>Ga0335070_10002631_pt1 | contig 20847 bp, 60 predicted proteins | sample Lox_Sample_13_FD_206722 | JGI IMG/M metagenome (GOLD analysis project Ga0335070, IMG submission 206722) | Soil microbial communities from Loxahatchee National Wildlife Refuge, Florida, United States - Lox_Sample_1.3 | ecosystem: Environmental > Terrestrial > Soil > Wetlands | place: USA...
TCATGGTGGTCTTCACTTTCTCCCACCGGATGAGGTGCGGTTCGTTTTTCATGCTTCTATCCACTCCTGACTACTGACAGAACCTATGTCGTTATGTCTATATAATTGTGTCGCTCTATTGGTCCCCCTTCTTCATCACGGTATACCTGCGGACCAGCCAGCCCAGGTACTTCGCCCCATCCCGGCAGGTGGTCGTCACCCGGATGGCCCCATCCTCGCCCGTAATGCGCCCGTTTGCCACCGTTACGTCCAGGTCGCCCGAATGCGCCTGCATGCCCTGAAGGACGTTCAGGGTCACGGTCCAGCCGTCCGCGAGGAGAAGCGTTACTGCCGCAGGTTTCACGTTCTTGTTTCCCTTGCCATCGCCGATCTCCACAATGCCATTCACGTAGATGCCAGGGTAGACCTCGTTGGCCATGTTCAGAGCACCTTCCTCTTTGTGCCCCCGAGGTATATGGCGAAGGCCATGAGCCCGACCCCCAGCATGTCGCCTGCCCCGATGAGGTCGTGGCTGATGGTCGAGTAATCATACAGGAGTTTCATCACGAGGAGTACGGCGATGCCTGCCCCGAGGATGAAGGCCCCCACCATGACTTGTCTGGACGGCCCTTTCTCGGACATTCAGAGCACCTTCCGATTCGTGGTTGCCATGAAGAAGGCGAAGGCCAGCATCCCAAGGCCGCAGATGAGGCCCCCCCAGTAGGACATGTCAGAAGTGGAATTGTGAAGCCCCACGATCATGGCACAGGTCAATATGCCCCCCGCCATCCAGACGAGGGTTCCTACCAGAACTTGGGCCGACGGCCTGTATTCCGACATTTAGATCCCTCAGTAGAAACACTCCGTATAGCGGATTCCCTTTGGTCTTGTATCGTCACCTGTAACATCGAGGACGGTCCCTGATAGCCCATGCCCCACCAGGATCTTCGTGAGGGTCTGCTGGTCGTAGTCCCCGATCCAGTCCCTGATCTCCTCTTTCATTTCCTCGAATTTCTTATCCGCCTCGGCTTCGCTGAGTGTCTGATCCAGAAGGACAACCGTGTGGATTTCGCGTGGCATACAACTGTCGCCGTGAATTATCAGCAAGGTGCCTGTATTGAAATCCTGGAACGGGATCTGCTGGACGTGCTCCGGGATGGAATCGGCATACTCCGTCAGATCCCCGTGGGACTTGATATCCCCACGGTTGATGAGGATGTTCCGGATCATGTTCACTTCGCGCTTCGCGTGGTAGACTTTGAAGAGGAGGTTTTCCCCTCTCGCGTAGAGCTCCTCGGTGGTCATGCCCTTCAGGGCATCGTACTTGGCCTGGACCTTTCCCTGGATCTCCTGCTGCTCGGGCGTGAGCTTGGGTTCCTCCGGGATATCGTGCCCGAAGTACTTCTTGACGGCCCGCTTCAGTTGCCTGTCGATTTCCTTTGTCTGTTCCTCGCCTTTTGCCTTCATGTCAAATCCCTCCTTCTGCTTCTGCTGAATCCCTCGATGCCTGGTCACATTCCACAACATGCCGCTCGAAGGCCGCCAGACCTTCCTTCGGAGTCTGGTAGTCGCACGGGTCGATGAAGGCCCCGCAGAACTGGCACCAGAAGGACCGCAGGTGCTTCGGGATCTGGAGGAGCCGCTGCTTCTCCATCTCCTCATACTCCGCCTCGGTAATGGGCTGACGGCCCCTGGCGAAGTGATGCTCCACCGAGCAGGTCATGTTGAACTCGCCCTCTTCGCAGCCCTCGAATGGGTCGTCATAGGTGTCTTTGGGCATATCAGTCCTCCTTCTCCGGCCATTCCTGGCCCGAGAGAATTGTTCCGTGATTGAGCTGCTTGTAGAGGTCTTCGGCGGTGCGGAAGAATGCGATTTCTCCGTCCTTCTTGGCGAACCGAATTTCAACCTTCTCGCCAGGGCGAAGGAAGAGTCGCTTGTCCTTGTCTGGATGCTTCCTCCTCGCCCGACCCATTCGTTCCTCGGTCCCGTAGACCATCCCGTAGCCCGTGTCGCCCACATGAGGTTCTCTTTCTCCCATGTCAGGTCTCCCCCTGGCCCTTGATGCCTGCCTCGGCCATCATCCTGTCCACGGTCTCCTTGATCCGCTTCGCCAGGGCCGGGTCGTTGAACCGCAGGTTCAGGAGCATGCTCCATCTCATGGTCTCAGGGTCGAAGAAGTCCACCTGGACCACGGTATCGCCGGGATCTGGATCCCCGGGGAATGTGAGCGGTTTGCTGTTCCGTCCTTTGCAGGTCGCCCTCTCCCTGATCACGGCGATGTCCCGCTCGGCAGACTTCTTGAACTCCAGGTACTGGCGGTACTTCAGGCCGCAGTTGAGGCAGCGGTTGTACTCGCTCAGGTCGTCGCTCTCCCACTTGTGGCCGTTCTCCTCGATGGGGCCTGACTTCCTGGGCGTACCGCCGCCGCAAACCAGCATGCTTAGTACTTCCGCAGCATGGTCCGGCTCGCCTTCCTTGATTGCGGCATCGTAGGCGGCCTTGAATTCGAGGTACTGCCGGTAGGGCATGAAGCACCTGACGCAACGGTGTTCCCCTGGGCCTTCCCACTTGTGGCCATTCTCTTCGATCATTGGGACCACTCCGCGTCGGTCATCGATTCCACGATATCGAGGATCCCTTGGTAGGTGTCCATCAACTTCGTGGCCCTGGCTGCCTGTTCCCAGGTATCTTTCCGGAAGTCCTTGATCCACTGCATGTGCTTCCTGATGTAGAAGGCCGCCCTCTGGCGAGGATTGAGGTTCCTGGTCTCCTCGTAACTCTCTCCGAGCTTGTCTGCCAGGGGGCCTGATTTCGCCAGCCTGATAGAGCCGAGGGCACCTTCCCTGGCAGTATGCTCCAGGCAGGCAGCATCCACGAAGCCCGTGGACCTGTATTCCTTCTCGGCCTTCTCCAGTGAGGCCACGAGTTCCGAGCACTTCATGGGATCCTCCCCTCATCGTACCCCTTCTCGATGAGCTCCCGGAGCCGCTTCCCATAGAGCTTCGGCGGGTCGTGCTCCTCCGCGAGATAGCTGAGGATCCGTTCCATGGTCTCGGCATTGTAGTCCGGGTTACGGGAGAACTCCCTTTGGTGTGACATATCCCTCAGGACGCGGATAATCCTCGGGACCACTGGCCGCCAGTAAGCCATGGTGTTCCTCATGATTTCATCCAGGTCCGCCTGCATGTACCCCTTGTAGCCCTCGGGGAAGTCCGTGAAGATGACATTGCCCGTCTTCTGGTTCCAGATGGTGATCTGGTCTCCGGTCACGGTGATTGAGATGTCCGTCTTTCCTACCGTGAGGTCAATGCCGATATCCAGTTCCAGCTCGCCCGAGCGGGTGTTTGCGCCCGCCAGGGTGCCTCCCTGGAGGCTGATCTTCGCCTTGCCGATCCCCAGGTCCAGCCAGTCGATCTGGCCGCTCTTGAGGTCCATGTCCTCCGTGACACGGACCCTGGTATCCCCGTCCAGATTCAGCCTGTTGACGAGGCCCCCGGTTACGTCCATGTCAGGTCGCCTCCGCGAGCCGCCGCATCTCTCTTGCATATGCATGATAGTACGGGAACATAGGGCCGCCATGGACGATGCTCGCTGCCTTCATGTAGTGGTCCATGCCCTCGGCTGATTCCCTGGCCATTGCCCTGGCCCACTCCTTGCCCCCGAGCAGGATCCGCCGCTCATGGATGGCCCTGGCGTTGTGCTCGCCCACCTCCTCGGTGAATGGGCCGCTCTTGAACTTGAGCATCATCGGTTACACCCCCTTGTGGAACTTCTGGTCGAATCTCTCATCATCATCGAGCCGAATATCCATCCGTCCATCCATGCCCAGATCGTCGATCCATGGGGCATAGTATTTGTGAGGCTTTCCTGTAGTGGACCTGATGCTCTGTAAGAGCCAAGCCACGGCCTCGATCATAGCCAAGGAAAGGACGGGGGGAAAAATCCATTTTTCCAGACCTTCCCTCGGTGTGACGATAAACTGCTGCATCATCAGAAATCCACCCCCTCGATGTTGACGGCATGATAGCCTTCGCATTCGTCTGTACCCGGGTCGTTGGCCTTCTCGATGGTCCCCAGGACGTGGTCACAGACCGCACAGACGATAGTGATTTTCTCATCGTGCTCATTGACCTTGAGTTGGTAGACCCCCGAACTGCAAACCATGCAGGATAGGAGGAATTCCCTTGCCATGGTCAGTCCCTCCTGATACCGACGGGATATCCGAGCCGCATCTTGTCGTAATTCGATAGGAGCAGCGGTGCCCAGTTCCGGCACCAGTTGCAGCCGCAGAAGCGGTGGTCCTCGACTTCTTTGCCTTCTACCATCATCGGATCATCCCCATAGATCCTTCCACCGGGTAGATGACCTTTCCCCCGGTCCCTTCCTTCCAGCCCGCATTCAGATCCCTGATGACGATCTGGCCATCCTTCATGATGATGGAGATATCTGCCATCCTTGAGAGCAGTTCTACGTTGATCTCGCTCTCGGTGCAGATCAGTCCCGCTGACCCCCCAATTGCGTTGATCTTGATATGGAAGGCTTCCTTCCCCGGGGCCAGGACGATGTTTCCGCAGCCGTCGCTCATGCCATTTTCGCCTCGATCTGCGTCAGCATGTTATTGTTCACGAACCTGACCCAGTACCCCGCCCTGGAGAGGCCCCTGATAAGGTCCAGGGCCGCTACCGACTGGTCCTTCCCGGTCCCTACTATCTCCAGGCCGAATGGCGTGCTTACCGTGGCGGTGTGCTGCCCGTCAGGGTGGGTCTTCCAGGTGACTTCAAGGATTGCCATTCAGACCATCTCCATGAACTTGATGGGCAATGGTAGGTAGCCCTGCCTGCGGTAATTGGACCCGGGCCCAAGGGGGAAGTCCAGGACGTGCCTGACTTCCATGCTGAGACCGTCCCGGTCCACGAACCTGCCGCTCTCCCTGGTGCCCTCGTAATAGGCTCCGTTGGTGGCACAGGGGGACTCGATGGCTCCATATGCCGACCTTTCAACCAGATCCCTGGCACAACGGAGGCAGACCCTGACGTGCGCGTAGGTCCGCCCGGCCACGAAGATCCCGAGATTCACGTTGACGGCTGCCGGGTGCTGCTGACACTCGCTGCACATCTCAATTTCGGACATTTCAGGCCACCTCCTTCGGCGCAAGGAGGGTTCGGTCCAGCCACCGCCCAAAGATGCCCTCTGCGGTCTCCTTGAGTTCCTCCAGGTTATCGGAGTTCCACTTGGCCTTCTCCTTGAATCCCGGCAGGAAGGTGTACATCCCGTAGAAGGGCTCGCTGCGGTTGGTGTTCGCGTGGATAGAGAATATCCGTACCCCTCCGCGCCGCCCACGGTAGGAGCTGGGGCCGGTGCTTGGCACCTTCTCTTCCCAGGTCAACAGAGCCATTCAGACCACCTTGATTTGGATCTCGACCCTGCGATCAACAGCCTTGAATGTCATGGTCCCGATGACCTCCCCCGTCCTCTCGTTGACGGTCTCGGAATCCTTGCCGACCTCCTGGGCATTCAAGTACTCGGAGGCGATTCCCGCTTTGACGGCCTTGAAGAACGCATGGAGCATCACTTTGTTGAACACCATCGTCTGCACGTCCGGGGCCAGAAATGTGGCAATTTTGCGGAGTTCCGCCTTTGCCCCTGTGAGGTCCATTCAGACCAGCTCCCCTTCCAGTTTGGCTATCCGCCGGTTGGCCTCGGCCAAGTCCGCCTCTGCGCCGCACTTGTCGAGTTTCGCCTGTTCGAGCTCCTCTTCGAGTTCCGCGATCCGCTTCTTGAGGTCTTGGATGACAGTCATTCAGACCACCTTGATCTTGATTTCCACGAGGCGGTCCCCGACCTTGTAGGTCTGCCAGGATATGTGTTCCCCTGATTTCGGGTCGATCCCGGCATGGTCCCCGGTGTGCGGCATCCAGTTCAGGCCCTCTGCGGTGAACCCCGCTTCGATGGCCTTGCGGACCGAAAAGTAGGTGAGCTTGCGGAGTTCCGCCTGTGCCTCGAAGTAATCCATTCCCATTCAGGCCACCCCCAGCGCAAAGAGCCCCACGCCGATTAAACCGATTCCTGCAATCTGTAGAACGGTTTTTGCTTTCGGCATGTCTTCACCCCGAGCGAGCCATACGAATACGGCCCCCAGACCCCACAGAAAGAGTGTGGCAATCATTCAGGCCACTCCCATGATTGCCTGGGGGACGGCCTGGACCGCAGCCTCGCTGCGGGAGCCGTACTGGAGGAAGGGCAGGTCGAAATTATCGCTGTCCGCGATATACTGGGCGGCAGCCTCGATCTGGGCCTCCGTTGGCATCTTGACGGTTTCCTCGACCTTATCGACATTATCGATGTTGGTCCAGAAGACCGTGCCAGCTTCGTCCTTGAAGCCGATGCGGGTTGCGATGTTCCCGTAGAACCGGCTGGTGCCACGGTAGAACCCCGTATTCGGGTAGGAAACCCCGTAGTGCTTCTCGCCCTTCCAGAAGACCGTGCCAACGGTCCCCTTGGGCACCTTGCGGCCCCGGACGACCTTGACCACGGTGCCCTTGTCGATAGCCCTGGCATCCGCATAAGCCAGGTTCCGGAGCCCCTCGGTAAGAGGCTGGATTGCCCAGTTCTTGAGCCAGGCGCGGGCCTTGGCCCTGACCTCTGGCGTAGCATCGACCACGGCGCGGCCATTGTCACCGTAGCCGGTGTGGGCAAAGGTCACTGTCGTTACGGTCTGGTTCTCTTCGTCCCAGACAATGGCATACTCTCCCGAGCAGTCGGAGTAACTCCTGCTGCCGGTTCCGAGAACATGCCCAGAATAGACCTGCTTGACGGTTCCATCGTGGTTGTCGAGATAGACGGACATCTTCTATCCACTCCTGACACATAATTCTATATCGCTATGACTATATAAGCATGTCGGTGTGCAGCCGACGCCCATTATCCCGCCCCAGGCCCTGGCTGTTCGTCCCCGAATTCCACGAACCTGGAAAAGCCTCCCAACCAGACTGATATGCTGAATCCTGGCTGGATCTGCGCTATCCTGGCCCCGTCCACCACGAGCCGCGCAGGAGCCCCCTGCGGCTCTGCTGTGATCACGGTTCCCTTCGGGATGACCTCATACTGGACCCGGTCCACCGGGCAGATGGGGTTCACCACGATATACCCGTTCTTGATGATTATCGGGCCGCTTGCGCTCCGATTATAGCCCGTGGAACCTGTCCTGGTGGCGAAGATCACCCCGTCCGCTCCGAACTCCTTCCTCACGTCGCCGTACTTGACTACGAAGGAGATGGTCTGGGAGCCCGTCCGCTCCAGAACCACGTCATTCAGGCCGTTTACCTGGGTGCCATTGCCATACCTGGAGTTTACCCTTTCCCGATGCTGGATGACGTATTTTCCTGCAATCAGGTCTTCCAGGCGGCCATAAATCTCGTCCGGCTCGACATTGGCCAGGAAGCCTCTCCGCCCGTAATTCACCCTGACCAGCGGGACATTATGGGCCTGGAGACTGCTCCATTTCGCGCTTTCCTTGAGGATGGTGCCGTCCCCGCCAAAGATGAGGACGAAATCCGGGTCATCTGAGTAGACCTCGTGGTTCCTCATCTTCAGCCAGGCCCTGACCCCATGGGCCATCAGGATAGCCTCCGGATTGTCAGAGGCCGCGACAGCGAACTTCACACCGATCCCTTCAGCCCTTCGGCTGCCCTGGCCCGGACCTCATCGAAGGTCCATTCCTTGAGGAGTTCCCCGTCCCTGAAAACCGGGACCAGGATATCCTTCAGGCGGCCCTCTTCCAGCCGCTTTGTGGCCAGGGTGCCGTCCGCCAGCCTGACCAGCTTCAGCCGCCCGCGCTTCGAGGCTTTCCCGGCCATGTCCGTTTTCGGGGCCTTGAACACGTCCCGCCACTCACCCCCCACCTTGACGGCTGACGCCTTGAATGCGAACCGCTGGGTGTCCCGGTGGACCTGCTGGAGCAGGGCACCACCCATCCCGAAGATGATGTTCGAGGTGGCGAATCCGCCCTGGTCCACGATCCCATGGAGGATCCCGTCGATTGAGTTGTAATTGATGCCGTCCCCGTAGATTTCCCCGACCTTCGGGTTCAGCACCTTGTAGCCCTTCTGGTTGATGGTGCCGCCGAACTTCTCCCACAGGATGTCCATGACCTGCCGCGAGATTTCCTTCGGATCCCCCGAGTCCGGCCTGACGACCAGTTTCTTGTCGTGGGACAGGATGTAGTCCTTCAGGATGCCCCCGTGGATGTTTTCCACGGCATTGATGACATCGTAGGAGTCGCTAACCACCGAGACCGTGGCATTTTCCGGGCAGGCTTTGAGGATGGCCCGATATGCCTTGGCCTCGTTCTCCTTGCCCCAGGAGGTCATGGTACTGTGCTCCGATGCCATGACCGAGCCGCCCACGAAGTCCTTTGCACCGTAGAACTTCCTCGCGTAGAGGATGCCCCAGACGGTATCGGTCCCTGCGAAGTTGACCAGGTGGGCCATGCCGCCGATCCCCGCGCTCTCCAGCGAGGAGGCCCCACGGAACCCGAAGTCGTTCAGGTGGAATGGGCTCACTTCCTCGCCCGTCTTGGCCGCGTACTTGGCGATGAGCCGCTTGATGTTGTAGCTCAGGGTAGCCACCGTCGCGGGATACCAGGTCTGCACGAGCATGGTTTCGACGAAGTTGGTGATGAAGGCTACCTCCGGATCCGTGTTCACCACCGTCATGAGGACGTTATGGTTCGGGACCAGCATACCCTCCGGGACCGCCCGGATCTCGATGGGGAGCCGCCCGCCGTGCTCGTCCAGGATGCGCTCCCAGCCCTTGCGGTTGAAGTAGTCCTGGCCGAACATCTTTCGGCACTCTTCATCCGCCTCCTCGATCATCTCCTGGGTGATGACGACCCCCTGGAGGTGCCGCTTGAGCAGGTACTGGAGGCCGAAGAACATGGTCTCCGGGAAGAGTCCCCCACGGCTCTCGAAGTAACTGTAGACGTTCTCGGTCCCAGGCGGATACTGCATCCAGTGGGTCTGCTTGTAGGCGTCCGACTTCAGTACCATGTTATCGACGATTGCCTTGTCCATGCTTCACCTCTTTTCGATGAGATCCCGTAGGATCTCCCATGCGGTCATATAGCCATACCTGAAGGCCCGTTCCTTGAGGCCATCGAGGAGCTCCTGTGATTCGTCGTAGTAGAGCTCCACGAACTGGTCCACCGGGAGCCCTCCTTTGAGCTTCCCGAGGGTCTCGAAGTTCGTCTCGGTGAGGTTGTCGATCCGGTCTGCGAGCTTGACCAGGGTGGCCTGGTACGGGCCATTCAGGACTGCTCTGATAGCGGCCTGGTTCCTGGCGGCGCGGGGCCTGATATTGAGATTCTTCGTGAGGGCTTCCACGATGCCTATTACGACCACGGCATCATCATCCGGGAGCCCCATGTCCATGACGAACCGGCGGAACTTCGGGCCGAGCTTGGTATCCTCGTCGATATCGTGGCCCCATGCTCCCATGACCGCGATGTAATCGCCTCCGAGGGTTGCCGTGAGGGTGGCTACCCTGGCGGGATGAACGATCTTCGGTACTCTGGCGTCGCCCCTGCGGACCTGCCCACGGTGGGCCAGGGTCGCAAATGCGGCGGCGTTGGCGATGGCTTTCACTTGGTATGGAGCTAACTTTTCCATTCCCATCCGCTCCTGACAATGATATTATGTCGGTATGTCTATATAATGCTATTTGTCAGGCAGCGGCTGCCTTGAGATGGCGATGACGACGGTAGGAAAAGGGCAGATGTAGAGGATCCTGGCCTTGCGATCCCAGTACGCGCCAATCCAGAAGTCGTACCAGGCCCAGGAAACGCGGACGTTCATATCGTGCGCGTTGCGAAGAACACGATGAGGACTATCCCGATGATCATGACGATGAAAGCGATGACGACCCAGAAGATGATGGCGATCAGGGCTTGAACGAGTGCCGTTACCAGGCCCAGTATGGTGGCCGGGGCCGCGAAGATGAAGGCCGCGATGACGATGCAGATACCCAGAAAGATCAGGCCCAGATTGCAGCCCATTTCATGCCTCCAGGGTCTTGTTGATGAAATCAATGATCATTTCGATTCTCGCGCAGTCCGGGGTTGCCCAGGTCACGTAATCGCATCGCCCGTAGTGCCTGCACCCCTTGCAGAATTCACGGCGATAGTCCACGCTGGAAAACACCCCTTCAGGGAGCATTGCCATAGTTCATTGCCCCCAATCCAGGGCCAGCAGTTGCTGGCATTGCTTGCAGTGGGGCATCTTATGGTCACTTACCTCGGGCTTGACCGTCCCTATGACTTTTGTATCACCCTTGCACAACGCAGTCCAGACCCGCCCCCCGCTGAATTCCACGTAGAAGTGTGCCTTTTCCTTGTCCGGGAATGCGACCCAGCCGATCCCGCGATCCGCGATGAAATTTCCCATCAGATCCTCCCTATGTCGCTATGTCTATTTAACGATCCCTGTCCGTGGTCCCATCGGTGGTTCGGCCTTCTCGATGGCCCGCTCCTTCACCGTCTCCCAGAAGTCCAGGGCTTCCTGGGCAGTTTCCCACCGGCAGCCCTTATAGTCCTTCTCCGTGCGGTTTGACGGCAGCCCCATGAAGATCCAGTGAACGTCCTTGCGAATCTTACACAGCCAGGCCCCCGATTCCTTGAAGATGCCCCACCGGACCGAGCATTGCATACCTTCTTCAAAGGGCATGCGCCGTAGCGTGAGGAAGGTGCCCCGCAACGGGTTCTCGTAGAGGAGATAGGAGTCCACGGTTAGGTCGGCCAGTTTCATGGCTCCTTTCCCCCCGGAGGGACTGGCGAGACATCGATGGGTTCCCTCCTGTTACCCCTGGCTTCCCAGAGCCCATTCCCGCGATACTTCAGCCTGAATGCCAGGTAGTATTGGTCTGTCAATGGAGAGTGAGTCAGGATCCCTCTCTTCGAGGTGATGATGTCCCCTACCTGGACATGTAATCTTGCCTGTTCCCAGGATTCTTTTGCTTCGGCGCAGTCGCCCGTACTACATCGCTCAGTTTCAGCCATTGAGATCCCTGTCCTTGTGAACGCAGGCCATACAGACCCCTTCCCCGAGATACTCTGTTTTCAATCCCACTATGCGGTCCGCAGGATATACCTGTCGCATCTGCTTCTCGTCGGCTTCATTCTCGCAGGCTACGAGCCAGAAACCCGTTTCCCCGAAGAAGGTTGGATGAGACAGCCGATAGAATCGATGCCCCTTATTCCCCGTCATCTTCCGGCCTCCTTCCCACGTCCCCCCACGTCACGTTATCCGTCGTGCAATGCCCGACCAGTTCCCCGCAGACCGCGCATTTGATCCGCAGGTATCCCAATTTTCCCCTCGGCTGGTCCTCTATCTTCTCGATGTGAAAAATGTTGTTCGAGCACTTGATGCAGCCCATCTGGTACGGCTGCTCGTGGTAATCCCAGAAACCTTCCGGGGCTATTTCATTCCCAGGCATGCTTTTATCCTCTCACGCGCTCTGTCCCAGGCGTCTTCCTCTGGGGTATTCACCCCAAATGGTCCCTGGCAGTTCATACAGAGCTTCACATTCTTCCCGAGCTCTGGCCAGAGCGAGAAGCCCCTGTCAGATTCCATGAACGGCCCCTCAGACCCGCAATACGGGCATTTCGTCATCGATCTGCCCCCATTTTCTGCTTTGCCATCTCGCGGATCGTTTCCAATCTCATCGAGGAATATTTCTTGATGTACCTGTCGAATTCGTGCGGGTACTCTCTCTTCACGTTGTTCATCTTCACCTGGAGATCGAGGGGCACCCATTTCGCACATGCCGGTTTCTTCCTGAGTGCCCGGTGCTGCTCCTTCGTCATCTTGACGAGAACCGCCCGCCCTTTATGGAAGGCAACGAACTCTTTTTCCAGTTCATTGTCGAGGAACCACACGAACCGTCCCCTGGTGATGAAGTACACGTCCCTCGGGTCGATCCCGGTACTATCCAGGAATTCGTCCACGATCTGCCGGAAAGAGATGATGGCATGATGGTGTACCATCCCGTCCGAACCCTCCGGCCAGATGGCGGATCTGCACGCGGACACGAAATTGGAGTAGCTGTGTCTCGGCACCCCGGGTTTCCGTTTCCTGTGGTACTCTTCCGTATCGTTGGGATAGACCCTCATGCATGAGCCTTCTTTTCCATCAGGATTTCGATTTTGACGTTGCCATCGCAGGTTTCCTCGAACACCCACCAGGTCACTTCTTTGTCTTGGTGTTTGGCCATTAGTTCCCTGATGCAGTCGTCAATGTTTTTGTGGTTCATTTTCTTTCTCCTTGTTCTCCCGTTTTTCCTTGGCGCAGGCGAGCAGAGCGGCCACCAGCAGGACACAGCCCGAGGGGAGATATTCGCTGTCATGCTCCGAATCAACATACCAGCACTTGGCCTTCCTGCATTCGGGGACCAGTTTGTGGATATCTCGCCAGATGTGCTGGTTGTTGAATTTCTCCATTATCGGGCATTCCCGCATGGCTTCTCACTCCTCCTCGTGAGGCCCGTGTTCGGCTTCCCATTTCTCCGTGGCCCTCTGCACCGCCGCCTCGATGCCCTTGGTGCCCGGGTAGAGATCATCGAACTGGTCCTGGACTGGGTTGAAGTTCATGAGCTGGAGCACCCAGTCGTTGAAGGCCGGGGGTTTCGCCCCGGGCAGTCCCTTGAGCCTGGTGGCCGGTGCCGATATCCAGTCCCTGACCATGGGCTTGCGCCCATTCTCCTTCCTGCCTCCCCTGAACAAAACGGCCTCAAAAGCGTACTGGACCGTGGTAGGCCGAATCTGGTGGTAGGTCTTGACCCAAACCCCTACCCGCACGTCCGGAGCGGCCTGGCAAGCCCCTGGCAGCATCCAGACCAGATCCCTGGGGTTACATGAGAGTACCCAGCCATCCTGATACTCGGCCACGAGCCGGTTCACCAGGGCCAGGTGGGTCTCCTTCTCGTCCCACTCGGCGTGATTGTAGAGCTTCTTCCCCATGCCATGGTAAGGAGGATCTGCGTAGGTGAATTTCACTTCTTCACCCCGAACCATGCCTTTTCTGTCAGGACTTTATTCAACCTTCCCAGAGTCATTCCGGCCTGCTCTGCGAGCATGGTTTTTGTCACGTCCCATTTCAACTTCCCATCGCCATTGCTGTTTCGCATGAGCACCTCGTAGACTCGGTACGCCTCTGCATCGAACTCCAAGAATTGCCTGGCCCGTTCACTATCGGAAAGAATCTCACCATGAGGGGATACCAGTACGTGCCCCAGATCGGTTAGATTGTATGCATTCGCCACCATCGTTGCGGCGATGTCGATATCTCCGCCTTTCACGAGCTGGATGTGTTTAAGTTCCCTATCTACACAAAACCATCTCATTTCCTTTCCCATATCCGCGATGATGACTTCATATGGCAGGAGGCTATTCCTCAGATAGTCCTTATCCCCCTCTGATGGGACTGTGCCATTCGGATGAGTATGCATTCCCGCGAGCGGTTTCAGATCCAGGAACTTGCTAAAGATTTCCATCATATCCCGATAATTTCCCGGGTACTGGAAGGAAGTGGTCCTTGTCGTTGATGCATTTTTGAAGGGTACAAAGAATCGCATCTCGCGTTCTGTCCCGAAGAATATGCCCCCATGTTCTTCCGCCCGATTTGATTTGGTGAGCCAGTTGTTCACGAGTTCCTGGAGTTTCTCCGGGATGAGGATCGTTGTCATCAAGTTGCCTCATCGACGGTTATCTGACCTGCTTTCCACATGATTTACCCGTCATACCAGAGATGCCTCTGCTTTGGCAGCTCGATAACTTTTTTGTTTCCGAGTAACTTCTTGAGCTTCGGGTAATCGTCTATGGACCCCTTTGGGCTCATCCAGTGGGATTCGTTGACCAGTACCCAGCCCCTCGGCACCTTGTAGTTTTGTCTTTCCGATTGGACCACGAAGATCCACTTTTTGTCCCTTGTGCCGTTCTTCTTTTTCCTGATCAGGGTGAGCATGCTCCCGACTGATGGCATCTCTACCCTTATTCCGATTCTCTGCATCTTTGTCATCTTCCCATTCCCTGACTATCCTATGCAGCCTTCGCAGGCTACAGATATACCTCTGCTGGATCTGGTGCAGGAACATCCCGTTCTTGTACGCTTCAAGGAGTTCTTCATCCGTTGCCTTTTTCCGCCCGGGTGTGTTCCTGAGCCTCTTGTTCGTTCCCCTGTCCTTCACTCCCCCTGCCCCCTGCTCTCCATCAGATCCCCAAGCCCCTCGCAATCGACCACGATTGACCCCGGTGCCCGTGCCGCAGGGTCATCGATCCCGTTCAGGAAGAGCTCGCCTTCAAAATCGTCGAGCTCGAAACCACAATGCTGGAGATTGTGCAGATCCATCGTCAGGATTTTCTTCTCCGGATCCCAGGTCATCATGTTTCACATCACCTCGTTTCCAGTGGGATAGCCTTGTAGCCTGCCCGTTCAATCTCACCGGGATAGAAGAACTGAAAGTCCACCCTTTTTCCATTCCATTTTGGCATGTCTGCATTTGATGGATATTTTGAATGGAATCGTTCAGAGAATTTTATCGAGGTAAGATTCGGCTTTTCCTTGATGATGACTGCGATATCCAAATCGCTATCGCTTCTCGACATCCCTCTCGCCTCGCTCCCGATTACATACGCGGCGAGTATTTGTTCGGTGGTGCGGGCGAATATTCCATATCGAAGCTTTTCCCTGACCCATTTCACTGTCGGATATTTTCCTTCCATCAGACCGCCCCCAGGTTGATCTCGCCGCCCAGGTGAACCTGGCAGGCCCGGTCCCAGACCTCGGTGCTGATCCCGTGGGCGGCCAGGGCCGTGACCACGCCCTTCACGAAGTCGAAGGTCGGCACCCATGGCCTGAGATACCAGAACTGTTTGAGAACCCAGACGGTATCCCTGTGGAGATCCCACTTCTTCCCGTTCCGCCAGACGCCTGCATCGCAGCCCGGGCAGAAGTCCGGGCCGTTCATCGAAAGGGAAAGGACCGGGTTCCCGCAGACCTGGCATGGTGCGGTCTCGTCGAACTCGAACTCCTTCCCGCCTGGGAATATCACCTTCTTCATGGTCCCGCCTTCCTCATGAACTGCGAGGGATTGCAGTGGCAGGTATCCGACGGATCTACCATGTGATCCATCATCGGGCTGCCGCATCCCGCCCGACAGTACCATTCCCTGTGACCGTGGATCCCGATCTGGGTCACTGCCCAGTTCACCAGGAAATTTTCGCAATCCCCGCAGGTCTCCTTCTTTCGCCCGAACATCTCAATACCCCGTGACCGTGATATCATCCAGGCCCAGCAGGTTGTTCGTGACTTCGACGCATTCGTGAAGATTCCCCGTCTTCAGAACTTCTTCCCGCCCCGTCCCATGATACCTGACGTAGACCTCGAATTCCCCCTCAGTCCCATTCGCTTTCCGTATTGACATCCTGGCGCGTTTGCCTGCGAAGCCCCGATAATGGGCCGTGCAGTCAACCTCGCCGCCATTTATGAAATCGTCGGGTGTGATAATCAGTCCCATTTTTCCTCAAGCATAGACTGGCATGTTCAACTTCCTGAAGTTCTGCACATCCTCTTCGGTGAAGTTCCAGATTGGTTCCACGAAGGGGCCGTCATCAGCCTCTGCATCCCTGTACCTTTCGTGGAGCTCTTTTCTTGTCATTCTGAAATGATCCTCCAGGGAGTCCCAGACCTGCTGGGCCGTATACGTCTCTCCAGCAACTTCACCGTAGGCGAACCCGCATCTCGTGCATGCCTGGTAAGTATACCAGGACGACGGGAATGGGATGTGATACTTGATCAGGCATTTCGTGTACCCACAGACCGGGCACTTTGAACCGATGGTCTCGATATCGCCCATATCAATCCTCGAATAAGTGCCTTGCCTTGTTCTCGATCTCACAGAGGTCCGTATAGAAACTGAAGGCCAGTTTCTGCATCGGATCGTTCAGGTCGTCAAGCTTCAGCCCGTGCTTCCTCATGATCTCGACCCCCTCGGGCTGGAACTTCTGGGTCCATTTTGCGAACTCCACCAGCTCGTCGTAACTTGGTGTCCTCGGGTTTCCGCCTCTCATGCCGTTTCCTCCAGGAGTTCCCGCAGGCCCTCCACTGCCACCGGCTTATCCGGATCGTTGTTGTTCAGCAGGAAGCTGATGTAGGTCTCCGCGCCCAGGGGCGTGAGCCTCAGTTCCTGGGTCTCATCCTCTGGCCCACGCCCCTCTATGTAGCCCTCCGATTTCAGGATTTCCACCGCTGCCCCGACCATGAGGGGCGTGTTGTCGCCCAGGGTCTTTGCCGTGATAAGCAGTCCTATGGCCTGCTTTGCTCCCTCGTGAGTCATTTCATACCGCCCATCCTCCTTCCGTTTCACGATCCCGTGCCTGGCGAGCATCTCGAACCGGATGACGGCTTCGCTGAGGGATGAGTTTGTATCGATCTTTGCATCGAGCCTCGCTTTCTGCTCCCGATTGACCCGGTGTTCGCGCACATGCAAGAGGCACGCGATGTCGTACTCTTCCATCGAGGGGAATTTCCTGGAATCGAAGTTCACCTGGCAATCGGAGCAGGTGAATTCCCAGTGTTCACTCATATTTTCGCTGAGTACCCCTTTCATTCTTTTCCCTCGAAGACCTGGCTCCGCAGCCAGGCGTTCTTCTCAGTCTCTGTTGCCGGGCCACCGTCCGGCATGGTGATGAAGGCCCCATCCCGGAGCCTGGTCACGTTCCTCCTCATAACCATGGCCGCGTCTGCGTCATGCTGCTCCTTGGCCAATTTAACCAGGCCCATCTCGGCCTCGACCATATCCCCGTCCTCCGCTCTCTTCAGGAGATTCTTGAGCTGGAACACCAACCAGTCTTTTTGCATCCTGATCCCTCAATCCGCGTCGAAGACCCCGTGCTCTGGATACGTCGCCTCGCGCACATCCCAGGCCATAGTATCCAGGTGCTTCAGATTTGTCCTGTCATAGATCCCGATGAGACCGTATCCATCCGGATATCCCCGCCCGATCTTCCTGACCTCCGCCTTCGGCCCCTGCTGCCATGTGCCCTTCTTCAGATCCAGGATCAGCTTCGGCCACTTCCATGGCCCGTCTTCCGGATCCACCACCTGCCTTTCGTCCACCTTCTCCAGCTCAACTACTTCAACATAGCAGGTATTGCTTGCATATACAAGCGCGAACAAGTCTTCTTTCTTCATTTCAATTCCTTCCAGAGTTCTTCCCTCAATTCCATGAGCAACCGCCCGAGCATGTTCTGACCGACCCGCGAGGCCCCCGTGCCCCAGAAGGCATCGGTCTTTGATTCCTCGATGAGCGTGTGATCCCCGGTCTTCAGCAGGGCCTCCTTCAGATCCCCGTGCTGGGTGAACTTGGCCCGGAGGACTGCCTTCATCCGGTCAACCTTGATCTTCTGCCAGTCCGGGCGGATATCGAAGGTGAGGAGGGCATGGGCCGCCACCGCGCAGAGGTGGGGCTTCGGGGCCGAGACGAGCCACTCGGCCACGGCCTGGTTCCTCGGCTTGCCGAACTGGTAGGCGGTCTCGGCGCAGGTGAATTTTCTGCCCTCGAAGCTGATTGGACTCTTGTACAGGTTGCTCAGGAAACCATACGGCCCCGTGGCCCGGTAGAACCGTATCGCCCTCACGTCGTTGATCTCTTCGGCTCTCACTTTAACATCTCCGCGATACTGACGTGATACCTGGCGTGCTTGAACTGCGTATCCACGTAATCCTGGCAATCCTGCCTCCTGATGAAATAGAGTTCCATCCCCCATAGGACCGGAGCCCTCGGATTACAGAAGACGCCGCTTCCCATGGCGAAGAAACCCTTCTGGTTCATCGTCAGGATATTCATGTCGATGAGTACCCCGATGGCCGCAGCGAATTCCTTGCTGCTCCGCCTTCCGCTGAGTTCTTCGAGGTATGCCCAGTCCACCTTCCCGTCCCTGACGAGCTTCTGCTTCACCTGCTCCTTCCTGGCTGCGAACTCCTGCTCCCATTCCTTGTCGTCGATCACTTTGTCCTAACCCCCTTGTGGCAGTACACCGTGTCGTTCATCCACTGGGTCAATTCCTCGATCCGGTGCTCCTTACAGAAACAGAACTTCGGGGCGGCCTTCTCCGCTTCCGGAGTGGACTGCTTCGGGAACCGCATCCACCTGGTCCCATCCGTCGGCTTCCCGCAAATCTGGCAATCCGTCGATTCTGGCTGGCCCTCGAACATCATGTTCCCTGCCGGTAATACGGGTCGGTCTTCAGCCTGGTCCGGATCTCGGTCAGGACGAAGGGCCAGTTCGTAAACCGCACGGCCCTGTCGTCGATATAGAAGTCAGCCGTAAGCTTGCTCGGGTTCGCATCCGGCGGCTGGTTCGGGTTCTCGTTTATGTAGTCGTAAGGAATGTCGTACTTCTTCAGGGCAGCCGCGATGATGTCCGGCTGGTTCCGCGTAGTCCAGACGACAATCGTGAAGCCCATGCCCTTGAGCTCCAGCATGGCGTCCCTGGCCCCAGGCATCGGCTCACCACACTGCTCATGGCCTTCCCAATCGGTGTGGCGGAACAACGTCCTATCGAAATCCACTGCTACTGTCGGGATGTGGAGCTCGTAGAACCGACACTCGCCGTCCCTGATGAACTGGCAGCCCTCGACGCAATGCGGGTATGGCTTCGCTGACATCAGACCCCCTTCATCAGATGGTTCCAGTAGCCGTATGCCCAGACGAGGGTATCGCCATGGCATTCGGCTGGCTTGCACCAGCAGAGGAGCGTCTTGCCCTCCAATTCAGGAAGGGCCTTCATCAGTTCCTGATTTCGGAGCAGATGCTTCGTGAACTCCGCGACGGCCCACTTCCGCTCGCCCTTGAAGGGGTTGTGCCACTTGGACTGAGTGATTTGCCCGTACCTCTTCGAGTAGTGATACCGCCCGATGTAAACGTACTTCGGGTCGTCACGCCAGCCCTTCGGCGCATCCCTGATGTTGATTACCTGGGGTTGCATGGCGGATCGTCCACTCCATATTGCGAATCGGTGATGAGTTCCTTCTGCCCTTTCGGGATCCTTCCTCCCTCGATGGTCCGCTTCCACTGACCTATCGGGCACTCACGGAGGCAGGCGAGGGGCTCGGTATCCGTATGCTTGTCGTAGCCACCCTCTGCCCGGAGCTTCTCGATCTCCGCGATCTGCTCCGGAGTGCGGTCCACCTGCCTGAATGCATCGGGGTGGCCGCAGGCCCAGTACCCGTCGGTATCAAAGACCAGGGCCTTGGCAGGGCAGCCATGGCAGAGCCTGAATTCGTCCCGGTAGTGCGGCATATCCTCTCACTGAGCAGTTGCCGCTTTCCCCGGTTGTCCCTGGGGATCCAGCTCGTCGTGAACATCGATCCCCATCTTCCTGAAATTCTCCCGCGCTTTCTGCCGGAAGTACTCCACCATCTCCTCGTCGATCCTGTCCAGCCTGGCCTTGACCATCTTCGAGTCCAACTGGCCCCGGCCCTCTCCCCCCTTCTGGCCCCGGTAGAACGACTTGCAGACCTTACAGAACCGATACTCCCGGTTGAACCAGGTCCGGCCCCCGTATGTCTCACCGGGGCAAATCTTGAAATGGGTTTTCTCGAAATCCTTTACATCCTTGAATTGCATCATGCATCCTCCGTGGAGATGCTGCGTTCCGTAGTCGTTACGCCGATTTCACGCCTTCTGCCTTGAGTTCCTCGTTCCGCTGCTCTGCCCGCAGCCAGTACGCGAGGACCACGAGAACGAGACCGATGGCTACCAGGGTCATGTCCTCCCTGAAGAAGCCCGAGAACAGGCCGCCCAGCACCAGTCCTATACCGATACCACGAATCATGTTGAAGTCTATCGTCAGTTTCGTCATACTGGTTTCACCGCTTCTGCATCCAGTTCTTTGAGTTTCTCCTTCATCTGCTGTTCGGCAAAGATCCATGCACCGATGGCTATCAGGCAGACGCCCAGGATGATGGAGATGGTTCCCATCCCCTGGCTCCACGAGGCTGATACTGCCCCGACAATAAGGCCGACACCCATACCACGGGCATATGATGAGTTCACTCCCAGGAACCACCCATGCTCATGGAGCCAGCTCAATGGCCACATGCTTCAGCCACCTACCTGGAGGAGCCATCGATACCTGAACCCCGCGTGGTCCCTGGTCCACTGGTGGATGCAGGGAACCTGGCCCCGATAGGAGAGCTGGGCTCCGATGATTCCTCCGCATAACGGGCAGGTGAAGATGACCGGCCCGGAATTGTCCCTGACCCAATGCGAGGAGAGGCAGCCCTTGTACTGGCCTGACTTCAGGCTGGTGTAACCCTTCTCACTCGCCCTGGCGATCTGTTCTTTCGTGACTTTCGTTGACATTGTTTTCCTCTCGCTATACCCTGACCGATTCCCACTTGTCGCGCCTCGTAGGTACTGGCTTCGGTTTCGGTGGATCCCCATAGCAGGCTTCCACCAGGCCCTTCCGGTCCTTCGGCATGGTCTTCAGGGCCTCGGCCATCCTTTCGCAGAGTGCCCTGAATTCCGGATCCTTTTTCATTTCCCGGATGTACTCTTCCCCTCTCGGGGTCAGCGTGAGCGTGGTTGCCATTTCCATCAGTCCCAGTTCTCTCCGGGATCCTGGCCCTTCGCGGCGCGGAAGGCCCGCAGGATGTCCTCGCAGGGGATGTCGTGGCTCCCGTCAGGCAGGATCTTCACGGTGATCCCATCGAGCCAGCCCGTCTTTACCATCCGGTCCACCATCTCGTTCCCGTAGACATTCCGGATCTGTTCCATCGTCGGCATTACAGGCCCAGCCCCCTGGATTTCACCGTG
>Ga0335070_10002632_pt1 | contig 20845 bp, 18 predicted proteins | sample Lox_Sample_13_FD_206722 | JGI IMG/M metagenome (GOLD analysis project Ga0335070, IMG submission 206722) | Soil microbial communities from Loxahatchee National Wildlife Refuge, Florida, United States - Lox_Sample_1.3 | ecosystem: Environmental > Terrestrial > Soil > Wetlands | place: USA...
ACCGTGCGAGCCACACGTTCCAGAAACAGTTAGCCCCCACGCGCATGCGAGCAAATCTAGCATGACAGAAAACAGCGGCCCATGAGAAATGCCCGAGTAAACATAGTCGGTGGCACGACTGACATCGCTTAGCGAACTGATATGGAAGGACCGACCGGGAAGCGAATTCTTCGATAGGGCGTTCGAGAGTCGAACTCGGCCGTGCCGGCGCTGCCTACCTCTATTGAACGCTCTTCCGCGCTGCCGCGCTATCGCCGGACGCGCGAGACCCATACCAACGTCACCGCACAGACGTATCCATCTTTGGGCATTGGCGAAGGTCATGGCTCGTTGGTATCAAAAAGGCTAGGGCGCAGGTACACGCGACCCGACAGCCCGAAGATCGACCGGAGACGAGCGGGCCATGAAGCTGCAATTCGACCGAGGGACGATCCTGCTGACGGATCCGCCGAGGGATCTGGACCTCGCCGCGGCTCCAGGCGTCCTCTGGGACCCGCGTGTGCATGCCCACAGGGCGCCCGCCAGCAGGTATCCCGCAGTGAAGCGCTGGCTTCTTCAGAGCCGCGCGGGATTCCAAGATATTGCTGCGCCTTTATCGCCGGCGGGGGAGCTGTGGTCGGACATCGAACTCCGACCCTATCAGGAGGCCGCACTGTCCGCGTGGGAGCTGGAGCGCCGCCGTGGCGTCGTCGCTCTCCCCACTGGGAGCGGCAAGACCCGGCTGGCTCTTGCCGCCATGCGCCGCACACGGCTCAGCGCCTTATGTCTGGTGCCGACACGGGTGCTGCTCGATCAATGGCTCCGGGAGATCGGGGCGCTGTACCGGGGTCCGGTCGGCTGCTATGGCGATGGCGTGCGTCGGTGGGCGCCGTTGACGATCGCCACCTTCGAGAGCGCGTACAGGCACATGGATCAGCTCGGGGATCGCTTTGAGCTCGTTATCGTCGATGAAGTTCACCACTTCGGCGGTGCACTTCGCGATGAGACCCTTGAGATGACGATCGCTGATGCCCGCCTCGGTCTTACCGCGACACCCTCACGCGACGCAGGTGTGGTGGCCCGCCTCGCCGAACTCGTCGGAGCGACCGTCTTCGAGCTCGCCGTCGCCGATCTCGCAGGGGGCTTTCTTGCCAGCTTCGATTCGATCACGCTGTACCTAGACCTCACTTCCGAGGAACGTCGTGCGTACACCGGCCTGGCGGCACTGTTCACCAGCGCCCATGCGGAGTTCCGGCGGTTAGCCCCGAACGGGAGCTGGGCGGACTTCACCCACCACGCTGCCCGTACCCCAGAGGGTCGTCGCGCGCTTTCGGCCTGGCGTCAGATGCGACGGCTTCTCGCCTTCACCCATGCCAAGCGGCGAACACTGGAATCGCTGCTGGGCCGCCACCGGCATTCCCGGGTGCTGATCTTCACGGCTGACAACGAAACGGCGTATGCCATCGCACGCGAGCATCTCGTCATGCCGTTGACGTGCGACATTAGCCGGCCAGAGCGTGATGACGTGCTGGAGCGCTTCCGCACCGGGGACCTCCGAGCGCTCGTATCGGCGCGGGTACTCAACGAAGGCCTGGACGTCCCTGACGCCGACGTCGCCATTGTCGTGGGCGGCGCCCTGGGCGAGCGAGAGCACGTGCAGCGAGTGGGTCGGTTGCTGCGGCCGAGCGAGGGCAAGCGTGCCGTGGTGTATGAGCTTGTTACACGGAACACCCTCGAAGTCGGTCAGGCGCGCCGGAGACGCCAAGGTCTTGTTGTCCGCCGATCTGCTCAGCTATAGCGTGGCCGGGACGCTCGTGGTTCCTCATTACCTCGGAGAGCATGACCACCCCTGGCTGCGGTCTCTCCTCGACGAGCATCAACGGTTCATTGGACGACCCCGACGTGAGCTGGAGGCGCGGCTGCGCGACCCGCTGCCTTACGAGAGCCCGCCGCAGAAGCTCAGACTTGCCATCCAGGTTCTCGGGAAACTCCGGCCCCGAGAGCGGAAGTCGGCGGTGCCGCCCAGGCTGGCGCGAGCGCACGTCTTCGGTGAGGCGGCGCGCACATCGGCTCCTCCACAAACCATCTGGACCACCGTCGCCGCCTCTCTCGGCGTGAGCCGAGTGGATCTTCAAGAGTCGCTGCTCGGGGATCTGCCAGGCGAACGGCTCGTCGCGGCACCGGCGCAGCCGCTGTCGGCAGTGGAGCTGGCACTTCGATGCAATCTCGCGGTAGTCCAGGGGATGCTCTTCCGCGCGACCGTTGTAAGGATCGAGATCGAGGGGAACACGCGCGTGCTGGTCCGCCATGCGAAGTGGCGCGGGCTGATCTGCACGCTCGCCGGGCGGTCTGGCAGCGCCAGTGCGATGGTGGAACTCTCCGGACCGCTTGCGTTGTTTCGCAACACTCGCCTCTATGGTCGGGCTCTGGGTGAGCTGGTGCCCCTCCTGGCGTGGTGTCCACGCTTCCGCCTGCGGGCGGACTGCGTCTTCCAGGGCCGCCGTCTCACGCTGCAACTCGGGACCGGTGATCCGATCTTTCCCTCCAGTGCGCCGCGTCAATACGACAGCCTGCTGGAGGAGCGCTTCGCCCGGGAGTTCCGACGGCTCGCGCCCGCGTGGGATGTGATTCGCGAGCCGGAGCCGATCGCGGCCGCTGGCACCCTGATATTTCCCGACTTTGCCGTCCAGCATCGCTCCGACCCGACGCGTCGGTGGCTGCTGGAGATCGTGGGCTTCTGGACACCCGCCTACGTGAAGCGGAAGCTTGCGCTCTATCGAAGCGCTCGGCTATCCAACCTCATCCTTTGCATCGACGAAGGCCGCAACTGCGCGGAGGCGGATCTCCCATCGGGCGTCTGGGTGGTTCGATATCGGCGTCGGCTGGACGCGGCTGCCGTGCTGCGGCTGATCGAGACCACACCCTGTCCCGCTGACCCCGACGCTCACCAAGGTGCGGCGTTCAAACACTGACCCGCCGAGGTGCTACCGGGTACGCGTGCGGAGTGGCCGGAGCGTGAGGAAGCGAGGATTGCCGACGTAGAGACGAGGGGAGTCATGCTCTGAACTCACGCGGTCGGCAACGGCCGCATCCGGATGCGATCAGCTCCTACGACGGAAAAGTGGCCAGCCCAGTCCGACCGTCCGTTCACGATGTCGGCGATCACACGGCCCACATCCGTCGGCGCCGGCATGGGCAGGCGAAACAGCACAACACCACACACGGCTGGGAGCCTCTCGCGCCACGCCAGCTCGCCGAAGTCCTTGTCGAACGTCAGGAGAATGCGGCTTTCCTCCTGAGCGCGGGCGAGGACGTCACGGTCGGCGCTTCCTGGCTGGTCGATGCGGATCCAGGCCACGTCGTGGCCGACCAAGCGCAGAGCTGCGACGACGTCACCAGGAAGGTTTTCGTCTGCCAGCAGGCGCACGGCCCCGTGGCTCAGGCACGGCTGAGGGGGTAGACCTTCTCGGCTTGAAGCACCTCGCTGGCGTACTGGAGGCAGGCCGCGACGTCTTCATGTGCGAGGCCGGGGTAGCTTCGAAGGACATCGCTTTCCGACCAGCCTTGGCCCAGGAGGCCGAGGATGAGATCCACGGACAGCCTCGTACCACGGATGACCGGCTTCCCGGCCAGCACCGTGGGATCGATCACGATGCGGTCCCTCCAGTTCATGGCAGAGTCTAGCCTACTCCAAAATGGCGCTCGCGCGCCTCACTTACCGGCCCGATAGGGACCCGTCGGGCTCAACCCCTTCCTGAGCGCAGATCTTCTTCCAGGCGGCGGAACGCCAGGCGTCTTTGGGTCCCTGGAGGTTCGCATGATGTTGTTAAAGCGTAAGCTGCAGTAACAGCGGGCGAAAACGTCGCGTGACTGAAACACGGGTTCGAATCCCGTTGGGCCCACCGACTTGGGCCGAGTTGACGCGCTCGCCCTCGATCGTCCGATCGAGGGCGAGCGCGCCTCGAAAGCAATGCTCAGCGAGGATCTCGACGCTGCGGAGGCCGGCTATCGAGTCGGTCACGATGACCCTCGCACTTCGGCCGGAGTACAAGCGGCACTTCGGCGAGCCGCCGATGCGCGACGTCGAACGACTGCGAGAGCTAGTGCCCCCTCAGACCCGTGGACCTGGACCGCCCTGATGCGCCGCGTGTTCGATCTCGATGTCCTCGCCTGCCCGCGCTGTGGCCCCCTCCCGCCAGTAATCCGTCCCAGTCTCGGCGTTGGACTCTGCCCCTGAAGACCGCAGCTTGGCCTACCCTGCGGCCGCCGGCGCAAGATCGCCGTGGATGACTGGCCCGGCGGGGGGGATCGATGATGCGGTCCGCGTGGCGCGCTCGGCGCCCCCCACCCCGCCGCCGGGCCCCACCGGCCCCGGCCCAGCCTGATAATGACCTTTATCTCGCCTACGCTCTTACTGATCACTTCATCCGCCCGATGCAAGATTGACTGCGGGATCGTCAGCCCGAGCGCCTTGGCGGTCTTGAGGTTGGCGATGAGCTCGGGCACCGCGGCGGAAGATTTCTCGCCTGCCCCGCTCCGTCCACGCCGTCCGCCCGGAGCGCACAGGTCACTCACGATAACTGCATCACCGCGCAAGCCACACGTTCCAGAAGTAGTCGAAGTGAGGATCGCGCACCTCGATGCCGCGGAGCTTCTTGCTGTACGCCTCGATATACGGCGAGTTCCCGATGACGATGAGCGGGATCTCGTCCATGATCATGGTCTGCGCCTGCGCGTAGAGCGCCTTCCGCTTCTCGAACGAGGTCTCCTTGCGCGCTTCCTCGACCAGCTTGTCGTAGGCCGGATTGCTGTACATGCCCACGTGCGCGCTCGTATGCCCGCGCGTGTAGTAGTGCTGGTCCGGATCGGGCCGGAAGGCGCTGCCCGCCAGGAAGGCCAGGTCCCAAGGCGGCGGCTGGTTGCGCCGGCGCGAGTACACGAGGTCGAGCTGCGCCGCCTGGTCCATGTAGGAGATCTTGAGATTGATCCCCGCCTTGGCGAGCTGGGCCTGCATCGACTGCCCGAAGAGGTCCGAGACGGTCTCCTTGGGGATGGGCATGTCGATGGGCTCGCCGTTGTAGCCGATCTGCTTGAGCAGCGCCTTCGCCTTCTCGACGTCGTAGGGATGCATCCGCGCGTGCTCGCGCGTCCGCCAGATCGCCTGGCTCTCCGGAATCATCGAGTTGTTCGCCTTGCCCGTCCCGTAGAAGACCGCGCGATTGAGCTCCTCGTAATTGAGGGTCAGCGCCACCGCCTGCCGGAACTCCTTCTTCTGCCCCCAGCCCTTGGTGAAGTTGAAGTAGATGGCCGTCCACTGGGTGCCGGCGATGGCGACCACCTCGATGCCGGGCAGCTTGCGCAGCGGCTCGACCTGCTCCGGGAGCACGCGCTCGATGTAGTGCACCTCACCCTGCTGGAGCGACAGTAGCCGCACGTTCGCATCCGGGATGAAGGTGAAGGTGATGCCGTCCGCATAGGCGACGCGGGCGCCGGCCGTGCCCGAGGGCTTCTCCGGGCGAGGGATATAGGCCTCGTGGCGCGCGAGCTTGAGCCACTGCCCGCGGCGATACTCGGCGACCTTGAACGGGCCCGTGCAGTTGGGCGTGGCGACACCGCCCGTCTCGCGCACCTGCTTCTCGGTGCTGGAGGCCTCGACGACCTGCGTCCAGTACATGGCCAGCGCGGGGAAGAACGCATTGCTCCGGGACGAGAGGACGAACTGCACGGTGGAGTCGTCCGGCGTGCGGATCTCCTTGATCATCTGATAGTCGGTCTTGCGCGGCGAGACCTTGAGAATGCGCTCGAAGCTGTACTTCACGTCGGCGGCCCGGAGCGGCTGGCCGCCGTGGAACTTGACGCCGCGCCGGAGCCTGAAGGTCCACACCGTCCCGTCGGCCGAGTTCTCCCAGGAGTCCGCCAGCATCGGCGCCTCCTTCGTCTGCGCGTCCCATGTGATCAGGGTCTCGCAGATCTGGTTGCGGATGCGGAGGGCCGGCACGTCGGTGGTGATATGCGGATCGAGGGTGCCCGGATCGCCATAGGTGGCGACCTTGATCTCGCCCCCGCGGTGCGGCGCGTCCTGCGCCCATGCGAAGGCCGGCAGCGTCAGGGATGCTGCACACAACAGCCAGACGAGACCTCGGATGACGGGCATCATTGCCGGCACCGGGCGCGGCATCAGGACTTCGCGGGCTGGTGGCCCACGGAGTCGGTGTACTTGTCCATCTCCTCCGCGGGCAGGTACTCTTCCTCCCACTCCCGCACCTGGTCGAAGCCGGCGAAGGTGTGGACATTCCCCAGCGGGTGCGACTTGAAGCGCTCGTTGAAGTCGGCCTCGGCTACGGGGCCGCGCTCGCGTAGCTCCTTCGCCAGGTCGTAGACGGCCTGGATGGTCGCGCGGAAGGTCGCGCCGGGGAGAATGGTCACCGCGATGCCCAGCTCGTTCATCTCGTCCAGGGTGAAGCGCGGCGAGACACCGGTCTGGTTGTAGAAGATCGGCCCGTGGACTTCCTTGCAGACGCGCCGGACCTCGTCCACGCTCGTGGGCCCTTCGACGAAGGCGAGGTCGGCGCCGGCCTCGAGGTAGGCATTGGCGCGGCGGATCGCGTCGTCGAGGCTGCCTCCGTGAGCGCCCCGCGCGTCGGTGCGCGCGATCAGCACGAAGTCGGGGTCGAGCTCACGGCGAACCGCGTCGGCCGCGCGGTACTTGCCCACCGCCTCCTCGATGGGAATGACGCGCCGCCCCGCCACATGGCCGCACCGCTTGGGGATGGCCTGGTCTTCGAGGTGAATGCCCGCCACACCCGTCTGGATGTATTCCCGCACGGTCCTGATCACGCCGATGGCATTGCCGTAGCCATTGTCGGCATCCGCGATGACCGGCACCGACACCGCGTTGGCGATGTAGCGCGCGTTCAGATGCATCTCCGTCATGGTGGCGAGCCCGGCGTCGGGCAGCCCGAGCAGCGAGAGCGAAGTGCCGTAGCCCGTCATGTAGACGGCGGGAAAGCCGACGGTCTCGAGGATCTTGGCGCTCAGCGCGTTGTAGCAGCCGGGAACGAAGAGGGTCTTGCCGGTGCCGAGGAGCTGCCTCAACTTCGACGTGGCGCGCATGGATCCTCCTATGTGCGGGGGGCGAACTTTTCTTCGATCGCATGCCACCAATCGAAGCCGACCCTGCGGAAAATGTCCATCGGGGAGAGCACGGGGCCGTCGTGCCAGTCCGTCCCCGTAGCCTTCAGCGACTCCAGCGCGTTCTCCATGGCGGGCACCGCCGCCGCCATGCACACGGCCGGGAAGATCACGATCTTGAAGCCGATGCGCTCGAGCTCCGGGATCTTCACGGCCGGGGTCCTGCCTCCCTGCACCATGTTCGCCAAGAGCGGCGCCTTGACCTCGCGTGCCACCCGCTGGATCTCGTCCTCGGTCTGCGGCGCCTCGATGAAGATCACGTCCGCGCCCGCCTCGGCGGCCCGATTGCCGCGGTCGATGGCGTCGTCGAGCGACGTGACGGCACGAGCGTCCGTGCGCGCGATGATCACGAAGTCGGGGTCGGTGCGATACTCGCTGGCCGCGCGGATCTTGTCGCAGAACTCCTGGGTGGGAATGATCTGCTTGCCGGCGATATGCCCGCACTTCTTGGGCGCGACCTGGTCTTCCATGTGGAGCCCCGCGACGCCCGCCCGCTCGTACTCGCGCACGGTGCGCACCACGTTGAGCACATTGCCATAGCCGGTATCGGCGTCGGCGATCACGGGCAGCGAGACGCAGGACGCGAGATGCCCGGCGTGGCTGGCCATCTCGGTGAGCGTGGCGAGCCCGAGATCGGGCTGCCCCAGATGCGAGGCGGCGGTACCGGCGCCGGTCATGTAAACGCAGCGAAAGCCGGCGGCCTCGATGAGGCGCGCGGAGAAGCCGTCGTAGGCGCCCGGGGCGACGATGATGCCGGGCTCCTTCAGCATCTGGCGGAGACGGGTGCTGGGACGCATGGATGGGGACCTTTCCCGGGCGCTTGAGGCCCGACGGGACAGTGCTGGCGAGGCGGATTGTTCTACGATCCTCCCGGGCTGTCAATGTGGCACCATAACCGCGGCCCATGACCCGCTCCCGCGCGAGCACGGAAAGCCCCGTCATCACCCGGCGCGCCCTGCTGGCCGGAGCGGCGGCAATCGCGGCAACTCCCCGTCTCGCGCGTGCCCAAGCCGCGGACCGCATCGTCTTCGGCACCAACTGGCGTGCTCAGGGCGAGCACGGGGGCTTCTACCAAGCCGTGGCCACGGGCATGTACCGCCGGCACGGTCTCGACGTCACGATCCGGCAGGGTGGACCGCAGATCAATAGCGCCCAGCTCCTCGCGTCCGGACGGCTCGACTTCAATATGGGTGCGAGCCTCTTCGGCGCCCTCAACTACGTCGCGAGCGGCGTCCCCATCGTCACCGTCGCCGCCATCTTCCAGAAGGACCCGCAAATCTTCATGGCGCACCCGGGCCAGGGCAACGATTCGCTGGAGGCGCTCAAGGGCAAGCCCATCATGATCTCGGCGGGAGCGCAGTCCACCTACTGGCAATTCCTCAAGCAGCGCTACGGCTATACCGACGCCCAGATCCGCCCCTACACCTTCCAGCTCGCCCCCTTCCTCGCCGACAAGAAGGCGATACAGCAGGGCTATCTCACGAGCGAGCCCTTCAAGGCCGAGCAGGCAGGGGTCAAGCCGGTGGTGCTGCTCCTCGCCGACGGCGGCTACACGAGCTACACGACGACCATCGAGACTCGCGCCGAGGTCGTGCGCGACAAGGCCGGCCTCGTCCAGCGCTTCGTCGATGCGTCGATCGAGGGGTGGTACGGCTACCTGGACGGCGATCCCGGGCTCGCCAATGCGCTGATCAAGCGCGACAACCCGGACATGACCGATGATCTCCTCGCCTATGCCCGCGACGCCATGAAGCGTCACGGCATCGTCGTCTCCGGGGACGCGCTCACCCTCGGCATCGGGGCAATGACGGACGCGCGCTGGAAGGACTTCTTCGAGACTATGGTGAAGGCCGGCGTCTTCAAGCCGTCGCTCGACTATCGCCGAGCCTATACGCTGAGCTTCGTCAACAAGAAGGTCGGCATGAAGTGACGGCCGGCACGCCTGTCGTCTCGCTGCGCGAGGTCTCGAAAGCCTATCCGAGCGGCACGCTCGCCCTCGACCGTCTCTCGCTCGACGTGGAGCCGGGCGAGCTCCTGAGCCTGCTCGGCCCCTCGGGCTGCGGCAAGAGCACCCTGCTTCGCCTGATCGCGGGACTCACGGAGCCTTCCTCGGGCAGCATCGCGTGGGCCGACACCGCCGCCCAGAATCGCCTGGGCTTCGTCTTCCAGGAGCCGACCCTCATGCCCTGGGCGCGCGTCGAGGACAATGTCCGCCTCCCCCTCATGCTGGCGGGCATGAGTCGAGGCGAGTCGGGCCGCCGCGTGGGCGAGGCCATCACCCACGTCGGGCTCGAGGGATTCGAGCGCGCCTACCCGCGCGAGCTCTCCGGCGGCATGCGCATGCGCGTGTCCCTGGCGAGAGCGCTGGTGTTACGGCCACGCGTGCTCCTCATGGACGAGCCCTTCGCCTCGCTCGACGAGATCACGCGCTTCCGGCTCGAGAGCGACCTGGCCGATCTCCACCGACGCCAGGGGCTGACCGTGGTCTTCGTCACCCACAGCGTCTTCGAGTCCGTCTATCTCGGCACCCGAGTGGTCGTGCTCTCACCGCGACCCGGCCGCGTGGCCGCCTCCCGGCGCATCGAGGGACCCGCGCCGCGCGTCGAGGCCTTTCGCACTTCGACGGCGTACCTCGAGGCGTGTCGCGACGTCTCGGCGCTCCTCGCTGCCGCCATGGAGCGCCCCCTCACCCTGGCCCTCTCCCCATCCGGGGGAGAGGGAATCGAGCCCCCTCTCCCTCGAGAGGGAGAGGGCAGGGGTGAGGGTCGAAGGTGACCTCGCACACGATGCGACCTAAATACCGCGTCCTCGCGCCGGCTCTCATCGGTCTCCTGGCTCTCGGCGCCTGGGAAAGCATAGTCCGGTGGCAGGAGATTCCGCCGTATATCTTGCCCGGCCCGATCCTGATCGCGCGCACCGTGGTCAGCGACTGGGGCACGCTCTTTCCATCTCTTGTCGTCACGCTCGCCATTACTGCGGCCGCCTTTGTCGTCTCCGCCGTGCTCGGCCTGCTGCTCGCCATCCTCTTCACGCAATCGCCATGGATCGAGCGCGCCCTCTTCCCCTACGCGGTCATCCTCCAGGTGACGCCGCTGGTGGCCATCGCGCCGCTCATCATCCTCTGGATCAAGTGGATACCGCTGGCCCTCCTGATCTGCGCCTGGCTGGTGGCCTTCTTCCCTGTGCTGTCGAATACCGTGCTCGGCCTCACGAGCACAGACCGAAACCTGGTGGATCTCTTCCGTCTCTATGGCGCCTCCCGGTGGCAGGCACTGCGCTATTTGCGCCTCCCGGCCGCCCTGCCATATTTCCTCGGTGGCCTGCGCATCAGCGGGGGCCTCGCGCTCATCGGCGCCGTGGTCGCGGAGTTCGTGGCCGGCACGGGCGGAGCGCAGTCGGGTCTGGCCTTCCGCATCCTCGAGGCGGGCTATCAGCTCCAGATCCCGCGGATGTTCGCCGCCGTGTTCCTGATCTCGGCGGCCGGCGTGCTCATCTTCGCCCTGCTGACGGGACTCTCCCGACTGGCGCTGGGGCGCTGGCACGAGAGCGAGATCGAAAGGGAGGCCTGAGCACCCGCCCCTTGTGCCCGCGTGCGCGGCTCGGGTAGCATCGCAGACGCGGGGGGACCAGCCAGATCCCCTATGCTTTCCTCATCGACAAAGGAGACGTGATGGATAGCCGCCTCACGAGCCTGGCCGAGAAGCTCGATGCGCACCTCATTGCCCGCCGCGAATTCCTCCGCAAGGCCGCCGTCATCACGGGCGGCACCGCCGCGGGGCTCAAGGTGCTCGAGAGCATGGCGTCGGCGCAGGGCGGGACCAAGCTCCGGCTGTGGCTCTTCAAGAGCTACGTGACCGCGGGCAACGATCTTCTGGCCAGACAGGTGGAGGCCTGGGCGGCGGAGCGGAAGGTGCAGGTCGACGTCGACTGGGCCACATTCGGGGATCGCGAACAGAAATTCGTCGCGTCGATCGAGGCCGGCAATCCTCCCGACATGGCCGAGATGAACTACCAGGGTCCGGCGCGCTACAAAGCCGCCCTCCGCGACGTGACGAAGCTCGCCAAGGAATTGGCCGCCGCGCGCGGCGGTATCCTGCCCTACGCCGAGCGGGTCGTCAACGTCAACGGACAGTTCTTCGGCGTTGCGCGCCTGGCCTTCCCCGGCGGTCTTTTCGTCCGCAAGGATCTGCTCGATGCCAAAGGCGTGAAGCTCCCCAAGGTCTACGATCCCGACGTCGTCGAGATGGCGAAGAAGTGCCAGGACGCCTCCAAGGACCTCTGGGGCTTCGGCCAGACGCTCAACCGCTGCGATGACGCCAACGGCTACATGCAGAACATTCTCTGGGACTACGGCGGGAGCGTCTGGGACAAGGACGGCAAGCCCGCCCTGGCCACCACGTTCCGGAAGCAGAACCTCGAGGCCCTGCAGTTCTCGGTGGACACCATCCAGAAGCACAAGATCCAGCCGCCGGGCGTCATGGGCTGGAACGACGTGTCGAACAACGAGGCCTATCTCGCGGGCAAGCTGGTCAGCACCAACAACGGGGCGAGCCTCTACTACGCCATGGTGGCCAAGAAGGACCCGCTGGCCGCGAAGACCCAAGTCATCCTCACGCCGGGCGGGCCCGGCGGGAGCTTCTTCTTCGCCGGTGCCTACAACTGGGGCATTTTCCAGAAGAGCAAGAACGCCGAGCTCTGCGAGGACCTGATCCGCTGGGTCGAAGACGAGAAGCGCTTCGAGGAGTACATGAAGGCATCCATCGGCCAGGCGGGGCCGGTGTACAAGTCGCGGGCGGACAATCCGTACTGGAAGTCCGACCCCAACTTCGAGGGCATGGTGCAGAACGTGATGCGGAGCATGTGGCCCGGCTACCCGGGCCCGTTCAGCCCCGCGGCCGTGGAGGTCCAGGCGCAGTACGTGCTGTGCGACATGGCGGGGCGCGTGGTGTCGGGTGGGCTCTCACCCGAGGCCGCCCTCAAGGAGGCGCATGCCCGCGTCGAGGAGATCTACAAGGTCCGGCGGACCTAGATAGCCTGCTTGTGTCCCGGGGCGCCGTTGGAGTAGGATTTCGGCTATAACCCGACCTCGAGCCTCGGGGGCACCTGTGTCCCGACGCCAGTCTCATTCAAAGGAGAACGAGATGGACAGTCGCCTGAAGGACCTGGCAGAGAAGCTGGACGCGGGCCTCATCGCCCGCCGTGAGTTCCTTCGCAATGCCGCCGTCGTCACGGGTGGCACCGCGGCCGGCCTCCAGGCGCTCAGGGGCATGGCGCGTGCGCAGAGCCCTACCAAGCTCCGAGTATGGCTCTTCAAGAGCTTCGTCACCGGGGGCAACGACGTCCTCGAAAAGCAGATCCAGAACTGGGCCAAGGATCGCAAGGTGACGGCCGAGATCGACTGGGCCACTTTCGGCGACCGGGAGCAGAAGTTCGTCGCGGCCATCGAGGCCGGCAATCCCCCGGACATCGCCGAGATGAACATCTACGGTCCCATGCGCTACAAAGTAGCCCTCAAGGACGTGAGCAAGGTGGCGGGAGACATCGCCTCCGCGCGCGGGGGCATGCTCTCCTTCGCCGAGAAGTCCATGAAGGTGGACGGCAAGTTCTACGGCGTGCCGCGCTACTCCATGACGACCGTCTTCTACATCCGCAAGGACATCATGGAGGCCAAGGGCCTCAAGCCGCCCACGGTCTATGACCCGGGGGTAGTCGACTTCGCCAAGAAGACACAGGACGTGGCCAAGGACATCTACGGTTTCGGCCAGACGCTCAACCGCTCGGACGACGGCGACGGCTTCATGGCGAATATCCTCTGGAACTACGGTGGCGGCACCTGGGACAAGGACGGCAAGCCGGCCCTCGCCACCACCTTCCACGACCAGAACCTCAAGGCGCTGCAGTTCTCCGTGGACACCATCACCAAGCACAAGATCCAGCCGCCGGGGGTCATGGGCTGGACTGATGTGTCGAACAACGAGGCGTTCATGGCGGGCAAGCTCGTCACAACCAATAACGGCGCGAGCCTCTACTACGCCATGGTCGCGAAGAAGCACGAGCTGGCGCCCAAGACCCTGCTCGTCCTCACGCCGGGCGGCCCGTCGGGGAGCTTCGTCGGCGCCTCCTGCTACAACTGGGGCATCTTCCAGAAGAGCAAGTATGCCGATCTCTGCGAGGACATGATCCGCTACATGGAAGACGAGGAGCACTTCGCCGAGTACGTCAAGGTCTCGGTCGGCCAGGCCGGGCCCGTGTACAAGAAGCGCACCGAGGACCCCTACTGGAAGTCCGACCCGAACTTCAACGCCATCATGCAGAACATCATCCGCAGCGTGCCCCCGGGCTCTCCGGGTCCGATCACACCTGCGGCCGTCGAGGTTCAGGCCCAGCACATCCTCACCGACATGGCGGGGCGCGTGGTGACCGCGGGCGTCAGCCCCGAGGCCGCCCTCAAGGAAGCCCATGCCCGCGTCGAGGAGATCTACAAGGCCCGGCGGAGCTAGGGCCGAGCCCTCACGACCATGAGCATCAGCACAGCCGAGCTCGGCGCCAAGTCGGGACTCGAGCCCAAGCGTCAAGGGCCGCTGGTCTCGCTCGCCCGCATGCTGGGGCCCGACTACAAGCTCGGGTTCGCCTTCATCCTGCCCACCATCATCCTGGTGCTGGCGCTCGTCGCCTACCCCTTCTGCTACGCGATCTACCTCAGCATGACCCGGAAGTACGTCGGGGTGCCCCCCGTGTGGGTCGGCTTCGACAACTACGCCAAGCTCACCTTCGACGGCTTCTTCCAGCGTGCCGTCATCAACAGCTTCATCTTCACCTTCGGCTCGGTCGCCGTGAAGCTAGTCCTCGGCATGATCATGGCGCTGGTGCTGACCTCCGGCGTGCGCTTCCGTAGCTTCTGGACGGGCGTGCTCCTCATCCCGTGGGTCGCACCGACAGTGGTCTCGGCACTCAACTTCCTGTGGATCTTCGACTACAGCCTGGGCGTGCTCAACTACATGCTCGTCAAGGTCTTCCACATCCTGCCCCAGGGCGTCGGGTGGCTCAGCGAGCCCAAGACTGCCATGGCCTCGGTCATCGGCGTCAATATCTGGCGCGGCTTTCCCTTCTTCGGGATCAGCTTCCTGGCCGGGTTGAGGGCCATCCCGGCCGAGATGTACGAGGCGGCGGCGGTCGACGGCGCGGGCGCGTTCTTGCGCTTCCGGCACGTGACCCTGCCGGGAATCCGGAACATCGTGATCATCGTGATGCTGCTTTCCACCATCTGGACCTTCAACGACTTCCAGATCGTCTACATCCTGACCAGGGGCGGCCCCGGCGGGGCAACCCAGGTCCTGCCCGTCTTCACCTACGAGATCGCCTTCGGCGCCCAGAGGCTGGGCGAAGCCATCGCCGTCGCGCTCTACATGCTCCCGGCCATGGCCGCCGTCATCATCGTGCTCGCGCGCCACATGCGCAAGAGTAGGACGAAGTGATTTTCGAGCCGAAGCGCGGCGCCGAGCCGCAGGCGAGGACCGCGATGAGGCGAGGGCTGGGACGGATTTTCGAGCCGAAGCGCGGCGCCGAGCCGCAGGCGAGGACCGCGATGAGGCGAGGGCTGAACTAGATGAACAAGGGGTTCGCCGCGCGCCTTCAGCTGGTGGGGTCCTACAGCTTTCTCGTGACCCTCCTCGTCATCGTCGTCTTCCCCTTCTACTGGATGACGGTGACGTCCTTCAAGGGCGAGGAGCAGATGCGGAGCCTCGTCAGCATGTTCTGGCCCAGCCCCGTGGTCACCGACAACTACCGCCATCTCCTGGGCAAGACGGAGTTCGTGGCCTGGTTCGGCAACAGCGTCTTCGTCTCGGTCACCAGCACCTTTCTTGCTACCGCCATCGGCACCGTCGGCGCCTATGCCCTGGCCCGGCTCAAGTTCCTGGGTCGGGCCTTCATGTCGAGCGCCGTGCTCATCACCTATCTCGTGCCGCCGGCCATCCTCTTCATTCCGCTCTACGCGCAGATCAGGGCCCTCGGCCTCGCCGACAGCCTGGGCGGACTCATCGTCGCCTATCCGTCCTTCACCATCCCGTTCGTCACTTGGCTGCTCATGGGCTATTTCGAGTCCATCCCCGTGGAGCTCGAGGAAGCGGCGATGATCGACGGCGCCACGCGCTTCGGCGCCTTCCGGCGTGTCATCCTGCCCCTGGCCGCGCCGGGCGTGCTCGCCGCCGCGCTCTACGCCTTCACCCAGGCCTGGAACGAGTTCCTCTACGCCCTCGTCTTCATCACCAATGTCAGGCTTCGCACCCTGCCCGTCGGTCTCTCGACCTTCATCACGGGCGACGTCTACGGGTGGGGCTATCTGATGGCGGGGGCGGTGCTGACCACGCTGCCCGTGATCGCAGCCTACATCTATCTCCAGAAGTACATGGTCGAAGGGCTGACCGCAGGTAGCGTGAAGGGCTGAGCGGGCATCTTGACTCGTCGCCTCCTCGCCATGTATAAGGACGATGTCATGCTGATCAAGCGCGCGAGCAAGAAGAGCCGGCTGGGGTCCCGCCGCGCGGGACGCCCAGCGACGACGGTGGCGCGCGCCGGCGGAGATCTCTAACCACACTCTAGCCACGTTTCCGGACCCAACAGGCCCGCGACCACCAGGTCGCGGGCCTTTTTGCGTTCCGGGGACCGGAAGAGGACATTCGCATGAGCGCAGCCGGACACGGACCGACCGCTACCGCCATCTCGGGAATCTGGATCCCGCTGATCACCCCCTTCCTCGACGACGGAGCCCTCGACCTGGCAAGCTACGAACGCCTGCTCGAGCACTATCTGGATGCCGGAGTGACGGGCGTGTTCCCGCTCGGCACGACGGGCGAGAGCCCCACGCTCGACGAGGACGAGATGACGGCCGTCGTCGATCGCACCCTCGAAGTGACTGCGGGGCGCGCGCCCGTCTTCGTCGGCGTCGGCGGCAACGCGACGAGGAAGGTGCTCAAGACCCTCGAGCGCCTCCGGCGCTATCCCTTCGATGGGATCGTCTCGGTCTGCCCCTACTACAGCCGGCCAGGACAGGACGGCCTGCGCGAGCACTTCACGCGCATCGCGGAGGCCACGGACCGGCAGATCCTCATCTACAACATCCCGTACCGTACCGGCGTCAACATGACGAACGAGACGCTTCTCCGGCTGGCCGAGCTGCCCAATATCGTCGGCGTCAAGGACTCGTGCGGGAATCTCGACCAGTCGCTCGACCTGCTGCGCCAGCGGCCACCGGGGTTCTCGGTGATGACCGGCGAGGACGTCTACCTCTACACTATGCTGGCGCATGGCGCCGATGGCGGAATCCTGGCCGCCTCCCATCTGCAGACCGAGAGCTTCGTCGGTGTGTACGAGCGCATGACCGCCAACGATCACCAGGCGGCGCGGGCCGCGTGGTCCCGCCTCGAGCCGCTCGTGCCGCTCCTCTTCAAGGAAGCGAACCCGATGCCCATCAAGCACTGTCTCTGGCGCCTGGGGCTGATCCGCTCGGCCGGATGCCGTCTCCCCTTGACGCGCGTCTCGCCGGGACTCGCCGAGGCGCTCGATCACGTCCTGCAGGCAGGGTACGCCGCCCGGTGAAGAGGCCCTATGAACCCGATCCCAGTGACAGAAGGAGGCGGCGCACCCAGACGCGGATCATCTCCCGGCGGTAGTCGACCGAGCCCATCAGGTCCGAGAGCGGCTCCGCCTCGGCCGCCGCCGCCTCGGCCGCGTCGCGTGTGACGGCATCGCTGAGCTCCCGCCCCTTCACCGCCGCCTCGGCCCGGCGCGCGCGCATTGGCGTGGGCGCGGCGCCTCCGAGCGCGATCCTGATCTCGCCAACCCGCTTCGCCGCGTCGAGAACGAGCAGGGCCGCCACGCCAATGAGCGGCTTGTCCTCGGCCGAGCGCGGGCAGAACTTCACATAGCCGCTGCGGGCACCGGCTGGCGCCGCGGGCACGCTCACCCCCGTGAGGATCTCGTTCGGGGCAACGGCGGTGTCGTAGAAGCCCGTGAAGAACTCGCCGATGGGCACCACCCGCTCGCCCACCGAGTCGGCCACGCGCACCCGCGTGTCGAGACAGAGCAGGGCGGGCGCCGGGTCCGAGGCCGCTTCCGCATAGCAGAGGTTGCCGCCCAGCGTCGCGATGCTGCGTATGGCCGGCGTGGCCACCCGACCCGCGGCCTCGGCGAGGAGCGGCCAGCGCGAGCGCACGGCGTCATGGCGCGCGAGAGCCGCGAGGCTCGACATCGCGCCGATCTCGAGCGTGCCCTTGTCCATCCGGATCTGGGACAGTCCCGGGATCCGGTGGAGCGACACCAGCCGGTCCGGCGTGGCGAGACCAAGCCGCATGGTCGGCACCAGCGCCGTGCCTCCGGCGATGATGCGCGTCTCACCCTCGAGTCGCGCCAGGATCTCGACGGCCTCCGGCACGCTCTCGGGCTCGGCCAGCGCAAAGGGACGGAGGCGCATCAGCGGCCAGCCGCCGCGGCCAGCACGGCTTCGATGATCTTCGAATAGCCCGTGCAGCGGCAGAGATTGCCCGCGAGCGCCTCGCGCACGTCGTGCTCGGTGGGCGAGGGGTTCTCCGTGAGAAGCGCGCGGGCCGAGAGCAGCATGCCGGGCGTGCAGAAGCCGCACTGGACGGCGCCGGCACGGGCGAAGGCGGTCTGGAGGCGATCGGGCTCGCCGTCGCTCGCGAGCCCTTCCACCGTGACCACAGTTCTGCCGCGGAGACGCGAGGCGAGAACCAGGCACGAGCGGACGGGCTCGCCGTCGAGCAGGATCGTGCAGGTGCCGCACACTCCCTCGCCGCAGCCGTACTTGGTGCCATTGAGGGCGAGGCCGTCGCGAAGGAGATCGAGCACGGTCCAGTGGGCGGGGACTTCGATACGGCAGGGGCGGGCGTTGAGCGTGAAGTCGAGGGCGATCATTGTGCGCTCGTCAGCGCGGCCCCGTCGGCGCACACCGCCCCCTCACCACACCGCCCCCTCACCCTACCCTCTCCCCCGATGGGGGAGAGGGAACTGGGGAAGAGGCCCCCTTGGATTCGAGGGCGGACTTTACGTTGTGGGCGAAGATGCCGGCTAGCTCTTTGGCCTTGACCTTCATGACGGCGTCGCCGATCGAGCCGAGACGGCCGAGGACTGTCACGTCGCTCGCGTAGGCGACGGTGGTGGAGCCGTCATTGGCGGGCGAGAGCTCCAGCGAGTTGCGGACCTCGACGCGGCTCCCGAGGCGGGTGTCTTCACCGCGGCCCTCGGAGACGAGGCGGCGAGGTGGATCCGCCTCCACGATCTCCATGCGCACGTCCTGTCGAGTGGAGAGGAAGCCGACCCTGACGGTGAGCCGCAGGCGATACGTGCGCTCGTCGACGACTTCGAGGTCATCGCAGCCGGGAATGCAGGGGGCGAGGCGCTTGGGGTCGAGGAGAAAAGCCCAGACGGTTTCCGGCTTAGCCTTGACCGCGAAGCGCTCTTCGAAGTGGGGCATGACCGCCCCCTCACCCTGCCCTCTCCCCCGGTGGGGGAGAGGGATTCCGGAGGGCGACCAACACTCGCTCGGCGGTGATCGGGAACTGGGTGAGCGGGGCGCCGGCCGCGCGCGAGACGGCGTTCATGACGGCGGCCGGCGTGGGGGTCATGGCGGGCTCGCCGATGCCCTTGGCGCCGAAGGGGCCGAGCCCCAGGCCAGATTCCAGCAGGATGGTCACGACGGGCGGCGCATCCAGGGTGGTCGGAATCTTATAGTCGAGAAGGTGCGGGTTCTTGGATATACCCTCCTCGAGGATCACCTCTTCGAGCAGCGCATGCCCCAGTCCCTGGATGGCGCCGCCCTCTATCTGGCCCTCGGCGCTCTGGCGATTGATGGCGCGGCCGATGTCGTAACAGGCCGCGAGCTTCGTCACGCGAGTCTGTCCCGTCTCTTGATCCACCTCGACCTCGACCGCCTGCGTGCCGAAAGTGTAGTCGTTGAACGGCTTGCCCTGTCCCGTGGCGGGATCGATGGTCGGCGCCGACGGCGCATCGTATTTGTCGAGGGCCTGGACCGGCCTGCCCGCGGCCGTCGCGGCCTTGACGAGCACGGAGAAGGGCACGGCGCGATCCGGCGTGCCGCGCACCATGGCCCGCGCGTCGACCAGCTCGATGTCCGCGGGAGCGGCTTCGAGCATCTCGGCCGCCTGCTCCGCCAGGTGCCGTCGAACTTCGCGCGCGGCCTTCAGCACGGCATTGCCGGACATGAAGAGCTGGCGCGTGGCGGTGGTGGTGCCGGCGCGGGGCGTGAAGTGGCTGTCGCGTCCGACGGCGGTGACCTGCTCGACGGGCAACCCCAGGATCTCGGCCGTGATGGAGCAGAGCGATGAGGTCTGGCCGCCGCCGACATCGGGTGCGGCGCAGCGGACTACCGCCGTGCCGTCGAGCTCCATGCCGACCCAGGCCGAGGCCGAGTCCCGCGTCCAGCACATGCGCCCATAGGGCGTAAACGAAGCGGCGAGACCGCGCGCCCTCCTGATCGGCCCGTCGCTTTGCCGCACGGGACCGAGCGCCTCCCATGCGCGCCGCATGGTCTCGCCCAGCATCGGCTCGCTCTCGAGCACCTGCCCGGTGGCGATGCTGTCGCCCTTGCGCAGGAAGTTCCTCTCCCGCAGCACGAGCGGATCCATGCCGAGCGCCTGCGCCATCGCGTCCATCTGCCCCTCGTAGGCGACGCAGGTCTGTATGGAGCCGAAGGTGCGGTAGGCGCTCGCGATCGGATTGTTCGTGTACACGGTGAAGGCATCCACCTTGACGTGGGGCACGCGATAGGGCCCGGTTGCGGTCACGAGGCTATAGAGGAGCACCCACGGCGAGAGCGCGGCATAGGCTCCGGAATCGGAGATGAGCTCGGCCTCCATGGCCACCAGCTCTCCGGTCTTCATCGCTCCCGTCCGGTACCGCAGCACGTACGGGTGCCGCTTGCCGTGGCCGATGAAGCTCTCCTCGCGGGAGAAAATGAGCTGGACGGGCCGGCGCGTCTTCCAGACGAGGAGGCCGAGCAGGCATTCGACGGTGACGTCCTCCTTGCCCCCGAAGCCGCCGCCGAGATACGCGCCTTCGAGCCGCACGCGGCCGTGGGGGAGCCGGAGCACCTCGGCCACGTCGCGGAAGTGCTCGAGCACCTGCGTGCTCACGCGCAGGACGAGCACGCCCTCGGCGTCTATCCAGCCGATGCCCGTCTCGGTTTCCAGGTAGAGGTGGTCCACGAACGGTGTCCGGTACGTTCGCTCGACCACCACCTGGGCGCGCTTGAAGCCGTCGGCGATATCGCCCTTGCGGATATGCCAGGCGCGAAGAAGGTTCCCGCCCTCGTGCACATGGGGGGCGCCGGGCCTCATCGCTTCGAGCGGATCGTAGACGCCGGCCAGCGGCTCGTAGTCGACGCGTACGAGCTCCGCCGCCTCGGCGGCGATCTCGGGCGTCTCGGCTGCGATGGCCACCACCGGCTCGCCCTGGAAGCGCACGCGCCCCTCGGCCAGCACCGGCTGCGTGGCGAGCACCGCGCCCGCCGTCGCCTCCGCCATGCGCCCCGGCAATTCCATGCGGAGGGCATTCTGGGGCACGTCCTCGTGCGTGAGCACCGCGACGACACCGCGCAGGGCTCGCGCCGCGCTCGTATCGATGCGGACGATGCGCGCGG
>Ga0335070_10002633_pt1 | contig 20845 bp, 18 predicted proteins | sample Lox_Sample_13_FD_206722 | JGI IMG/M metagenome (GOLD analysis project Ga0335070, IMG submission 206722) | Soil microbial communities from Loxahatchee National Wildlife Refuge, Florida, United States - Lox_Sample_1.3 | ecosystem: Environmental > Terrestrial > Soil > Wetlands | place: USA...
TGGCCTGATGCACGTCCATGCCGATATACTTTTCTTGACTCATAGAGGCGTTCCTTTCGCTAGGTTGCCGATGCGAAACCATCACAACCTATCGCAAAAGTGGGCGCCTTTTTATATTGCGTGTAATGGGGATTTATCGCCAACGGCCACTTCATACGACATTGTCTGCGCTCAGATATGAGAGACATCCCGGCAGGTATCTGCTTTGGATATTAGTGCGCCGGGATAAACCGGCATGAAGCAGAGGAGGAAGAAGCCTTACAAGAAAGGAGTAGCGAACCACTTGGCCTAGTGAAAACTTTGCGAGGCAGCCGCTGCGACCGGTTGCTTCCGCCTGTGCCAGTAACCCAATGCCGCAAAAAGAAGGACGGCAGGCACGCCGGTCAGTCCGCAAGCGATAAAGAAAATGCCGTAGGCATGAATGAGGCCGTGCGTGGTGCTCAGGCTTTCGACCTCAGCGCCTGAAAACCCCTTCAAGATCTTTCCCAGCCAGGCATAGGTTGAACTCAAGAGCGCATACTGCGTGGCGGTGTATCCAATGTTGGTGAGACTCGACATGTATGCTACAAGCGCAACGCCTGCAAAGCTGATGCCAAAGTTGTCACCTGCCATGACCAGCGCGAAGAGAGGAGTGGTCGTGCCCGCGAACGCGAGCGTCGAATACGTGGCAATCGCAGCAGCCTGCACAATGCCCCCGATGATGAGGGCGCGCATGTAGCCAAGCTTCAGCGAGCAGAATCCGCCGGCTGCGATGCCTGCGAACGTAGCGATGAGTCCGATTGAGCCGCGCACTGCTCCGACTGTTTGCTTAGAAAGACCGATGTCGTGGTAGTAGGGATTCGCCATCGGACCCATGATGAAGTCCGGCAACCGGTACAGACTGATTGCCGCCAACATCACAAGCGCGAGCCATCCATGTGCGCGGAAAAAAGCGATGAACGGTCCCACAACAGCGTCAAAGAAACCGCGCCACGTCCAAAGCGGCGCTTCGCGCTCTTTCTTATCCATCAGCGCATCCGCGCGCTCCGGTTCCTTTGCAAACCAGGTCGCGATCATTCCAACGACCACACATGCGCCGTAAATACCGTAGGACAAGCGCCAGCCTACGGTCGCTGCCACGATAAGAATAACGGAATCCGTAGCGAGGAGCGCAAGGCGGTAGCTGAACTGATAGGCAGACGCGAGGAGCCCTTGTTCTTCTCCGTCGTCTGCCGATTCAATTCGCCAGGCGTCGACCACAATGTCCTGTGTCGATGAGGCAAACGCGACGACGAGCGCAAGAGCGCCGAGCCGGCCGAGCCCGGCTTTCATGCCAGTTCCGCCCATAGCGGACAGCGCCAGCGCGACGAGAATTTGCGAGAACATCATCCATCCGCGCCGATGTCCAAGCCGCTTAAACAACGGCAAGTCGACGCGATCCATTAAGGGCGCCCATAGAAACTTCAGCGAATAGGCAATGCCCACCCAGGAAAGAAACCCGATCGCCGTCAGGGAGGTGTGTTCATCGCGCAGCCAGTAGCCGAACGTATTGCCGACCAGAAGAAAGGGAAGGCCTGAAGAAAACCCGAGCAACAACATCGCAAGCGTTTTGGGCCGCAGGTAATCGGCGATCCGGTGCTTGCGCGGACTCACGCGTTCATTGTCTACCGGAGCCTCACGAAACTCAACTATGTGCTCCAGCTACGTGCCTAAAAATTCATCCAGCATCAGCGAGAGTACCGCATTGGCGGCAGGTCGCACCGGCGTTGGAGTTGTTAACAGGCGTCAGCACTCAAAACCCTCTCGCAAGCCAATGAGTGAAATCGCGATCTATCGCCGACCATGCCTAGTTGCCACGCGCAAGTTCATCCGCGCTGACGGGTTTGATTGGCGTCCTCGTTCTGAGTCGTAGCCTAAGACCTCATCTTAGGATGTGGCTGAGGTGTGGTTCTTGATGCTTTCCACGTCCACGTTGCGCAGGAATTCCGCCGCCGCTTCCGGCAGCACGCTGTTGATGAACATTCCCGAGCCCAGCTCAAACCCCGCCACTCGCGTCAGACGCGGAATAATGCTGAAGTACCAGTGGAAGTATTTCACCCCGAAGTTCTCCGCCGGAGCGCTGCGCAGGGTGAAGTTAAAATCCGGATCCTGCAGCCCGTGATAAAGCTTGGCCAGCATGGCGCGGAGCATTCGCGCCAAGTCGTTGACCTCGGCGGCGCTCACATCGCCGAAACTGGCCATGTGCCGCCGGGGGTAGATGTGCGTGCAGAATGGGGCCGGTGAGGCAAACAATTCCATCGCGACGAAGTGCTCCGACGCCATGACGATCCGGGTTTTCTCCTGCAGCTCTTCGTCGATCATCTGGCAGAACATGCACTCGCCGTAGTCGTCGTAGTGACGCATTGCATGCTGGAACCGCTCGCGGACCTGGTGCGAGATCACGGGCGTGGCCACCAACTGGGAGTGGGGATGCTCCAGGCTCGTGCCCGCATCCGGCCCGTGGTTCTTGAAAATGGTGATGTGCGCGATGCGCGGATCGAGGCTCAGTTCGTCATAGCGTGTTTTGTACACGCGCAAGATCTCGGCCACATAGGAATCCGGCATCAGGGCCAGAACCTCCGCGTGATTGGGCGTTTCGATGATCACGTCGTGGATGCCAAACCCGTTTACCGTCCGGCGGGAACGGTGGACGGTGCGGCTGGGCTGCACTTCGCGGGAGAGCGCCGCGAATTTGTTCGGCACCACGCGCACATGCCAGGGGACGGTCGCAGAGGCCGGCACTCGTAACACCTCCGGCGGGGTCAGACCTTCATTGCCGGGACAGAAAGGGCAGTTCGCGACAAAGGAAGCCAGCGGCTTGCGCTCGCGGTGCTGGATCATCTGGTCGGGCCGGCGGGCACGTTCGGTGGCGATCACCACCCACTCTTTGGTGGCAAAGTTCTGGCGTAGTTCTGGCATGAGTGCTCTCCTGACAATTCTCAGATCACAATCATCGGCACGATTTCAAAAGGATGTAGCTCCGGGACACCGCCTTTGGCCCGGGCAGGAACCGAATCCCGGGCAGCGGGCACGCCCCGGCTTCCACTGTACCCAAAGATATCTTGTTGGCCCGCACCGGAGAAACGCACCAAGGGTCGTGCCTCTGCTTGCCTCGCAGAACCGCACGCGGTTCGGCTGCTGACTCGTGTTTAGCAGTGTGGCTCGGAGCGATACGGATGCGATTTCCTCTCGTGTAGAATCATTCTTTTACCATGTCAGCCAAACTTTCTGTAGGAATCCTAGGCGCCACTGGGATTGTCGGGCAGCGTTTCATCCAAATGCTCGAAGATCACCCGTGGTTCGAAGTGTCATGGCTCGCCGCGTCAGATCGCTCCGAGGGCCGACCCTACGCGGAGGCCGCGCGCTGGCGCTTGAAGACCGCCATACCCGCCAAGGTCGCGCAGATGACCGTCTCTCCTGCGAAACCTGACGGGACGCCGAAAATCATTTTCGCCGCCCTCGATGCGGCCATCGCCCGGGAACTGGAGCCGGCCTTCGCTGCCGCCGGCTGCGCCGTCGTCTCCAATTCGAGCGCCCTGCGTATGCAAGCCGACGTGCCGCTGGTCATCCCGGAAGTCAACGGCGACCACATCCGCCTGATCGAAACGCAATCCTGGCGCAAGACCTCCGGCGGCTTTGCGGTCACCAACCCGAACTGCTCGGCCATCGGACTGGTGCTCGCCCTCGCCCCATTACACCGGCGCTTCGGACTTGAGACAGTGATGGCGGTCACCATGCAGGCGGTCAGCGGCGCCGGGTATCCGGGTGTGGCCTCGCTCGATATTCTGGGAAACGTAATTCCCTTCATCAAGAACGAAGAAGAAAAGATGGAAGAGGAGACGCTTAAGCTGCTCGGAACGCTAGACGGAACTGGCGTCCAGATGGCACCTTTTGTTATGAGCGCGCAGTGTAACCGCGTGGCGGTCGAGGACGGCCACACCGAGTCTGTGTCCGTCCGTTTGAAGAAGAAGGCGAAAGCGGAGGAGATCATCGCCGCCTGGAACGATTTCAGGGCCGAGCCACAGCAGCTCCACCTGCCCAGCGCACCGGAGCGCCCGGTGGTCTATCTGAGCGCCCACGACCGCCCGCAGCCACGCTTTGACTGCGATCTGGGCAGCGGCATGACCACCGCTGTCGGCCGCCTGCGTCCCTGCAACGTGCTGGACTGGAAGTTCACCGTCCTGTCGCACAACACGATTCGCGGCGCCGCCGGAGCGGCCTTGCTCAACGCCGAACTCCTCAAAGCGAAGGGGTATTTGGGTTGAAACAAACACCCACCACGGAGACACGGAGACACGGAGATGTGTTGGGGCACATCCCGATCGCCCTTGCAGTTCGTGTGCCCGCGCCTTCACTTCTGCAATCCGACCTCTGCAATCTGCTTCTCTCCGTGTCTCCGTGCCTCCGTGGTGGATTTTCTTTCGGCGCCAAGGAGCTTCACCGGCCATGATCGTGATGAAATTCGGTGGAACTTCCGTCCAGGACGCGAAAGCCATTGACCGCGTCGCGCAGATCGTCCAGGGCCGCTTGGCCGATCGCCCCGTAGTCGTGGTGAGCGCCATGGCTAAAGTCACGGACTCCCTGCTGGCCATGGGCCGGGCCGCTGGCAACGGCGATCGCAAGGGCGCCCTCAAGATGGCCCGCGCCCTCCGCGAGCGCCACTACGAAACCGCGGGCGAATTGCTGGGTACTGCCCTGTTCACCGAATTCCACGGTGAACTCGGCACTGACTTTGAAGACCTCGACGAACTCCTGCGCGGCATCGGCGCAGTCGGCGAAATCACTCCGCGAACGTACGACTCTGTTGCCGCATTCGGCGAGATGCTCTCTAGCAAGATCGTGGCGGCGGCCTTTGCCTCGCGTGGCTTGCCGGGCGAGCACGTGGACTCGCGCCAGTGCCTGATCACGGACTCCAGCTACACGCGCGCCGTCCCGCAGTTCGACGAAACCAACGAACGGCTGCAAAAAAGGGTCAAACCGCTGGTAGAGGCCGGAAAAGTCCCGGTGATGGGCGGCTTCATCGGCTCAACCCGCGCTGGTGTGACCACCACGATCGGCCGAGGCGGGTCCGACTTTTCCGCTGCCATCTTCGGCGCCGGCCTTGATGCCGCCCGCATCGAGATCTGGACCGATGTCGACGGCATGATGACCACCGATCCCCGGCTCTGTCCCGACGCCCGCCGCATCAAGGTCATCAGCTTCGACGAGGCCGCCGAACTGTCCTATTTTGGCGCCAAGGTGCTGCATCCGGCAACCGTGCTCCCGGCAATCCAAAAGAACATTCCCGTCTATGTTCTCAACTCGCACAATCCTACTTGCGAGGGAACCAAGATCACGGCGCAATCGCCGCCTTGCACCAACATCTTCAAAGCGATTGCCCTCAAAAAGAAGATCACGCTCATCGACGTGGCTACGCCCCGGCGACTGCTGGTCCATGGGTACTTGAAATCGATTTTCGAGGCTTTCGACCGGCATCAGGTGGCGATCGATGTGGTCTCCACTTCTGAAGTTGCCGTTTCCGTGACCGCCGAGACTAACGAGGCGATCCCTGCTCTGGCTGCCGATCTGGCCAAGATCGCCGACGTCAAATACGAAGGCCGAAAAGCCATCGTTTGCCTGGTGGGTGAAAAACTGCGTGACACGCCCGGCAATGCGGCTAAGGTCTTCAGCATCTTGAAAGACGTAAAGATCCGCATGATTTCCCAGGGCGCGTCTGAGATCAACTTGACTTTCGTGATCGAAGAAGACGACGCAACCGAAGTCGTCCGCCGCCTACACCAAGCTTTTTTCGCTGAAGTCGACCCGGAAGTGTTCGCGTGAGCTTCTTTAACCGCAGAGGACGCAGAGCGCGCCGAGACTGGACTAAACGCCAATCAGTTGTATTATGCCTGAGGTTCTCTCTGTTCTCGGCATCTCGGCGGTGAGTGATTACGCATGAACCTCCTGATCCTTGGTTGCGGCAAGACCGGTTCGCTGGTCATTGAAGTCGCCCGTGCGCGCGGTCATCACGTCCAAGTCCTCGACGAGCCCGAGAACAAGAACGCCGTGGGACTGACTCCGGATTTCCTCGCCCCAATCGACGTCGTCGTCGACTTCACGACCCCCAAGGCAGTCGTTCCCAACGCCGAGGCCACAATCCAGGCTGGCAGGAATATGGTCGTCGGAACCACCGGCTGGTATGAGCAGTTGCCCCGCCTGCGGGAACTGGTGCTGCAGGCGAAGACCGGTTTTCTCTACGGATCGAATTTTTCCATCGGCGTGAACCTGTTTTTTGAGATCGCCAGAGCAGCGGCGCCGACTCTGCGGTACGGCTATTCCGGCCAGATCTTCGAGCGCCATCACGCGCAGAAAAAAGACGCGCCTTCCGGCACCGCCATTGTCTTGCAGAAGATCGTGCGCGAGGCCAGCGGCAAGGAAGAAGAACTGGAGATTGTCTCTTTCCGCGAAGGCGATGTGGTCGGCATGCACGAAATCACCTTCAACTCCTCCCACGACCGGATCTACCTTTGCCATGACGCCCAGTCCCGCCGCGGCTTCGCCGAGGGCGCCGTGCGGGCGGCCGAATGGTTGGCTGGCAAACAGGGCTTTTTCGACTTCCGCGACGTTTGGAAGCAGCTATAACTAGCGCTCTGACGCTCGGCTGGACGGGCGAGCACGCCCGTCCCTCCAGGTGCAAATCGCGAACTCAGGCAGTCTGAAAGACTCTGGCCCGAAAGAACCCCGGCCGCGATTACCCGTTTTGCCGCGGTTCGCGTTATCTTATTCTCATGCAACTCCGAGGCTGTGGCACCGCTCTTGTCACACCGTTCTCCCAGGACGGCGCGATCGATGAAACTGCTTTGCGCAACCTGGTCGCCTGGCAGGTTGAGTCGGGCATCGATTTCCTGATTCCCTGCGGCACGACCGGCGAAACGCCGACCCTCAGCCACGATGAATGGCTGCACGTCATCGACATCACCATCGAAGTCGTTGCCGGACGTGTGCCCGTGGTCGCCGGGGCGACCTCCAACTCGACCAGCGAGGCGGTGGCGAAAGCTAAAGAGGTCGCTTCCCGACCCGGCGTCAACGCCATCCTGACCGCGTCTCCCTACTACAATAAGCCGACGCAGGAAGGACAGTACCGGCACTTCCGCGCGATCGCCGAAGCGGTCGACAAGCCGGTGATTCTCTACAACGTGCCCGGCCGCACCGGCTCCAATCTGGAACCTGCCACTTTGGCGCGCCTCTCCGAAGTCCCCAACATCGCCGGCGTCAAGGAAGCCAGCGGCAACATGACGCAGATTGCCGAGGTACTGAATTCGGTTCCCGAGGCCTTCCTCGTCTTCTCCGGCGACGACGCCGTGACCCTGCCGGTCATTGCCCTGGGGGGAGTGGGCATCATCTCGGTCGCGTCCAACGAGATTCCCCATGAGATGGCTACCATGGTGCGCGCCGCCCTCAACAATGACTGGGCCACTGCGCGGGCGCTCCACCGCAAGTATCTGCCGCTGATGCAAGCGAACTTCATCGAGTCGAGCCCCCTGCCGGTTAAGGCCGTGCTCGCTATGATGGGGAAAATCCAGGAGGTTTACCGGCTGCCCTTGTTGCCCATGCGCCGCGACACGCGCTCCAAGCTGCAGAAGATCGCGACCGATGCCGGCTTGATCACCCGGCCTGCCGCCCCAGCCATCGTGGCCGGAGAGTTCTACGTTTACGAGAACTGGGCCGCGGGCCCGCACAAGGCTGTGCTGCATCGTGCTTCCTGCGGACAGTGCAACTCCGGCAAAGGGCGTCCCGCCGGGCACGACGCCAATCATTCCCGCTGGCACGGACCTTACAGCAGTCTCAGTGAAGCGCGCGAGGCCGCTCACCAGATGATGGGCGTGCTCATCCGCAGCGAGTGCAAGTGCGTAGCGTAGAAGAGCAGCTGCGAGCTACGAGCTGCGAGCCTTCTAGCTTAGTTTGTGACGAGTTCGCCCGTTGTCATCCTGAGCGCAGCGAGCCGGTGCGCTTTGCGCATCGGTTTGCTGAGTCGAAGGACCCCTGCATCACCGGCGCCGTCGCAACCGCTCCGAGGACTTTCTCCCGGGGTGGCACGATCATATTGAACGTATCAGAACTATACTGATCCCACAGAATCTGACTGATGCCCGATTCCATCACCGCGCTTAAATCCGCCATCGAATCCCTGGCCGGGGCCCCGGCTATCCCGGACACCGCCGAGGCCCGCCGCGTTTTCCTGGAATTCCGCGAACGCTTAACCCGTGGCGAGATCCGCGCCGCCCAAAAGATCGTCACGGAAAAAGGCGTGGGCCGCTGGATGGTCAACACCTGGGTCAAGCAAGGCATCCTGCTTGGCTTCCGCATCGGCGAGTTGGAGGCCATGTCGGATGACGTTCTCTCCTTCGTCGACAAGGACACCTTCCCCGCCCGTCGCGTGACCCTCGCTGACCGCATCCGCCTTGTGCCCGGCGGTTCCTCGATCCGCGAAGGCGCCTATGTCGCGCCCTCGGTTGTCTGCATGCCGCCCATGTACATCAACGTCGGCGCGTATGTGGACGAAGGCACCATGGTCGACTCGCACGCCCTGGTCGGCTCCTGCGCGCAGGTCGGCAAGCGCGTCCACCTGAGCGCCGCCGCCCAGATCGGAGGCGTGCTCGAACCGGTCAACGCCGCTCCCGTCGTCATTGAAGACGACGTGCTGGTCGGCGGCAATTGTGGGGTCTACGAAGGCACGCTCGTCCACACCCGCGCCGTGCTGGGAGCGGGCACGATTCTCACCCGCTCCACGCCGCTTTATGATCTTGTCCGCGGAGAGGTTTACCGCGCTACGCCCGACCACCCACTGGAAGTTCCCGAAAACGCCGTGGTTGTGCCCGGCTCGCGTGCGGTGAAGAAACATCGGGGCGAGGAAGAGAAAAAGGAGAACGTGGAAAAACAGAAAGGCCGGACCAGTCCGGACGACTGGGGTCTCTCCCTCTATACCCCCGTGATCGTCAAATACCGCGACGAAAAAACCGACCGGGGGATTGAGCTGGAAGACTGGCTCAGGTAATCAGGTACGGAAAACGGTGAGCTTGTGTTTACCCACTTTAGCGCTTCTCGCGGCGCTGGCGCCACGCGCAACAAGAAGTATGGGAACAAAGCGCGCGACTTTTGCGGAGGGGACACAGGCCCCAATGGCGAAGTGCTCGATACACCATGGAGATTGTCATCCCGAGCGCCTGACTTTGGCGCGAGGAATCTGCTTTCTTTGCATCCAAACCGAAAGCAGATTCCTCGCTCCGCTCGGAATGACAATACCGTTATTTGTCACCATATTCTGAAGACGCGATAGACAGAAAAGGACAGCGGTCAGGAAAGCATCCGTGGGGTTGAAGATATTTCTGGCAGTCTGGCCTGTTCTTCCGCCCACCTCCGCCGCGCCTCGAGATGTTTCCTGCGGAAATGCGCCAGCGCGCGTTCGCCCCAGGCGCGGACGAAGTAATAATTCAGGGCGCATCCGATCACTGAACTCGCAACCGGGATCAGCCGCCCCGCCCACTTTTCGACTACCTCGGTACTCGCCTGGACGGCGATTCGCTGGATTACCTTCGGCACGAAACGGTTGATCACTTCTTTTTCCAGCAGCTCGCGGCTGATGTCGACACCAGCGGCGCTGGCCGCCGCAATCCATAGCTCGGCGATCTCGTCGTCGGTGTTCATTTCGAATCCGTACACCAGGCTGAGCTTTTGAATCGTGCGCATCGTAATCGCCGAGAGAATGCCGAGATCCGGCACGATCGTCAGGATTCCACCCAACCCGAAGCCTGCGCCTTCGAGCGCCGCCAACTTTATCCCGCTGCGAATGACGGATTCGGCCACGTCATCGAGCTTTTCGACCTCCAGCGTGTAAACGCCACGAAAGGTTGCGATGGGCAGGCCGTAAGCCACTCGCAGCTGCATGAGGAAGCGCGCGGGATCGACTCGCACCGTTTCGTAGGCGCGGGTCAGCCCGCCGCGAATCGCGCCTTCGACCTTCCGCCGGAGCCACGATTTGTGCTCCCGCCCTGCCATCTGATTGCAGTCTATCAGCAGTTGCTGGAGGATCAACGAATGGCTCCCTTCGTGAACCTTCGTGTCCTTCGTGGTTAAACGAAACGCCGGAGACCACGAAGGACACAAAGGAGCACAAAGGTGAATCGACGACCGCGTAATGACGGTTGCTCTTCTGTGCTCCCTTCTGAACCGCGCCTGATCCTTGCAATCCGGCACTGACCTGATCTAGACCACGCGCCCGCGACTCGCTGCTCGCTTCTCGTTACTCACTCTGCTAGCATCGTCTTTACCGAATGCCATCTGAAAAACTGCATATAGTCCCACTCGGCGGGCTGGGCGAGTTCGGCATGAACTGCATGGCCCTGCGCTGGGGAGACGACATCATCGTCATCGATGCCGGCCTCATGTTCCCCGAAGCCGAACTGCTCGGCGTCGATATCGTCGTCCCCGACATCTCTTACCTCCTGGAAAACCGGCGCCACGTTCGCGCTATCATCCTCACGCACGGCCACGAGGACCACATCGGTGCTTTGCCCTGGATTTTGAGCGAACTCAACGTCCCGGTCTGGGGCACCGAGTTCACTCTGGCCTACGTCGAGGACAAACTCGACGAGCACCAACTGCTCGACGATGTCGACCTGCGCGAAATTCGCGCCGGCGAGCGCTTCAAAGTCGGCCCCTTCACCATTCATCCGCTCCAGGTCACGCACAGCCTAGTCGATTGCGTCGCGCTGGCCATCCACACGCCGATTGGCGTCGTGCTGCATACCGGCGATTTCAAGGTCGATCCCACGCCGACTGACAACCGGCTCTTTGACCTGCACTCCTTCGCCGAGTACGGCAAGGAGGGCGTGCTTGCGCTGCTGCAGGATTCGACCAACGTCGAGCGCAAGGGATACACGCCCAGCGAGCGCGCCGTCCATCGTAAGTTCGAAGAGATCTTTCAGCGCACGGAGCGGCGCCTGTTCATCTCCTGTTTTTCTTCCTCGATTCACCGCATCAAGCTCGCCGTCGATATGGCCTGGGAGCACGGCCGCAAAGTCTGCTTCATCGGCCGCTCCATGGTCAGCTCTTCCGAGATTGCCGAAGACCTCGGCTACGTGCAGATTCCCGAGGGTCTGCTCATCCATCCCGGCGAAATGAAGAACTTCGCGCCGGAGAAAGTATGCGTCCTGATCAGCGGTACGCAGGGTGAGCCGATGTCGGCGTTGTCGCGGGCCGCCGTCGATAATCACAGGCACGCGAAAATCGAAAAAGGCGACACCGTGGTTCTGTCGTCGCGCATCATCCCCGGCAATGAAAAGGCCATCTACCGCGTGGTGGACCACCTCTTCCGCCGCGAAGCTTTCGTCGTCTACGAGGACGGCTCGTATCCTCCGGTGCACGTCAGCGGACACGCCAGCCAGGAAGAATTGAAGCTCATCATCAACCTGGTGCGACCGAAGTACTTCATTCCGATCCACGGCGAATACCGCCAGCTTAAACTGCACGCGGAACTGGCCCGCACCATGCACGGCGCGGTCGGCAGCGTAATACTGATCGAGAGCGGCGATGTCCTGGAAATCGACGAACTCGGGGCGCGCAAGGCCGGCAAGGTGAACGTGGGCCGCGTCTGCATCGATTCGGGCTCACGGACAGACGTGGTGGAGGATCTCATGATCAAGGACCGCCGCCACCTAAGTGAGGATGGCTTCGTCCTACCCATCATCGCCATCAACAAGCTCACCGGACGTGTCGAGGCCTCGCCCGAAATCGTGACCCGCGGCTTTGCCCCCGGCGACAACGGCGTGATCGAGCGCGCGCGCGAAATTGTCATGGAGACACTTCAGGAATCAAGCGACGAGGAGAAAGCCGACTACGGCATGATCAAAGAAAAGATCCGCGCCGATTTGAAACGGTATATCTCGAAGCAGACGCAGAGAAGGCCGCTGATCATGCCGGTGATACTGGAGATTTGAGGTTTGAAGCCAAGTCTCACGGACGTCGAGCGATGCGCGGAATATGTTGGGACGATGGGCCCAGAACTGGGGTCGCTATATCACGAGTTAGAAGAGGAAGTGGACTGGCTGCAACAAAAGTGGAACGAGTTTCGAGAGCTTTTTGCCAAAGGCACTGAGCAAATCGAACTGCTTAACACGGTGGCACCCAATTTCTTCTACATGCTTCATAAGCTAATGTTTGAAGACGCAATGTTGCACCTATGTCGCCTGACAGATTCTGCCCAAACCAAAGTTCGCGTCGGGAAACGAGTTGAAACCCGACACAATCTTAGCGTAATGGCGCTCGCCGCCCTCATCTCAGACGATGCGCTCAAGGATCGCGTGATCGCCCAAGCGATCCAGGTCAAGAAAAACTGTGAATTCGCGCGGGAGCCGAGGAATAGGAGGCTAGCTCACGCCGATCTCGAGTCGTTTCGGAATGGGACCGATGGTCCTAAAACCCTTAGCAAACAGGTCGATGATGCTCTAAAGTCGATGCACGAGGTCCTCGGTTCAATAAGGCAGTACTACGGATACCCACCTTCGGCATTGATGAAGGATCCTTTCGGGGCACAATCACTTCTCTACTACTTGAAATCTGCGGTTCGAGTGGAAACTGCGGCCCGCCGCGATCCACGCATCATAGCGATCCCAAATGGCAGAGAGTGATCTCGCGCTAGGTTCCGGTAGGTGATATCCCTATTGCGCGGCTTCTACCGTGAGCTTCAACCCCACGGCCTTCGTCACGGCAACTAGGGTGGAGAGCCGAGGGTTGCCACGAGCCGACAAGGCGCGGTACAGGCTCTCGCGTTCAATGCCAGCGGCTTTGGCAACCTTAGCGATACCGCCTCGCGCCTGCGCGACCCGCCGCAGCGCGATCAGGAGCACGCCGGGTTCGTCCTCATCCTCCAAGGCAGCGCGGAGATATTCGGCAGCGAACTCCGGATTCTCGCGGAGTTCACGAACGATAGCTTCGTCATGGGATACGCTCGCCTTGCGTTTCATCGTGCCCTCTCCTTGTAATCTCTGAGATATTCCAGCGCGCGCTTGATGTCAGACGACTGTTTACGTTTGTCGCCGCCACAAAGCAGTAATACGCAAGCCTTGCCCACCATGGCGCAATAGATCCGGTAGCCGGGTCCTCAGTCGCTTCGCAACTCAAATAGTCCGCTGCGCAGAGCCTTGCAATCGCCGAAGTTGCCAACCGAGAGGCGATCAATCCGGGCCACAATCTTCGCCCTCGCCCGAACATCTTTCAGTCCTGCCAGCCACTCGCCGAAAATGTCTCTGCCGGATTTGGTCAGATAACGGCGGAGTTCCATCATTTATCATTGTAACTTATAAATTACACTTGCGCAAGCCCCATTCCTCGGCAGCCTGCCTTGTCCTATTCGCGCCCCACGAGCACCCTCCGCAGCCACTTGGGAATCGACCTCTCCAGCTTCGCTGGTAGCATATTGCTACCCAGAGCTGAAGACGGATCCTTGGGGAGCAAGATCACAATGGTCACATTGTCCGACATTCAGCAAGCTCATTCCCTCCTTCGCGGCGTCGCGGTGCACACGCCTCTGTTCGAATGGACCACTGCCGCCGACCATCGTAAGCTCTACCTCAAGCTCGAGAATCTCCAGCCCATCGGAGCATTCAAGCTACGCGGGGCTTATAACAAGATCGCATCCCTCAGCGACGAGGAGCGCCGCCGGGGTGTCATCTCGTACTCGAGCGGGAATCACGCGCAGGGCGTCGCCTATGCGGCGCGGGCGTTGGGCGTCAAGGCGATCATCGTCATGCCCAGCAATGCGCCGAAGAACAAGCGTGATGCCACCGCCGCCCTTGGCGCTGAAATCGTCACCGTGGGCCCCAGCAGTGAAGAGCGCCGTCTCCGCGCCGAGCAGCTCGCCGCCGAACACGGATACGTGATCGTCCCGCCCTACAACGACGAATCGATCATTGCCGGCCAGGGCACGGTCGGCCTCGAAATCTTCGAAGACCTGCCCGAAGTCGAGACTGTCCTGGTTCCCGTGGGCGGAGGAGGACTCATCAGCGGCGTCTCTACCGCCATCAAACTGACTAACCCGAAAGTGAAGATCATCGGCGTGGAACCCGAACTTGCCGCCGACGCGCAGGCGAGCTTCCGCGCCGGGCACATCATTTCTCTCCCCGCAGAGCAGGTTTCGCAAACCGTGGCCGACGGCCTACGCACGCAGAGCATAGGCGCCATCAATTTCGAGCACATCCGCGCCTATGTCGACGACATCGTCACCGTCACAGAAACCGAAATCCAAGAGGCCACCCGCGCGCTCAGCGCGAACCCGAAGACCGTCACCGAACCCAGCGGTGCCGTCAGTGTGGCCGGCTTTCTTTTTCACGCCGACCAGTTGCCGCGAACGAGGATCAACGTCGCCGTGATCAGCGGCGGGAACATCGATCCTCAGTTGCTGACGGAGATTCGCACCAACTGACCAGTAGAAGCGTGATGGAAACCGCCAGCTTCTCGGCGCTCCTCCGTGTCCTCTGTGGTTCATGCTTTTGACTTTCGAGAAGAAGAAGGAAAGCAATCACCACGGAGGGCACAGAGGAACACGGAGGTAGCCAACCTCGTTCTTTCTTCTCCGAAGGGAATGTACAATGCAGAGTCTTCCCGAGGACAACCGTGCACCGCTGGCTTGATCGCGTCTTCCGGCTCTCCGAACACCAGACGACTGTCCGTCGCGAGGCCGTTGCTGGTTTCACCACCTTTTTCACCATGGCCTACATCGTGGCCGTCAATCCCGCCATTCTGAAGGCGGCAGGACTACCGGTTGGAGCTTCGCTTACCGCCACGATCTTGACTGCTATTGCCGGCACGCTGCTGATGGGCTTTTACGCCAACCGCCCCTTTGCCATCGCTCCCTATATGGGCGAAAACGCTTTCGTCGCTTTCACCGTGGTCCAAGTGCTCGGATATACCTGGCAAAGCGCGCTGGGGGCGGTGTTTCTGGCTGGTGTGCTCTTCATCCTGCTGACGTTGTTTCGCCTGCGCCAGTGGATGGTCGATGCCATTCCGTCAACTCTTCGCTACAGCTATGCTGTGGGCATTGGGTTGTTCCTTGCCTTTATTGGCCTCAACGAGACCGGCATCGTTGCGCTCGGTTCGCCGGGAGCCCCGGTACGTGCTGGGCACCTGACCTCGGCGTCGGTGCTGCTCGCCGTTTTCGGTTTCCTGCTGATGACGGTGCTTACCCTTCGCCGCTTCCCGGCGGCCATCCTCACCGGTGTCCTGGCGACTGCAGTGCTCGCGTTTGCCGCGCGCGTCGCGCCGGCGCCTCACACCTGGATCAGTCCGCCTCCGAGCCTGCAACCCATCCTCTTCAAGTTCGATCTGCACAGCATATTCACGTGGGGATTCTTTCCGATCGTGCTGACCATCTTTGTCATGGCCTTTGTTGACACCATGGGCACGCTCATCGGAGTCTCGGCGCGCGCCGGCTTCCTCGATAAGGACGGCAACCTGCCGCACATCGAGCGCCCCATGATGGCCGACGCGCTGGCCACGACCTTCGCGGCCGTCGTCGGAACGACAACCTCCGGCGCCTACATCGAATCCGCCACCGGGGTTGAGGCTGGCGGCCGGACCGGCCTAACCGCCGTTACTACCGCTCTCTGTTTTGCTGGAACACTGTTTTTCGCGCCTTTCATCTCCGCTATACCGGCGCAGGCTTACGGACCAGCGTTGATCTTCGTCGGATTGCTCATGCTCGCCCCCATTACCCGCATTCCCTTCGACGATCTCACTGAACTGGTTCCTGCCTTCGGAGTGATTGCGCTGATGACCTTCACGTACAATGTTGGAATCGGAATGACGGTGGGGTTCATCCTCTATCCTTTGTGCAAGCTGGTTGCGGGGCGGGCGCGGGAGATCCGACCGGCACTGTGGGTCTTGACTGCGTTGTCGCTCATGTTCTTTGTCTTCTATCCCTACACGTAGTTCTTTAAGGATTCGACAAAACTCTATGATTCGCTTTGGGATTGCAGGTTTCGGTTTGCACGCGGTTAGGCGCTTGATGCCAGGTCTTGAACTGGCCACCAACTGCAAGGCGGTCGCGCTCTCGCGCCGCGATCCGCAGAAGGCCGCCGAATCGGCGCGGCAATACGGGATCTCGCACGCTTTCGCTTCGACCGAGGAATTGTGCCGCTGTCCGGAGGTCGATGCCGTGTTCGTCACCAGCCCCGACGTTTGCCATCTGCCCGATGTTCTCGCTGCGGTTCGCGCGGGCAAGCCAGTCCTGTGCGAGAAACCGATGGCGATGAACGCCGAAGAGTGCCGTCAGATGGTTGAAGCCGCGCGCCAAGCCGGCGTTCTGCTCGGAGTCGCGCAGTGCTTCCGCTTCGAGGAGAGCACCGCCTGGCTGCGGCAGCAGGTGGCTACCGGCGCGATTGGCCGCGTGACCTTCGCGCGGGCGGAGTTCTCCTATCCGGGCGGCGCGCACCCGCGCGCGTGGCTCTACGACCGCGCGATCGCAGCCGGTGGTCCGATCGCCGACGTTGGCGTTCACTGCATCGACGCTCTGCGTTACATCCTGCAGGATGAGCCACGCCGCGTAACCGCACTGGGCCGATCAGACGCTGACTCGGGCAATGTCGAAGCCGCCTCCGTTCTCGGTCTCGAATTCAGTCGCGGCACCCTGGCTACGGTTCTCGTCTCGACCCGCGCCGAATATCGATCTCCTCTCGAATTCGTCGGCGACAGCGGTTTCGTGCGCGCCCTGGATGCTCTCACCGTGGATCAGCCGGTGAAGGTGGAACTCTGGCGCGACCGGCAGTTGGTGAAGGAGAAAACTGTCTCAAACCATCTGGCCTACGCTCGCCAGTTCGACAGTTTCGCCGCCGCAGTAGAGGGGAAGCAGCCTTTTCCAGTGCCGGGAGAAGAAGGGTGGCGGAACCAGATCATTCTGGACGCTGCCTACCGAAGCCTCTTGTCAGGGAAAAGCGAGGAAGTGGCGGCAATCATCGAGTCCGCCGGATAGTCGACGCAATCGGCTCAGGCTTCGGGCTTCAGGCTTCAGGCTTCAGGCTTCAGGCTTCAGGCTTCAGGCTTCAGGCTTCAGAGAGTCAAAACTGACCTGATCCGTGAGTCAAGTGCCGCTCGTGGAACGACTGCTTCGCTTCAAACGGGTAATTAACAGCAGGAAGGCGGGATGGCCGGAGTGAAGGGTTGTTTGCGACAGCTACGACTTGCCCTCTGCGACGTCTTACTTGGCAATTCATTGCCAGTGTGGGCTGCGCGTTCCTTCTGAGACCTGCCACTTGCGACCTGAAATAAGAAGCGCCCCGGATTCGCGAGAATCACGGGACGCCCGAACAGCCCTCCCCCAGAACTGCTCGATGTGAAGACTACGAGATGCCTGGCGTTTCAGGGAACACCACTTTCGGGGGGTGCTGATGGCTCGAACGTGCCATTCCTCCAGTTTTCGTCCCCGGTTACCATGCGTTGCCCGGCAAATGGGAACATTCCCAATCGTCCGGGATGTCCCAGGTTTCGGAGATGGACTCGCGTTGGCGAGGAGCGTCTTCGCCGAGGCTAGTCAACACCGATTCCAGCGAAGAACCAAAGAGGTTTTGTGTGACGCTGCAGGCCGAGTAGACATGCTGAGGTCGGCTAGCGAGCGTGCATGGTCGAATGAAACGGCAAGGTCGCTAGTGTGCAGCGAATTGCAGCCAGGATTGATACGCATCCTGGGAGTGATCGTGTAAGTTATTGATAGACCAACACATTCTTTATCCGCAGGATTTGGAATGGCAAGTGCACGCGTAACGTGGGGCGATCCATACCTTGGGGTCAAGCCCTGTCGGTCAAAAACAGGGGAGTTTTGAAAAAAAGAGCAACATCTTGGGAGGGAACAATGAGGCGAGTGGCAGTTGTTGCGCTGTTGGCACTGGCGTTGCCAATTGCATCCTGGGCAAGCGGTCTTGATCTCATCAACAAAGCCGGCTCAGTCACAATCTCCAACGCAGGTATCGTCACCAAAGGTTCTCATCTGGTTCAGTTCGGCAATAAGATCGCCCCTCCGGGACATGCCATGGGGCACGTCTATTTTGCGACCGGTGCCCTGGTGAGCGGCAGCCTCCAGGCGGGCGGAACGTTTTCTGACGTAGGCTCCAGCTTTCTCGTCACCGGCGTGGGGAACTATGGCGAGCCCAAGGGAACGATCTTCCAGGGTGCGTTCGTGGGCCCGATTCAATGGACACTGGTCAGCAAGAATGGCACCAGGCTGACTTATACGTTATCCGGCACGATTAAGGGACAAATCTGGACCGGCGCGACAGTAACCGGTACCACAACCCAGACGATTTATTCCACCAACGGTCAGCTGGCCTTGGGTAGCGGCGTCATTCATGCCGGCGGTACCCACCTGAACACCCCGGAGCCCGGCACGCTCGGACTGTTAGGGACCGGACTGGTAGGAATCGCCGCCATGGTTCGTCGCAAACTCGCAAGTCGAGCCTAAGCTTTGGGTTTGCGCTTAGCCCAGAACACTCAACTCAAGGCCCTGCTTCGGGCAGGGCCTTTTTCTTTTTCCCACTCTGGCACCTTGGATTCCGCCCCATTACTGGCGTAACCGCGCCGCACGGGATTACCGTTGACGTTACCCCCACCCAACCCTACAGTCAGGCGGAGGGGGTTGTATGAAAGACATCCATGAAGTTCTGCGCCGCAAGCAGGCGCAGTACGCGAGTTTGGGGAAGCAGATCGAGATGCTCCAGCAAGCGGCCGAGAAGCTGCGCGAGGTAGCGCCTCTGCTGGCCGAAACCGAAGTCGAGGATGATAGTGCCGTGCTGGCCGAAGTCGACGACGAAAGCCAGTCTAATGCGATGGCTGCGAAAGCTGGTGCCCAGTCCTCGCCTGCCGCTGCCAAGCCAGCCCGTACGACTCCACGTTGGCCGTAGGCAGCTTGCCGGTCACGGGTAGGGAGGCTCTGGTTCGATGACGTTGCAGGCACTGCTGGTCTCCAAAGACGATCAGGTCGCCGATACGCTCAGCCAAGCGCTGGCGAGCTTCGGCGTGGCTCTGGATCGCTCCAGTGCGGCCGAGGTCGCTGTCAGCCGTCTGGAGGAAGAGCGCTTCGATCAGATCATTGTCGATTTCGAGGATGCGGCTACCGCCTCGCTGGTGTTGGAAACCAATCGCCGCCTGGCCAATCCGGAGCACGGAAACCCGGCGATCACCGTCGCCGTGGTCTGCGATCGTTCTCAGATCCGCGACATCCTGGGTGGCGGCGCTCACTTCGTTTTGACCAAGCCGATCAGCCCCGACCAGGCGCACGCAACCCTGCGCGCTGCGACTGCCCTGCTCAAACGCGAACGGCGGCAGTCGTTCCGCGTTCCCGTTCAGGCTCCCGTTTCCATCCACAACGGCGAGAACGAGAATCTCGAAGGCATTCTGCTCGACCTGAGCGCTGGCGGTATGGACGTGCTCGCGGCCAAGCCCCTTCCCGCCAGCACCATGTTGCGCGTCTCCGTCGAGCTTCCCGATGGCGGTCCTCACATCGAAGGCGAAACCGAGGTCGCCTGGAGCAGCTCCAACGGGCAAACCGGCTTACGCTTTCTGGACATGGACCTGCGCATGCGTGAGCAACTCGCCGACTGGCTTGCCGCCCATTCGCAGGAAGCGCTACCGGAAGAGCCCGATCCGGTATCGCACTGCAAGCTGACCGATCTGAGCCTCGGCGGCTGCTACGTCGAGACCGAATCCCCGTTTCCCCAGTCTTCTTCCGTCGACCTCTGCCTGAAGGCGGCCGGCATGGAGATTCACACTGACGGCATGGTTCGCGTCATGCATCCGGCCCATGGCATGGGAATCGAGTTTCCGGCCCGCACCGAAGACCAGCGCAAAAGCGTGGGCGACTTCATCGAGTTTCTGACCAGCCGCCCCGGCACCGCCCCCGAACTGGAAATCTCTCCGCGCGCGCTCTTCAACAAAGCAGAAGACGCTACGCCGCCGGCCGACTTAGATTCGGACGATGCCCTTCTCGATCTGCTGCGCCGGGGCGCTCCGCTCGAGCAGGAACAGTTTCTCGACGAGTTGCGCTGTCAGCGCAATTCCGCGTGAGGTCGCGTAGTCGCGCCACACTTCCAGCTTTAGCTCAAAAGTAAACCGGGGCACGAGAACCGCGACCCCGTCTCTGGTCCAGCCCCGTGCCCCGGCGGTCTGTTCCACCTCGATGGTGTCAGCCTAGCGCAACCTGTACCTGGCATGATTTCGCCAGGGTTAATTTTCCGAGAATTTTCTGATGCAATAGAATGGCCTGCGCGCCCGCTCGCCCAGAAATCCGCGTGGCCGGAGCGCAACACCCAATTCCAGGGCTTCAGGATGTTTCGCCGTCCCATCTCGCATGTGCTTGTGCTGATGGCAGTTTGTTTCCTGGTCATCACTCCATTTTTCTGGCGGGGGAACCCTTCCGGCCACGATTTCGAGTTCCACATGTTCTCCTGGATGGAGGTCCTCGGCCAGTGGAAGCAGGGCGTGATCTACCCGCGCTGGGCGGCTCTGTCGCACTGGGGATACGGGGAAGCGCGCTTTCTCTTCTATCCTCCCGCATCGTGGACCCTGGGCGCGGCCTTGGGAGCCTTTCTGCCTTGGAAGGTCGTCCCGGGCGCGTACATCTGCCTGGTGCTCAGTTTGGCGGGAGCATCCATGTACCGGCTTGCCCGCCGGTGGCTTCCCGGGCGCGACGCGTTGTTTGCCGCCGCTTTCTATGCCGTCAATCCCTATCACTTGGTGATCGTTTATTGGCGCAGCGCCTTTGCGGAACTGCTGGCCGCAGCCTTGCTGCCGCTCTTGCTGCTGACGA
>Ga0335070_10002634_pt1 | contig 20843 bp, 14 predicted proteins | sample Lox_Sample_13_FD_206722 | JGI IMG/M metagenome (GOLD analysis project Ga0335070, IMG submission 206722) | Soil microbial communities from Loxahatchee National Wildlife Refuge, Florida, United States - Lox_Sample_1.3 | ecosystem: Environmental > Terrestrial > Soil > Wetlands | place: USA...
GGAGGGCTGCGCTGTGCGGCCTGAACGGTACTTACGTGGCGGCGATCTGGGAGGAAGAACAGCGGCGGATGACCCTGATCAAAGACCGAATGGGGTACAGCAAATTATTCTACTGGCATAGCGGCTCGCGCCTGATGTTTGGCTCGGAATATAAAGCCATCTCCTGGCATCCCCGCTTTCCCAAAGCGATCGACGTGGTGGGCCTCGCGGATATCTTCCTGTACCGCTCGCCGCTGGAAGGGCGCACGCTGTTTCGGGATATCCACAGTCTGCCACCGGCAGGGATCCTGACCTTCCAGGACGGGCGCCTGTCGGTGGAAACATACTGGAGGATTCAGTTCTGCTCCCCCGGAGCACGCGAAAAACCGGACGAGGAGTATGCCGACGAACTGGCGGAGCGCGTGCGCGCGGCGGTCAGGCGGAGGATGCGCCCCAATTCGTGCATTCTGATCACCGGAGGGCTGGATTCGCGCATCATCGCAGGAATGTATCGAAAGGTCGACCCAGACAGCGGTCTGATCGCGACGACCCTGGGCCTGCCAGAGGGACAGGATGTTCTGGTTGGGCGAGACCTGGCGAATGCGTTGAAGATATCCCACCACCATATCCCAGTGGGCGATGATTACCTGGCGCGTTGGGCGGCGCATGGCACCTGGCAGAGCGAGGGCAAGAACGGCAGCTATGCCTCCTGGATTTGCGCGCAAGCCCCCTTCATGGCGAAACATGGGCTGCGTTACGCTGTCTCCGGGTTGTATGGAAATTTCATCTCCGCTCGGCATTACCCAAATGCGTCTTTAACAGCGCGGACGCTGCAAGAAGCGATCGCGGCGGTAGAAGGGAACCTGCATCCTTACCTGGGCCAGCTCAAGCGGATCATGCGCCCCGAGCAATATCAGGCCGCCGCTCTGGAAAGCGCCGCGACCCTGGGAATGATCGTTCGCCGCGCGGAAACCAACGACCTGATCCAGCGGACCGATGAGTTTAATTTCTATTTCCGGATTTGCCGGCGCGGCAATACCGAGGACTCTCTGGGGGATGTGTCCCTGGCCCAGGAAGCCTTTCTGGATAACGATGTGTTCGATTACGCGATCGGCCAGATTCCTCCCCAGGCGCGCGCCCGGTCGCGGTACTATTATCTGCTCATCCTGCGCCACCTGCCCCAGGCGGCGCGGGTCATTCACGGCGGCACCGGTCGCACTATCGCGGCCGATCTGGCGATTCAGGGCAGCCCGCTGTTGCGCAAAGTGGATGGTTACCAGCGGAGAATTCTCAGGCGGATCCTGCCAAAGCAGTTCGGCCATCAGGCTTTCGCCAGTATTCCGCATGCGGAGGCGATCCGCAGGGGGTCGCGAGAATTCGTGGAGAACCTCCTCGGCGAGAGCGAAGGTTATTCCGAATGGTTCGATCCATCCGCCGTTCAAGCCTTGCTCGACGATCACCTTGCGGGACGCGTCGACGCCCACATGATCATCGATGCCATGGTCACCTTCATCCTGTGGCAGAAACAATTTTGTGTACTGGATGGCCCGCTATCCCTCAGATCTTCGGACACGGATCTGATGGATGCTAGGGATTTGCGTGGATAAGAGCTTTATTACCCGGCCAGGGCCGCAGCCCAGGTCAGGGACAGATCGTCGCGCGGGGCGGAGGCGGGCTGGTACTGCGAGCCGGTCAGCACGGCCAGGCGCAGGGAGTCGAGGCCTTGATCCTCCAAGGGGAGGCTCCGGATCACCCACCCGTGGGGGCCCTGGACGAACTCGACAGGGTGGGGGAGCGCGTGGAGCGCCTGCCCGGCCAGCGCCAGGTGGGATTCTAGCCCGGTGGCGTGGGCCAGTTCATGGAAGGCCAGGGCGCGGACCAGCGCGGGCAGGCCGGTGAGATCCACCTTTTCCAGCCATTCGACGGCGCGGCGAACGGCGACGCGGTACGAACCGGCGCGGGTGGTCTGCCCGGCGCGGACGAAGGCGAGGAGCGCGACGGCCGTGCGCTCGGCGTGCTGGTCCCACGATCCATCCAGGGACTGGGTGCGCGCCAGCCAGCGCAGGAGGGCCGGGCGGTCCGTGCTGGCCGGCCGGTCGGGGAAAGCCGCGGCTCCGGACGCCGGGGCGCCGGTGGTGAAGCCATCCCATGCGGATTTCGACAGGCGAGCGCCCAACGAAGGAGCGGACGCCTTGCCGAACCTGGCAGGGACGGAGGGCATCCACATCGCCGCATGCAGGGTTCCGCCGCCAAACGGCTCGCGGCGCAGGCCCTCGGGCACCGGCTGGGCGATGGGGACGTGGCGCTGTTTCCCGCCCGGGTTGGCGACATCCTTTTCTACGGCGACGAAGGCGGTATAGGGGGTTACCAGGCCATAATCGATGGCGAGCGAGATGACCTGGCTGCGCAGGGTCTCGGACTTTTTTGGCTCGATGGCCGCCTGTTCGAGCAGGTCATCGACCCGGGCGCGAGCCCAGGCCCGCCCGACCAGGACCTCTTCCTGCGGCGCAGGGAGGGCCAGATCGAGGTCGACCGGCCGGCCTTCGCGCAGGCCGTGGATCTTGAGTACCGGCGGAGTGCCGCCCTGGCGCTTGAAGCGCCCGCACAACTCGAGGGGCTGGCCGGCGTATAGATCGGGCAGCAGTGCCGGGTAGCCGTCCCAGCCGCGGGCGCCATCCCAATCGAGGGTCAGGTCGGTGAGGACTGGGAAGGCCAGGCGGTCCTGGAAGCGGATGATCGCCCCCTCGATATCCTCGTCGAGCTGGAGGAACTCGGCCGCCCCGCGTCCCAGGGAAGCCATGCGGGAGAGCAGGGCCCGGTTGACCGAAGGGCCGATGCCGAAAGTGAACAGGCGAGATTTCCCCAGCTTGCGCCGCACCTGGTCCAGGGCGCGCTGCTCGGCGGAGACGGCCCCGTCGGTGAGGAAGACGACGTAGCGCGGCCGCTCCGGGTCCGGAGGAACTTCGAGAGCCGCTTCGACGGCGCCGACGATCTCGGTCCCACCGCCGCCTTCCACCCTGGACAGGAAGCGGTCGGCTTTGTCGATCTCGCCTTGCTCGACCGGGCTGGCGCTGCGCTGGTACCACTCCAGATGATCGTTGAAGAGCAGGATACGGAAGGTGTCCCCCGGGTTGAGGGAGCGCAGGCAGGCGCGGAGGGCGTTGCGCGCCTGGGCGATCGGCTCGCCGCTCATCGACCCGGAGCGGTCGAGGACGAAGATGAACTCGCGCGGGCGGGGCTGGAAGGTTTCCTCGGCAGCGGGCGGGAAGAGCGCGGCGAGGAAAATCTCGCCCTCTTCACCCGGAGTGGTCCAGGCAGCCGGCTCGACCCGGCTGGCGCGGGCCGGGTAGCGCAGGACGAAGTCGTGGTCGGGGATGTGCTCGCCGCGCAGGCTGACCTGGAAGCGGCGCTCGTCGAGGCGCTCCACAGCCAGGGGATGGCTGGGGCTGGACGGGTCGCCGACAGGCAGGCCGGCGTCTACGGACAGATCGATCTCGACCGGACCGATCCGCTCATCGGGCGCGGCGAGGGTCACCCCGACGCCGGCGGCCTCTCCCGGGTGGACCGGGCTGTTATATTTGGGGGTGATCCCCATCGGGAAAACGAACTCGAAGGTATCCGCGTTGAACTGGACCCGGTCCTGGTAGCGCAGGACCGCCTCGATGCGCTCGCCGGGGAGGACGTTGGCCAGGCGCACGGAGAACAGGTTGGGGCGGCGCTGCTCGAGCAGCCCGGCGCGCTGGCCAAGGTCACGGGCCGCCTCGAAAACTGCCTGGGCCTTCTGGATTTCTTCCAGTTTGCCGGCGGTCACCCGCGAGCCGACGCGCAGCTCGAAACCGGTCACCGCGGCCTGGTGGGGGAGGGGGAAGAGGTATTCCAGCTCGGCCGGCTCCTGGAGCGGGTTGGTGAAGCGTTGAGCGACGCTGATGGAGGCCAGCAGGCCGCGGATCTGGCCGGTCAAGCGGGTCGATTCGAGGGGTAGCGCGCTGGCGCCGGCGGCGATCGGGCGGATCTCGCCCAGGACGATGACAGGGGCTCTGGTTGGATTATTCATCATTTCACTGTTCATCACTGGTCTTAGTGCTCTTTTCTTCGTGTCCTTTGTGTTCTTCCTGGTTCAACTCTGTTCCCAATATTCGCTTAGCTTCCTGGAGGAGACGGAGCAAACCGCGCTGAGTTTCGGGATTCAGATTGGCGGGGGCGATGAGCTCCAGGCCAGCGGGGAGGGAGTAATGCAGGTAGGACTGGACGGGCGGGATAGAGGGGTCGGGGCCATTGGGGTGTTCCGGACGGCCGATAGAGGGTGCGCGCGACCAGATGGGCGGAACCTCGCTGAGAACGGCTGCTGCAGGTTGAGGCGGGGGCGTTTCCGGCGCGGAAGCCAGCAGCGCCCGGGTGGCTTCCAGGTCCAGGCCGGACAGGCGCTCGCGGATCTCGTCCAGGCGCAGGCCCTGGGCGCGCAGCATAGGGACCGCCTGCAGGCGGAGGAGGTGGAGCGAGCTGTAGCGCGCCCCCAGCCCGGCGCTCTGCGGCGGGGAGAGGATCCCCTGCTGGGTGTAGAAGTGGATGGTCCGTCGCGGCACGCCGCTCAGCTCACTCAGTTCCTGGATGGTGTATTCTTCCATAAGCTGCTCTATCCTAAATATTACAGTGTTATTATAACAGTAAAATATAGAGCTGTCAAGTTGGAAGAAAGGGAAAGGCAGAGAACGGAGAACAGAAAGTAGAGGACAGTGATAGCACTCTACGGCTGCCCTTCACTGTTCCCCCTGGCCTGCCCTGACCCAGGACGACAGGACTGGGGTCGGCCAGCCTGTCCAGGACAGGTTGTGCCCTCTGGGGTTAGATCTTACCCGATAGCCTTCCCCGCCAGCCATCCCGTCGTCCAGGCCGACTGGAAGTTGAATCCCCCGGTCAGGCCATCGATGTCGAGCACCTCGCCGGCCAGGTAGAGCCCGTGGCAGACGCGGCTCTCCATGGTGCGGAAATCCACCTCGTCGAGCGCGACCCCGCCGCAGGTGACGAACTCCTCTTTGAATTCGCCCTTGCCCTGGATGCGGTACAGCCCGCCGGTCAGCTCCCCGGCCAGGCGGGCCACTACCTGGTTGGAAGCCTGCGCCCAGGTATCTGTCTCGCCGAAACCGGCAGCCGCGACCAGCCGCTGCCAGAGGCGCAGGGGCAGGCGCGCACCGGGCGCTTCGATCCCGGCGGGGACGTGCGCGAAGGGCCGCTGGCGCGGCGCCACGGCGCGGGTCTGGCTCAGAGCTCGGGAAACCTCTTCAGGGGCTGCAAATGGAATCCAGTTGATGCGCAAATCCGTGCGGTAATGGGCGGAGTGCAGCGCCCGCGCTCCCCAGGCGGAAAGCCTGAGCGCCGCCGGCCCGCTCAACCCCCAGTGGGTGATCAGCAGCGGGCCCTCCTCTTCCAACCCGACCTCGACCAGCCGCAGGCGAGTGCGCTCGACGGAGACGCCGGCCAGCCCGGTCAGGCGCGGATCCTGGATCGTAAAAGTGAAGAGGGAAGGGACTGGCGGCTGGATGGTGTGGCCGAGGGAAGCGGCCAGCGCCATCCCACCGCGGCCGCCGCCGCTGGCCAGGAGCACTTTACGCGCTGCCAGGGTCTCGCCGCCGCGCAACTCGACCTGGAACGGGGTTCCTTCGTCCGGAGGCTGGATCCGCTCGACCGGAGCGTGAGCGCGCAACTGGACGCCGAGGCGGCGGGCATGTCCCAGCAGGCAGTCGATGATGGTTTGCGAGGAATCGGAGATCGGGAAGATGCGCCCGTCTGCCTCGGTCTTGAGCGCCACCCCGCGTTCCTCGAACCATCGCATCGCGTCGGCGGGTTGGAAGCGGTGGAAGGGGCCGAGCAACTCGCGCCCGCCGCGTGGGTAAAACTCGACCAGGCGGTCCGGGTCGTAACAGGCGTGGGTGACGTTGCAGCGCCCACCCCCCGAGATCTTGACTTTGGCGAGGGGCAGGCTGCCTTTCTCCAGGACGAGGATGCGCAGGTTTGGGTTTGCTTCCGCGGCGGCCAGAGCAGCGAAAACCCCCGCCGCGCCGCCGCCGACGACAATCAGGTCCCACTCCATTTGCTTCAGGACCTTTTTCCGCCGGACGCGAGTCGCGGGCTGAGCCTGCGCAGCCAGCCGATGTGGGGACGATGCCCGGCTTGCTCATCGGCGCGGCGAGCAGCGTGCGGCTGAGGTACCAGGGCCGTGGAAGTTATGGTCATCAGTCCTTCCTGTCGCGGATCGTTGCTGCCGGGAAGGAACCGCCGTGTCCCAGATAGATCGTCTGTCCATTGAATGTCAATTGTGATTGTCATCTGATAGCCAGCAGCAAATAATATTATAGATGATCAGTATTAATTATTGACAAGAAGTTCTATTATCACGTTCTGTTTGTCCCCACACACGATTGCGCCAATAAGAAGAAGCGAAAAGACCCTTTGTTGGGACAATATAAGCGTGCTAGAATTGAATCATCCTTCCCAACCCCACTGGCCGGGGACAGGCCAGAGCAGGGAGGCCGCTATGTTCGAAATGGGTGATTGGGTAGAAGTCACGCCTGCCTACACAGCCGACTGGGAATATATCCCCCAGGGCAGCCAGGGTGAGGTCGTCCAGGCCGAAAACGGGGAAATCCTGGTCAAGCTGGACCTGTTCGACCGTCCGGTTTGGATCCCCGATAACCACCTCCGCCTGATCCGCAAGCTTAACCAGTAGCAGTTGTGGCGCTGAAGAAACTGATCCTCAGCCTGCTTGCCCTGCTGCTGGTGGGGTGTTCTGCCCCGGCATTTCAGCCTGTTACGCTGTCTACTCCAACGGCGACCCCGCCTCCTGTTTCCGTCGAGGGGCCAGATCTGGCCGGTTATTTCCAGGGTTTCACCGGCGCGTTTGTGCTCTATGACCGCGGCAGAGATCAGACCTACCGCTACAACCAGCAGCGCTGCGCCGAACAGCTCCTGCCTGCCTCCACGTTCAAGATCCTCAACGCGCTGATCGGTCTGGAAACAGGCGTCATCCCGGACGAAAACTACGTGATCCACTGGGATGGCACCCGCTACCCGAATCCTGTCTGGAACCAGGACCACACTTTGAAAACCGCTCTGCAAAACTCCGTGGTCTGGTATTACCAGGAACTGGCTCGCCGGGTCGGCCGTGAGAAAATGAAACACTATGTCCAGGCGGCCGGATATGGCAACCAGGACATCTCCGGGAAGATCGACTCATTCTGGCTGGATGGCGGCCTCCGGATATCAGCGGATGAGCAGGTTGCTTTTTTGAAGCGGCTCTATCAGGACGACCTGCCTCTCTCGAAAAGATCAATGCAGATCGTCCGCGATATGCTGGTCCTGGAAAAAACCGGTGATTACCGGCTGAGCGGCAAGACCGGTAGCGGCCAGATGAGCGGCAACAGCATCGGCTGGTTTGTGGGATATGTCGAAGCCCAGGAGAACGTCTTCTTCTTTGCGACCAATATCGCCAGCGCCAGTGATGAGGCACAGGGGGTGAAAGCAAAGGAAATCACACACCAGATCTTGCAAAGCCTTGAACTGTTGCCTTGAGAACCGCTTCAATTGCGGCTGAGCGCCAGTTGGGCTGGCGACCTCGAGCTGGCCGGTTTGTAATCTGGAATCAGGCCAGAGGCAGCCGGCCTGCTATCTACCTTGAAGAAGGCAACCCCTTCTTGCAGCGTGCGGGCCATCTCGGCCAGGTCCTTGGCCGCGGCGGAAAGCTCTTCCACCTGGGCGTTCATCTCTTCCGTCGAAGCGCTGACCTCTTCCACGGCAGCGCTGTTTTCTTCGCTGATGCTGGCGATGTTCTCGACGGCCTGCATAACCTCGCTCGAGCTGGCGGTCATCTCCTCGGTGGCGGCCGTATTCTCCTCCACCACCGCCGAGACCTGGTGGGCCGCGGCGACCAGTTGGTTGGCGATGGTGTTCATCCGATTCGCCGAGGTGGAGGCCTGATCGGCCTGCTGGCTGACCGTCTCGACCGCTTTCAGAATGCTTTCCAGAGCCTGGCCGGCCCGGCCGGCCTGGGCCACACCGGCGGCGACTTCCTTGCCGCCATCATTCATGGCTGCGACTGCTTCCTGGACCGAAGCCTGGATGCTCTGCACCAGCACGGCGATCTCACGCGTGGCCAGGGCGCTCTTCTCGGCCAGCTTGCGCACCTCGTCGGCGACAACGGCGAAACCCTTGCCGTGCTCGCCGGCCCGGGCGGCTTCGATGGCCGCGTTAAGGGCCAGCAAGTTGGTCTGCGAGGCGAGGTCGCCGATCGTCTCGACGATCGTGCCGATCTGCCCCGAGCGGGCGCCCATCTCCTGGACTTTCTGGGCGGAGGTATCCACCTTGGCGCGGATGTTCTCCATCCCGCGCACCGTCCTGGCGACGGTTTCGGCTCCATCGCGCGCCAGGCGGGCCGCGCTGGCGGATTCCTTCGAGACCTCCTGGGCATTCGCGGAGACCTGGCTGATCGCCGCGTTGATCTGGGCGGTCAGGTCGGCTTCGGTCGTCACCGCCTGAGCCTGGTCCTGCGCGCCCTGGGCGATCCCCATAATTGCGCGGGTCAGCTCTTCGACCGAGGTGGCGGTGTGGTTGATGCTCTCCGACTGGGAGCCGATCCCCCTGGCGACCTGTTGGATGGTGGCGGCGATCTGCGATGTAGCCTCCCCGGTCTGGCCCGCGGCGGCTGCAAGCTGGCTGGACGAAGCGCTGAGGTGATCGGCGCTGCGCACCACTTCTTTCACCAGCTCGCGCAGCCCGATTGCCATGCGGGAGAAGGCGACGCCCAGTTCATCTTTCTCGCTGAGCGGCTGGATCTCGACGGTCAGGTCGCCTTCGGCGATGCGGGCTGCCTTGGAGGCAATCCCGGCCAGGTAGGCCTGCGTCCCACCCAGGCCGCGGCCGATATCGCCCAGCTCATCCCGGCGGGAGTTATTGCGTTTCTTGACCTCGTCGGAGAGGTCGCGGCGCAGGGCGCCCACCTTGAGCTGCGCCAGGGATTCCTTGAAAATCAGCAACGGCGTGACGACGCTGGCGGTGATCAGCCAGCCGGCCGCGAGGCTGAGCAGGATCGCCGCCAGGGTGATCCCGAACAGTGTAAAGGTGGCCGTGTTCCTGGCCTGCTCCACCTGACCAGCCAGCGCACTGAGGGCGGCCGGGGAGAGATTCTGAGCCATAGCCTGGACCTGGCGATCAACGCGATCGATCCCCCAATACCCGGCGAGGGCAACCACCACCAGCAGCAGGGCGACGAGGATATATCCACCCTGGAGTTTGACGCGAAGTTTGATGTGATCCAGAAATCTCATAATTCCTCCACCGGGAAACCCCCATGATTTCCTGGTATTCAAACACACTGCTTATACAACGGAAACCAATTCTATTTTTTGATTATGCGGAATTGTCCGGCGATTGCAGTAAAAAACACCCAAAAGTTGTGGATGAATTTCGAAGGCGCGTGCTAGAATCAAAAAATCGATCCATTCCGGTTTTCTCGTTGGAGGTGACAGATGGCCGTTCCAACCGCTCTATCCCAGAGGGACCCAACCTGGAAAGACATTCTCCTGGGAAACGACAATACCTCGACCATCGGGCGCTTCGGCTGCCTGCTGACCGACCTGGTGATGGTCTCCAACCTGTATGGGTTTCAGGAAACCCCTGCGAGCCTGAACAAGAAGATGAAGGCGGCGGGCGGTTTTCAGGGCCCGCTAATCATTCCCCGCCTTCTGCCCACCGCGCTGCCCGGGATGCGCCATTTGAATTTCATCCAGTGCCGCGACGTGCCGGCGCCAATCCCAGAGATCGACAGCGCCCTGGCGGCAGGCCGGACGGTGATCGTGGAGGTGGATTTTTCTCCCGCGCGCGGCCTGCAGAACCACTGGGTGGTGATCTATGCCGCTGTGGACGGCGATTACCTGATCCGCGATCCGTATCCCTGGCCGGTGGACAAACAGGAAATCCGCCTGACGGCGCGCTACGGCTTTGGGGGGAAGCCGGCCCAGATCATCCAGTCTGCTTTATGGCTGGACGGGCCGGGCCAGCCGGTCGAACCGCTCCCGATCGAGGATAAAGTTACCGCGAGCTTCCCGGCCTACGCCGCTGCTGATGGTCTCGCATTACGGACCGCGCCGGTCGTGGCCGACGAGACCCTGATCGAGCGCGTGCCGCTCAACACCCTGTTCGCGCTGTTGGTGGAGGATGAGAAAGCGAAAGCGGCGATCGGCGTGCTCAACCAGTGGCTGCCCGTCCGTGCCCCGGATGGGAAGCGTGGCTACGTCGCCGCCTGGTATCTTTCCCTGCAGCCGGCGGCAGAGGAGGCGGCCCCGTTCACCCCCCCGCAGCCCGCCCCCGGGGAAAGCCTGGTCGTCCGGCCGGTCGCGGACCAGGTCGCCCTGCGCACCAAACCTCAGATCGCGCCTTACACCCTGATCCGCCGTCTGAACCGGGACGAGGAGCTGCGCGTGCTGGAGCCAGCCGACGCGGCCAAGCCGAAAATTGGGAAGGACGGCGCCTGGCTGAATGTAGCCGACATCCACAACCAGGCGGGATACATGGCAGCCTGGCTGGTGAACGCGAGCGGGGCGGCCGCCCTGGGGGCGGTGAGGAAGCGCCCGCCTTCAATGGGACCTGAAGACCTGGTGGTTCGCGCTGCGACCGAAGGGCTGGCCCTGCGCAGCGTCCCGCAGATTACCGGCAGCTCATTGATCAAGCGCCTGGGCGCAGGGGCCAATCTGCAGACGCTCGAAGACCCGGAGGCGGCGCGCGCCAAAATCGGCCAGGTTGGCCGATGGCTGCGCGTCCGCGACATCACCGGTGCCGAAGGCTACGTTGCGGCCTGGTACGTGAGTTTATAAAGAAATCTTTCCTCTTTTTTCTACGGCCCAAAGATATCCCGCACCTGCGGGCGAATCCGGTCCCAGTTGGGGCCGAGCACCTGGGCCCCACCGCTGGTCGTGAAGGGTTGCACCATCTCGCGGGTCAGCGTGTGGTTATCAATCCCCTGCGGGCCGGCCCGCAGCAGGGCTAACCCCAGCCGCGGCCACTGCCAGAGGGGGATGTTGGTGTCCAGGTTGCGCATCACCGCCGCGAACACCGCCGGGACCCGCGGCCACTCGAGCGGGTTGAGCAGTTGTTTCGCCGCCGCGATGAGCAGGATCTGCTGGTCCTCCATCCGGTTGAAATCGTCGCCTTCCTTGCGGCTGCGCACGAAAGCCAGGGCCTGCTGGCCGTTGAGGTGCTGCGGACCGGCCGGCAGCCCGGCGACTTCGCGCGGCAGGGTCACGTCGACCCCGCCCATCGCGTCGATCACGTCCTGGAAGCTCTCGAAGCGCGCCCGGGCGTAATACTGGATGTCCACGCCAAAATTATCGCGGATCACCTGTTTCACCGCTTCGGGGCCGCTGCCGGGCCGGTCCGCCTCGGCGAAGAAATTGGCCGTGTTGATCCGGTTCTCGCCGTGGCCTGGGATGGGCACCCACAGGTCGCGCGGGATGGACAGCATGCCGACGTAGGGTTTGAGCGGAATGACCGTCAGCAGGATCATGGTGTCGCTGCGGCCGGCGTAAGACCCGGCCGGTGCGCGGCCTTCGCCCACATCGATGCCCATCACCAGGATATTGGTCCGCAAGGGGGCGAGAAAGTAAGCAGCCAGCGCGGCGATGGCGATGAGCAGGAGGGGGATGCAGCCGCACCCGCAGCCCCACGAGCGCGAGCGCCTGGCCGGTCGCCTGGGCTGCGGCGGAGGGGCTGGCGAGACATCCGGCTGGATGCGGATGGGCTGAAAGGCTTCGATCGGTGAGGTTTCTTCTAACTCCGGGTGGCTGGGTTGAGTCTGGCCGTAAGGGTCCGGAGGCGTTGGATATGGATCTCTCCAGGTCATTTGGGTTCTTCTCTTCTTTCTAGAACCAGGATTGTACCCCAAAAAACTGAGCCGGCAAAGCTTCCCTATGGAGCAGTCACATAAAAGAAATCCCTGGCGTACGGATGGAGAAACCGGTCCGGGTTCTCGTTGGCCTGTTCGGGGAATAAGGCTTCCGGGGTAAGCTTTCCCCCCTGCACCGCAAACGAGTTGAAATGGACCCAGTAATTGTTGATGTCAAGCTGCATGGCGTTATAGATACCCGCAGCCTGCATGGCGGCCGCCAGGGTATGGATCGTCAGGTTGGGACCGGCCAGGTAGTAAAGTGTGCGCCCGTCCTGGCTGATTCCCAGCCCGGAACGCCAGGTAACGGTTCCCCCGCTGAGCGTATATCCCCAATTGTTCGGGTCATCGGTCTGCGGGTTAAGATTTCCCCGATCGATGACCAGCGGGCCGTTCTGGCGATAGGCCTGGATCCGGCCGTCGTGCAGGAAGGCCGGATCCCAGGGGCCGAGCGAGATGCGACCGTCTTTATAGAAAACGAGGGTTGCCATCCCATCCCGCGGGGGTACGGCGGTCTTTCCATTCAGCATGGCGCCAAAATGGCCGTGGCGCACCTTGAACCCGCCGTTGAATGCGGCAACCAGCTTGCCCGGAACCAGATCGCCAGCCGGGATGCTCCCGCTGGCCTTCCAGGCTACGCCGTCCGCATAAGGCTCCTCAAACCCCAACTGGAAATGGAGGTGAGTGCGGCTCAGGTCGAAGGCCACCAGCCCGACCAGGCTGTATGGCCGTTTGGGATCTGGCTGCAGGAAGGTGCGGTAGGCCAGGGTTTCGCCCTTCGCATCCTGCAGATAAGGTTGCCAGATGCCTTCACCGGCGATAGTCCCCATGGGGTTGACCTGGGGAGGGACCCATGCCGGGGGGACAATCTGCAGTAGAGCCTTCCGCCCGGGCTGGGCCTGCTTTCCTCCGCCTGGACCTTGGGCAATCTGCTGTTCAGGGACCGTGGAGACACGTCCAGAAGGAACCAGGTTGCTCTGCGGGGCGGGTTGGTGGACCGCCCACGGCGTAACCGGTTGTTTGATCCCCAGGGCGAAGCCTGCCTGTTGAACGAGGTCCTCAACCTGGAAGATCGCCATCTCCAGGGCGGCCACCGGGCGATCGCCGAGGATTTTACGGAGCTCATCGGCGCCGTTCGCGCCGGCCTGCGGGTTGAGCTTGACGGCCAGTATCATCGCTACAAATATGACCAGGATTCCGGAAATGGCCCCGGCCAGGATTTTTGTCCATACGGCACTGAGAATTCTTCCCATAATCTTGTACCCCCACAACGACTCAGATCCACCTTCTCCTACCACTCTCAATCTGCGGTTTTACCACGTCCGAGAAGGATTATAGGCCGGGAAGATGAAGGATGGATTAAATCCCGTTTCGGAAAAGATTAAAGCGAATTCGATCAACGAATCTTTCGTGTTTATGTTACACTCATCATGCAAATATCCTCCGCCATGGCAGACCACAGATGACCGCTCCCGGCCCGCACGATGACCCTATCCTGCGCACCAAGATCCAGGCGCCGCGGCTCCACCCGCAGCGCGTGGCGCGCCCGCGCCTGGAGAACTGCCTGGAGGAGGAATCCTGGCGCAAGCTGGCCCTGGTCTCCGCGCCGGCCGGCTCGGGCAAGACGACCCTGGTGGCGGCCTGGGCAGCCCAGGCTCAACACCCCTGCGCCTGGCTGACCCTTGACGAGGGGGACAACTCGCTGGAGCGCTTCTTCCGCTACCTGATCGCCGCCTTGCAGAAAATCCAGCCGGAAACCGGGCGCGAAGCCGCCATGCTGCTCAATGCGCCCCAGGCCGTCCAGCCGGAAAGTTTTCTGGGCAGCCTGATCAACGATCTCGAGGAGGGCGGCAGCCAGATAAGCCTGGTCCTCGATGATTTCCACGCCATCCATTCCCCCGCCGTCCTTTCCGCGGTCCAATACCTGGTCGACCATCTCCCGGAGGGGCTGCACCTGGTGATCGCCTCGCGGTCGGATCCCTCGCTGGGGCTGGCCCGCCTGCGCGCCAGCAGCGAGCTGACCGAGCTGCGCGGCCAGGACCTGCGCTTCAGTTTCGAGGAGGCCAGCGAGTTCCTCTCGCAGGTGATGGGACTGAGCCTGACCCCGGGCGACATCGCCGCTCTGGAAGATCGCACCGAGGGCTGGATCGCCGGCTTGCAGTTGGCCGCGCTTTCCATGCGCGGGCGCGAGGATACCAGCCGGTTCGTCAAGGTCCTCACCGGCAGCCACCGCTTTATCCTCGATTACCTGGTCGAAGAAGTGCTCAAGCAGCAGCCGGAGGAGATCAAGAATTTCTTGCTGCGCACCTCCATATTGAACAGGTTGTGTGGGGAGTTGTGCGAAGAGCTTATCGAGAACCGAGAACCGTCCAGCGAGAACCGTCAAATAGAAAACCAACGGCTCTCGGTTCTCGGCTCTCGGTTCCCGACTTCTTCCCAGGCTCTTGAGTACCTCGAATCCTCCAACCTCTTCCTCATCCCCCTGGATACCGAGCGGACGTGGTATCGCTATCACACCCTGTTCGCGGACCTGCTGCGCTACCGGTTGGAACAGGAACAACCTGCGCTGGTGCCCGACCTGCACCGGCGGGCTGCAGCGTGGTTCGCTGCGAAAGGCTTCACTCAGGAAGCAGTCCAGCATTTTATTGCGGTCCAGGACTGGGAGGAGGCCGCCGGCCTGGCCGATCGCTGGTGCCAGGTCCACCTCAACGAAGGCCAGGCCAACCAGGTCCTGGGCTGGATGGATACCCTTCCAGCGGTTCTATTCGACACGAACCCTCGCCTGCACATGATGTATGGCTGGGCCCTGCTCTCCACCAGCCAGTTCAACCGGGTCGGCGAGCGGATCGCCCTCGCCCGGCAGGCTGTCCAGGATGGGAGGCGCGAGGATTTCTTCCGCCGCCTGGGGGGGTCCACGGAAAGCTTCCTGCGCCAGACCGAGGCGACCGAAGCGATGATCGGCGTGATCCAGGGCAACCCGCTGGAGGGAATCCAGCGCATTCAGGCTGCGTATGCTGCCCTGGGCGCGCAAGATACCATGCGCGCCAGCATCCTGACCGCGCTGGGCGCGATCTACCGCATGCTGGGGCAGTCCGAGCAGGCGCGCGAGACCTTCGCGCAGTGCGTGGAGGCCGCCCGGGCCAATCAAATGATCGCGGTGGCGCTTGCGGCGCAGGGCAACGTGGGGGATGTTCTCCTCGAACAGGGCAACCTTGCTGAGGCAGAAATCGCCTACCGCCAGCTCCTCGATTGGGGGAAGCGACCGGATGGCAGCGAGTACCCGGTGACCTGCATGGGGTATATTGGCCTGGCCGCGGTGGGCTATATGCGCAACGACCTGGAGCCGGCCCTGGAGGTGATCCACCTGGCCAGGCGGCTGGCCGAGCAGTGGGGCAACTTCGACATGCGCATGGCCGTGCAGATCTGGCTGGCGATGATCCTGCTCGCCCAGGGAAAACGGGAAGACTCCCTGGCTGCCTTTGCCGAGATGCGCAAACTGGCGGCCAGACACACCGGGCTCTCTCCGAACCTGCTCCAGATGCAGGGGTTCGATCTCCAGTATTCGCTCGATGCGGGCCAGCTCGATGCAGCCCGCGACTGGCTGGATTCCCATCCCCTGGCCCCAGGGACGCCGGTCTTTTACCTCAACGAGCTGGAAATTCTGGCCAGAATCAGCGCTGTTCGCGCCCTCCAGGAGGTGGATCAATATCCCACGGCATTGGAATTGGTCGACCGCCTGGTCGCAGCCGTCCAGGCCGGTGGGCAGTTTTCGCGCGAGCTGCCCGCGCGGATCGAGAAGAGCCTGCTCCTCTGGGCTACCGGGCAGAAAGAGGAAGCTTTAACTGCCATCCAGGAGGCCCTGGAGTTGGGGAGCGCCCGCGGCTTCATCCGCCCATTCCTCACCCCTGGCGGGGAGGTGCGCGAGCTGCTCCTCGAGCTGCGCTCGCGCGGGCGGTCCTCTGCGTTCCAGGAGAAGCTGATGGATCTGCTTTCCCCGGCAGTTGAGCCGCAGCCTTCAACTACGCAGATGGCGGTCCAGCCCCGCCAGACTTCCGGCCCGGATGCCCTGACCGGGCGCGAGGTGGAGGTGCTCCGCCTGGTGGCGATCGGCCTGTCCAACGGCCAGATTGCGGAGCGGCTGGTGCTCTCCGAGGGGACGGTCAAGCGCCACCTGCACAATATCTTCAGCAAGCTGGATGCGATCTCGCGCGCCCAGGCCATCCACCGCGCCCGCGAAATGGGATTGTTGTAACCCCCCTTTTCCCAAATCAACCCCTGAATGTACCTGCGGATACATGACAATGTATCCGGTTAATTTGTATATTGTCAGCGTAATCATCTGGTTTGCTATTCGATAGAAGGAGCTGACATGACCGACAAGGTACTTGAGGTAAAAAATTTCCGCAAACTGTATGGGAGCTTCGTCGCCGTCGACGGCATCAGCTTCCACGTGCAGCGCGGTGAGATCTTCGGCCTGCTGGGCCCGAACGGCGCCGGCAAGACCAGTACCCTGGAAAGCCTGGAAGGGCTGCGCAAGCCGGACGGAGGCACGCTGCGTATCCTCGACGTGGATCCCACCCGCCAGCCGCTGCGCCTGCGCAACCTGATCGGGGTCCAGTTGCAGACCTCCGGCCTGCCGGGCAGCATGACCGTCGAGGAGGCGATGCAGTTTTTCTGCGCCTACCACGAGGTCAAGCCGCGCATGGAGTTGATCGACCGCCTGGGCCTGCAAGAAAAGAAGAAGACCCAGTTCCAGATGCTCTCGGTGGGGCAGCAGCGCCGCCTTGCCCTGGCCCTGGCCATTGCTCACAACCCGCCGGTCGTCTTCCTTGACGAGCCCACCGCCGGCCTGGACGTGCCCTCGCGCATCGAGCTGCACAGCCTGATGAGTGAGCTCAAGGCCCAGGGGACCTCGATCGTCCTGGCCACCCACGATATGGCCGAGGCTGAAAAAATGGCCGACCGGGTCGCCATCCTGCTCAAGGGCAAGATCGCCGCGGAAGGCACCCCTACGCAAATCACCGCCGCCGGGCAGGGCCTGACCAAGATCTCAATCTCTTCCGAGGCTGCGCTGCTCAACCAGAATGGGGTCGCGTTCCCAGGGGTCACCAGCCACCTGGTCAAGGACGAGTATTCGGTGTACTACACCCAGACCCCCGGGCCGACCGTCAGCGCTATCCTGGCTTATATCGATGATCACCAGGATAAGCTGATCGACCTGCGCGTCGAGCGCCCCTCGCTCGAGGACCGCTTCCTGGAAATCACCCACAATCATTAATCGATTGCCTTCAGACATCTTTTTGGAGATTAAGACCATGACCGCATTTGTCCACCACCTTTCGTACGATTTCCGCGTTGGCCTTCGAGATAAGAGCCAGATGTTGATGAACTACCTCTTCCCGCTGATCTTCTTCGTTATGATGGGCCTGCTGATGACCGGCATCAACCCCACTTTCAAGGAAACCCTGATCCCCGCCATGATGGTCAACGCGATGATGTCCAGCGCGCTCCTGGGAATGCCCAACCCGATCGTCTCCGCCCGCGAAGCAGGCATCTACCGCAGCTACCGCATCAACGGCGTGCCAGCCCTCTCAATCGTCGCCATCCCGGTGATCAGCATCGCCCAGCACATGGCCGTAGTCTATACCATCATCACCTTTGCCGGGGGCGCCTTCTTTGGGGCGACCATGCCTGCGAATACAGGCGGGTTCATCCTGGTTGCCCTGGTCTCTACCCTGGCGATGGCCGGCATCGGCATGCTGATCGGGGTGATTGCCGCCAACACCCGCGCGACCGTGCTCCTGGCGCAGATGTTCTACCTGCCCTCGATGATGCTGGGTGGGATGATGTTCCCCGCCTCGCTGCTCTCCGCCCCCCTCTACAAAGTCTCACTGCTGCTCCCCGCCAGCCACGTGATGAACGCTTTCCGCGGCCTGGCAATGGGCATGGAGACCACCGGCGATCCCTACATCTCCCTGGCGGTCCTGGCTGCCTCGGCGGTAGTCTCCTTCGGGCTGGCGGTTTCCCTCTTCTCGTGGGACAGCCACAACAACGACCACAGCCGCAAGACGTTCCTGGCCGCCCTGGCCTTCATACCCTACATCGCCGGGTTAATTTTACTCGGGTAAAGAAACTCCCTTTCTAAGACCAGCCTGAAATAAGATTTTCGCCGACCCCTCCTGTCCTCCCTCAAAATCCGCAAAGCGGGATTTTGAGGGAGGGGAAGCGAACCTCCCATGAACCCCCAACCTCAACCCACCCCCGTCCTCCAGGCGCGAGCCCTTGGGCTGGTTTATGAAAATGAAGAAAAGGCCGCGCTCGCCGGGATCGATCTCCAGGTCGAGGCTGGGGAGGTGGTGGGAGTGCTGGGAAAGAGCGGCGCCGGCAAGACGAGCCTGCTCCGCACGCTGGGGGGGATGATCGCTCCGACCAGCGGGCAGGTGGAGGTCTTCGGCCAGGCGCTTGTTCCGGGGAAAATCCCTGCGGGTTTGCGCGCCAGCCTGGTCGAGAGCAACGTGATCGATCCCCGCCAAAGGCTGAGAGAGATCTTTCTGCGACCCGGGCGCGACGAGATGGACCTGCTCCAGGTGTTGGGCCTGTATACGGAGCTGAACCGGCCGCTGGACATCCTCCCCCAAACCCTGCGAAACCGCGCTTCCCTGGCGCTTGCTTTTTCCCCTGCGACTACCGGCCCCGGAATCTTTCTCATCGACGAGCTGCCCGGCCTGGACCTCGAAACCGCGGCCCTGCTCCAGGGCTGGCTCCCCGATTGGGCCCACGGCCTCGACCAGGCCGTCCTCCTCGCCAGCCGCTACCCGGCCGTTCTCTACCCCCTGTGCGACCGGATCCTGGTTCTCCACGCGGGCCGCCTGGTGGACGACGTCTCGACTCGCGAGCTGGGTTCGCCCGCTAACGGGAAGGTCGACCAATACAGGTTGCGCCTCCGCGGCCGGCTGGATCCCGGGCGGGCTGCCTGGTTTCCCGGTCTGCGGCTGACCCTGGAAAACGAAAGCACGCTGCTAGAGGGGGAAATCGCCGACCAGTCCGCCCTCCACGGGCTGCTGGCGCGCATCCGAGATATGGGCCTGCCGCTGGAGCGCCTGGAGCGCCTGGAACCTTCCATCGAATACCGGCTGGGCCAGCGGATGTAACCCGCCCCCTTTCCCTTTTCTCCGAACATGGTATAGTTGGGATGACTGCCCCCGGGCAGGGTCCCTCCCAATCGACCGCAAGCCATGGAAACCAGCCCCGAATCTCCTGCCGCCTTGAATGAGACGCGGACAGCCAGACAGGCTCCCGTCCTGTACCGGCCCCGCAATTACCGCCTCGGAGTGGCTAACGGCGTCCTGTATATCCTCTCGGAAGCTCTCCTCGATCCGACCCTGGTGCTGGTCGCATTCCTCAGCCACCTCACCCAGAATCCCATTCTCCTCGGGCTGGTCCTACCCATCCGGGATGGATCCTGGGCGCTGCCGCAGTTATGGGTCTCAGGCCGGCTGCAGAGCATGCGCCGGAAGCTCCCCTTCTACCGTTGGAACTCGGTCCTGCGCATCGCTGCCTGGTTCAGCCTGGCCCTGGCGATCAACTTCATCCACGATCCCGCCTGGTTGCTGGTCGCTTTCTTCTTAACCTTCACGATCGCATCGCTGTTCTCAGGGATGAGCGGGCTGCCGTTTCTCGAGGTGGTTGGCAAGACCATCCCGCCTAACCGGCGCGGCGAGTTCTTTGCCTATCGTTTCGGCCTGGGCGGGCTGGCCAGCATCGGCGGCAGCTTTCTCGTGCGCTGGCTGCTGGACGCGAGCTCTCCGCTCCCTTTTCCTTATAACTTTGGGCTGTTGAGCTTTATGTACTTTCTTTTTGGGTCCATTGCCCTGATGTTATTCGGCCTGGTTAAAGAGCCGCCCGACGCTCAGGTTCTCCCGCGGGCTTCGGTGCTCGACCAGTTCAAGGGCGCTTTAACTTTTGTTCGCATCGATTCTTGCTACCGCCGGTTTATCGGCATGCAGTCAGCGCTGATGGTGGCCGGCTGCGCCACGCCGTTCTTCGCAGTGTACGTCCAACGCCAGTTGGGCGGTCCCAAGGAGATGGTCGGCGTGTACCTGGCAGTCACTGTGACCACCAACCTTGCCGCCAACCTGCTCTTTGGGCGGGTCTCGCTCAAGAACGGCAACCAGCGGGTGATGGCCCTGGCGATCCTGGCCGGGCTGGGGATGTCCGGCCTGGTGCTGGCGCTGTTCCTGGCGGCGGGTCCCCTGCGTCTTTCCGGGCTGACGGCTTCATACCTGCTCATCCCGGTCTTCATCCTCTACGGGCTGCGAGGCACGGGGATTGGGGTAGCGTCCAATAGCCTGCTGTTGGAAATCGCCCCCGCGTCTTCGCGCTCGCTCTACCTGGGGTTCTACAACACGTTTATCGGGTTGGTGATCCTGGCGACGGGGACCAGCGGAGTGGCGCTTTCTTTGCTCGGGTTCGAGGGTCTGGTGGCGGTGACGATCGCGGCTCACCTCCTCGCCTTATGGGCCAGCCGGGGGATCCATCCTGCGGGGGAGCAGGTTGGGCCGCAGAACCCAGGCGACTAAAGTCGCAACCCCACTCCCTTCAGTCGGGGACTAGCGCGACCCAGAAGACCTTTTCGTCTCTTCTCCCCAAGCCACGAACGAAGCGATCTGCATGTGGCGCAGGCGTCCTCGCTTGCGCTCTGTTAAGCTGGTGAGGAACAAGCCATCCTTACAGGATCTTCGAGGAAGCATGTTCTACGATTTGACGGTTCTCGGTTCTCGTTCCCTATTGCTTCACCCGTATCTCCAGCCCCGGCCTCCTCAGCCTGGAGAGGCCCCCGTTGGTGAGCTTGACGCAGCCTTTCACGTCCAGGTAGGTCAGGGCAGGCAGCTTCTGCAGCGATTTGACCGCCGGGTCGGTCAGCCGGTTGCAGTAG
>Ga0335070_10002635_pt1 | contig 20840 bp, 22 predicted proteins | sample Lox_Sample_13_FD_206722 | JGI IMG/M metagenome (GOLD analysis project Ga0335070, IMG submission 206722) | Soil microbial communities from Loxahatchee National Wildlife Refuge, Florida, United States - Lox_Sample_1.3 | ecosystem: Environmental > Terrestrial > Soil > Wetlands | place: USA...
GAGCGTGTGAGCACCTCCTGCGCGCGCAGGTGCCCCATCACCCCCATGCGCAGCGCAGCACCGGCCAGCGCCACGCACAGGGTATGTGCCGCCACCGCCTCGCACGCGGCCTGGGTGAGCCCTACGCCGCGCCAGACCAGGCCCTGCACCACCGGCAGATGGCCGAACGCCTGCCGCGACCGGACCGCCCCGCGAAAGGCGGCCGCCCCTGCCGTGCCCAGCCGCTCATGGACCGTGAGCAGCGAGCCACCGCCTCGGCGCGAGCCCTCGCGCATCTCCACGGCCAGCGTCATCGCTTCGACCTCCTGATCGATGGCGCAGAGCTGCGCGAGATCGCCGGCGGCGCGGTACGCCGCCACCAGGACCGGACGGTCGCATACCGCCCACCGCTGCACGAGCTGCGTTTCGACGAACTGCACCACCTCCTGCGGGCCGGCGAGCAAGCCATCCGCGCGCAGCGTTTCCAGCCCCCAGGAGAAGGCGATCCCGCCGGCGGGAAAAAAGCTGTCGGCGTGCTGCAGCGCTGTCAGCAGGACTTCCGCGTCAGCGAGACTGGATTCGGGTGACCCGGCCATCGGCGAGCAGGTGCGAGAGGCGCTCGAGGTAACTCTCCACAGGAGCCTGCAACGCGACACGCAGCGTGGCACCGTCGAACTCCACCTTCCAATGCATGTTGCCGGCGAAGTAGCCCAGCTCCAGCGCAGCCACGGCGTCCCGCGGCTTGAGGGTGAGCCACTGCATCTCCTGCATGCGCACGACGATGGCGCGGCCGGTCTCCAGCAGCAGAACCGCTCCGTTCGTGAGGCGCTGCGTCCGCGGAATGGCGATGGCGCACTCGGTGCCCCGGTCGGTCAGCACCCTGAGCCGGTGTCGTTGGGTATCAGCCGGCGTCAGCGCGACGTACTCGACCGCGTTGCGATGCTCGAGCTGGTGCAACGCCTCGGCGATGTGCTCCTCGGTGCTCAGGCCGACGATCTGTTCCAAGTGCAGCATGACAGGGTGACTACGCTCAAGAGCAGCCGGCGACGGTGAGTGCGTGCGGGCAAAAGGTTGCCGGCATCGCGCCTCAAGGTCACCGCCGCGCCGACCGACGGGCGGACGATCGGGTTGCGCCGCGCCACTGGGCTCCAACTGCCTATTCTAAAGCAGCCGCCAGTCCTCCACGCGGGCCCAGACGAGGGTGCGATTGTTGGCCGGCATCGCGTGGTCTGCCGCCAGCACGAACCCCTGCGCGCGCGCCAGTGCATCCACCGCCTCGAAGTCGCGGATGCCGCTGAGCGGATCGCGCTCGCGCAGCATCAGGTCGAAACGGGCGTTGCTCTCCGAGCTGTGCCGCCCGCCGTAGTTGAACGGCCCGTACGCGGCCACCACGGCATCCGGCGGCAGGTACGCGCCCAGCTTCCGGAAAAGCGTGCCCACCTCGTCCCAGCTCATGATATGCAGCGTGTTCGCGGTGAACAGTGCGTCGGCGCCGGTGGCGGGCCAGGGATCGTCGTTGACATCCAGCGCCAGCGGGGCGAGCAGGTTGGGCAGCGCAGCCTGCTCCAGCCAGAGCCGGATGCCCGGCAAGTGCTCTGCGCGATCGCTCGGTTGCCAGATCAGGTCGGGCAGATGGCGGCCGATGTGCACGGCATGCTGCCCCGTGCCGCTGCCGATCTCGAGCACCTTGCGCGTGCCCGTGAACGCCTGGCGCAACACCTCCAGGATGGGGCCCTGGTTGCGCTCGCAGGCTTCGGAAAATGGCTTGTCGCGGCCGCCCGGCATCGGTTCGCCGTCAGCCGCACCCACTGGTCATGGCACCGGGTGGGACGTGCCGCGGCGCGAGCGGAAATCAGCTGGGCTGGGGTTGCTCGCCCAGCGTCTCGCCGTAGGTCTCGCGGACCAGGTCGACGGCGTCGCGCAGGGTTTCTTCCGGAAGGGAGTTGATCGCACCGGCGAGGATGTCGGCGGCTTCGTAGGTGCTTTCGGGCAGGGTGTGGCTGTCGAGCTTGGCCACGAACATCGCGGCGGCTCCGGTAGTGCGCAGCAGGTGCTCGCGTTCCGCCATCAGCATCTCCAGCTCGGTGCGCAGCATCGACAGCTCCTGCTCGCGCTGGCGGTCCGACTCGCGCCGTCCGATGGACGTGGTTCTGCGTTCTGTGTCCAGCAAGGTCGTCTCCATTCCTTGTCTACCCCTTTTCGATGGCCACGTTGACCGGCTCGGGCTTGAGCACTCTGGCCGCATCAGCAGGAGTCATGCCTACCAGATACCCGCGCTTGCCGCCATTGATGAAAACGCGCGGCAAGCCGAGGATGCTGCGCTCCATGTACACCGGCAGCTGCTTGCGGGTACCGAAGGGCGACGTACCCCCCACCAGGTAGCCGGTATGCCGGTTGGCGACCTCCGGGGTGCAAGGCTGGATGGCCTTGCGCCCGAGCTGCCGGGCCAACTCCTTGGTCGACACCTGCCGGTCCCCATGCATCAGCACGATCAGCGGCTGCCGCTGCTCGTCCTCCATCACCAGGGTCTTGACGACGGCATGCTCGTCGACCCCGAGTTCGCGGGCCGAAACCGCTGTTCCGCCCTTCTCCTCGTACTCGTACAGATGGTCGGTGAAGGTCACACCAGCCGCGCGCAGCTCGCGCACCGCCGGGGTGACCGGCGTTTTCTCCTTGCTCACGCAGCCAGCATCAGTTCGACAGAGCCCGGTAGAGCGAGAATAGCATGCCGGCGGTGGCTCCCCAGATGAACCGGCCCTGATACGGCATCGCGTAGTAGTTGCGCTTACGGCCGTTGACCACGTCGCTGTGGCGCTGGTGGTTGGCCGGATCGAGGAAGTGCCGCAACGGCACCTCGAATACTTCGGCGACCTCGAACGGGTCGGGCTCCAGCTCGAAAGGCGGCTCCACCCAGCCGACCACCGGCGTGACCCGGAAGCCGGTCGGGATGTCGTATTCCGGCAGCATGCCGGCGATCTCCACCATGTCGCGGCCGAGACCGGTTTCCTCCTCGGCTTCGCGCAGGGCGGTATGCACGCGGTCCAGATCGCTGTCGTCGACGCGGCCGCCGGGGAAGCTGATCTGCCCCGCGTGGTCATGCAGGTGAGCGGTTCGCTGGGTCAGCATCACCGTCACCCCGTCGGGGCGGTTGATCAGCGGCACCAGCACCGCGGCGGGCGTCACGGCACGCTCCGGCGGGTGAACAAAACGCATGAAGCCCGGATCGAGATCGCCGGCCGGCGGCCGGCGCAGGCGATCGAATACCCAGTCACGGGAAACGGGGGGAGAGAGCACCTCGGACACGCGGACCCACCAAGCAACAATAGTTCCTATTTTAATCCTTCGGATGCGGCGTCACCAATGTCGCCCGGGGCAGACTGTTGCGGTGCAAGATAGCGCACCGCCGTGCCTTTCATTGGAACTAGATGGGCGTACAATCGGCCGAAAAAAGACCCCCCACCAACCAGAAGAGGACGACTATGAGACTGCGTAACATCCTGGCAGCCGTTGCGCTAACGCTCGCCGCTGGCGCCGCCAACGCGATGCACTGCCCGATGGACATGAAAGCCATCGACGAGGCGTTGGCCAAGAAGCCGAATATATCGGCGGAGCAACTGGCCGAGGTGAAGAAGCTGCGCGCCGAGGGCGAAGCCCTGCACAAGGCGGGCAAGCACAAGGAGTCGGTGGAAACCCTGGGCAAAGCCAAGAGCATTCTCGGCATCCAGTAGCCGGCGCTCATCCTCCCAAGAAAGACCCCGCCGCGGCGGGGTCTTTTGTTCTTGGGGCAACGGTTAGCCGCCCGCCAGCCGGCGGCATGCGCGGCGATGAGGGCCCCGCGCTCCAGCTAGACGATCAGGTCGCCGACCTTGGCCACTTTCCGCCCGATCGCACGTCCATCGCCCGATGTTGCCACGAAGTAGGTCTGGTGCTCGGTCTGGATCGTCTCGGCCAGCGCGTTGACGACATTGGCGGGGTTGTTGAACCAGCCCGTGACTTCGATCGCGATGACGTATAGCGGCGCCTCCTGCGCATGGGCCAGCTTTTTCCTGGCGATCCAGGCGTGCTTGACTCTGTCGACCAGGGCGAGCTGCTCCTCCAGACGGCTGCGCGCTTCCTGGCTTAGGGCGGCAGGCAGGAACGTGTCGCTCGCAGACAGCGATGCCCGCTCGGCACGTGCGCTGTCCACCACGTCGATGAAGCGCTCGCCGCGGCGGCGCCACGCGTCCGCCAAGTTGGTCTCGCCCAGGCGCACGAAATAGTCGTATGCCACCTCGCAGGCGGGCAACGCGAGATTGAACTTCTCCATCGCGCGCTCGAGGTGGGCGATGCCCGCCGTATCGTTGCGCCCCAGCAGGATTCGGCCGATGGCGAAGTCCGCGTCGCGATCCTCCGGCGCCTGCTCCGCGTAGGCGCGGTACAGCGGCAAGGCGTCGCGATCCGGGACGAATTCCTCGGTCCAGGCGGCAAGATTCCAGCGCTCTTCCTGAGTCAGCTCGGCCTGCTCCTTCCGCTCAAGCTCCATGAGCTTGCCGCGTGCTTCCTGGACGTACTGGTAGCGCTGCTCCCAGGGCTGGCGGTTGCGCTGCAGCCACTGCCGATCGAAATCCTTCAGCACCTCGGGCAGGCGCTCGCCGAGCCAGGCCTCCGCCGCAGTGTGCTGTGGTGCGCCCGGCAGCACGGGAGGCGCGTTCATGGCAGCCAACCTATCCTTCAACGCAGGATGGGTGTCGGCGTGGCCGGTCTTGCGGTCGATGGCTTTGCGGATGCGCGCAAGCAGTTCTTCACGCTGGAGCGGGTTGTCCTTCAGGAACCGGGCCAGGTCGGTGAACGGGCGTGCGTCCGGCTCGGGGGTGGTGTCGGCACGCTTGATGAGCGGACGCCAGTAATGCTCGTGCAGCGCGTCCGAGCGGATATGCGTGCTCACCAGTGCCTGCGCGGCCGCCTGCACCGATGTCACACGGGCGGCGATCGCATCGGCCTCGTACTCGTTGCCGCGCGCCAGGGCGAAGCTGTACGCGTTGAAGTACGGCGCGTACCAGTCGAAGAATCTGCGCAACGCTGCGCTGCTGAACCCGTGCGCCTCGTCCAACGCGCCCATGATGCGGTACCAGGTCAGGCGCAAGCGGTAGATCCAGCCGTCGAATCGGCTGTGGTTGCCCGACAGGTGGCCGAACTCGTGCGCCAGCACCGCACGCGCCTGCTCCGGGCCGAGCGCGAGCATCAGCTGCAACCCGATGATCAAGGTGTTGCGCGGCCAGCCGAGCACGCCCAGCCGCGGCGTCTGCGCGATACCGGCATTGAAGTCGTCGGTGATGATGATGTCGTGGACGGGCGGCGTGCGCAGCTCTGCGCGCAGCGCTTCGACTTCGTCGTACAACGCGGGAAACGCCGCGCGCGTGACCGGATAACCCTGAGGGGGTTCGAGCCGCACCCACAGCGCGCGCAGGATCACCCAGATCAGCGCGAGCACCGGGATGATCAGCTTCTTCTTCAGCAGCAGGATGAGGAAGGCGGAGCTGGCCAGCGCGCCCCAGAGCGTGCCGGCGACCAGCGCGACCAGCGCCGCCAGCGCACCGAACAGCACGAGGTAGCCGAGCAGTGCGAGCAACGCGACTCTGAGCTTGTAGCCGCGCGGATCTGCCGTCACCTGCGCCTCGGCTTCACGCACTAGGCGCTCGAAGCGCAACCGTCGCTGAGTCGTGGTGAGAGCGGCCATCGCGGGGTCAGGGAGAACCCTGGCAGCGCAAACAACTTTCGTGCCATGCGTGGGCAACGGGCGCGCACCCTGGGTCGCACGCTGCAGAACCGGAGATCAACCGCATCGGGCTCCCACACACGGCCTGCGCTATGATTCGCGGTCGGGGATGCCGCAGGGCCCCTGCGTCGTCCCATGCCGTGCGCGGTGCGAGGGCATCTGTGCGGAACCCGGCGAATGTCCCCTGTCCAGCGGCGCGCCCTCATTGTCATCGTTGCTCCCAGGCATGCAAGGTCGTGTCATCTCAGTCAGTTCGAGCGCAGGACACTCATTCTCGAAAAATCCGACCCGGCAGATCACTTTGCTGCGCGGTTTGGGCGTCGCCGGCGACACTCATTGCGGCGAAGCGGTGAAGCATCGATCCCGGGTGGCCCGCGACCCCACGCAGCCGAACCTGCGCCAGGTGCATCTGATCCACTCGGAACTATTCGCGGAGTTGTCGGGCAGAGGCTTCCCGGTCCAGCCGGGTCAACTGGGGGAGAACATCACGACCGCTGGCGTCGATCTGTTGGGCCTTCCCGTCGGCGCGGAACTTCACGTCGGCGCCGAAGCGGTCATTCGGGTCACTGGCCTGCGCAACCCCTGTGGACAGTTGGACCAGTTCCAGCCGGGCCTGATGGCAGCACTGCTCGATCGAGATGCGAACGGGACGCTGGCTCGGAAGGCCGGCATCATGGGCGTGGTGCTGGTCGGAGGCATCGTCCGGTCCGGGGACAGCATCGGGATCCAACTCCCGGCCCGACCGCACCGGGCGCTCGATCGTGTCTGACACCGCCGACCAGCAACCTGATCGGGTCGCGCGTAGGCCCGCAGCGGTCACTCGCAAGGGAGCCAGGCTGGCGGATGCGACTTGCGGGCCCGGGATCTGAGGCGCAAAGCGATGAAACAGGAGGCAGCAGAAACACTCAGAGCAAAGGTCAAGATATGCATGTTCGACCAATACGGCACGATAGTGGACATGCAGAGGGGCCTTACCGAGGTGGTCACTCCCTACTTGAGAGAAAAAGGATGGACTGGACGGCCGGACGCGTTGGTGACTTGGTGGCGGCGCACCCACTTCGAGAGTTCCATGATCGATGCGCTCTTGCATCGAGAGCATACGCCGTACCGCGAGATCGGGCACCGCGCCCTCGCCTACACGCTCGAGCGCGCCGGGGTCCCGTACACGATGGACGAGGTCCGCTGCCTGGTGGCGCAGATCGAGCGGCTCAAACCCTTCCCAGACGTGCCCGGCGCACTAGCCCGCCTGAAGACCCGATACAAGATCGTCGTGCTCTCGAACGGCGATCCGGACATGCTCGAGGCAGCCAAGGCGTTCCACGAGATCGCGTTCGACGCGGTGATCTCGGCTGCTGCCGCGAACTCATTCAAGCCACACGTGGCGACTTACACCAAGGCCGCAGAGATCATGGGCGTGCGGATGGACCAAGTCCTCTTCGTGGCCAATCACGCCTTCGATTGCATCGGAGCCAAGTCCGCCGGCATGTACGCGGCATTCATCGACCGTCGCAAGCTGCCCTTCGGCAGCACCCCGCATCTGCCGGACATCGTTGTACCGGACATGAAGAGCCTCGCCGACAGGATGCTGTGAACTGGCGATAGGCGAGGACTCTGTCGCGTGCTCAGGCGGCGCTCACCGCATCCCCCACGCGAATGACCGCGCCTTGCGCCACCTCGGCGGTAATCCCGCCGTGGCCGCGCATCGCGTTGTAGCCGCCAGGGCCCAGCGCCTGCTCCATGCGCGAGCAGGGATGACATAGCCCGGTACAGCGCAGGAGCGCGTCGCCGATCCTGAACTCGCGGTCTTTCAGCGCCAGCAGGTTCAGCCCGGAGACCGCGAGGTTGCGTCGCAGCCAAGCGAGGTCGACCTGGTCGTGGCCGGTCATCGCCGCGAGCGCCGCGAGGTGCTCGTGTTGGATTAGCGTGACTTGGCGCTTGCCGCCGACGTTGCCGCGCTCGACGCGGTGATCGCCCGCCAGCCCGCGCTGCGCGATGCATTCGGCTGCGTCTACCTCGGCGACGGCCCCGCGCCAGCGGCGTAACCCGATCCACTCCAGCCGGCCGGCCCGGGGGAAGCGGATCATCAAGCTGCGCAGGGTGTCATCGGGCGGCTCGTCGCTCACCGTGCGCCCCACGCCATGAGCCGTTCGCTCAGCGGGAAGTTTGCCAGTTCCGAGCGGATCAGGCTGTACAGGTCCGCCATCCAGCGCACTCCGCCCACGGGCATGGCTGGTTCGGCTGCGGTGCGGAAGTCGGTCGGACTGATCACGGTGTGGACGGCGGCCGGCATCACCATCGCGGCCAGCGTGAACAGTTCTTCGGCCGCCTCGTCGCCGACGGCCAGACAGCCGGCGGAGACATCCTTGCCGTGGATCATGATGTCGCCTCCGAGCTTGTTGCGCCCTTCGACCTGCGCCATGCGCAGATCGAAGGCATTCGGGTAGTCCAGCCGCAGCGAGACGTGAAATCTGCTGTTGGCGTTGAGCAAGGTCACGCGATACAGGCCCTCGGGCACCTGCTTATCGCCTTCGCGCAGCTTCGGCCCGAGTTCGCCGCTTGCCGCCAGCACCGGGTAGGCGCGGATCGGCATCCAGCCCTGACCCGCCCCGCGCGCATACAGCTCCAGCCGCAGGGTGTCCTTGAAGGCGAGCAATGCCACGCTCTGCGGCGGGAATGGCACCCCCGCCGCACTGAAGTGCGGCGCTAGGCGCGCTCGCGCCTGCGAACCGAATTGCGCCAGCCGGTCCTCGACCGAGTACGGCCCGTTCAACTTCATGATCGCGTACTCCCACGGGACGTCGAACTCGCCCCGGCTCACGCCGGCCACCGAAGCGAAGCAGAGTACCGCCGCCACCATGCCTGTGCGCCGTAGGAGCATGCTTCACCACGCAATCGGTTGCTTGTCGCGAAAGAACTCGCCGGTCGGCCCACCCTCGGGCAAGGTCGCCAGCCACACTGCTGTCTCCGCGCCCTTCGCTACGCCGCGCGAGGCACTCGAACCGCCCATGTCGGTGCGCACCCACCCCGGGCACAGCGCGTTGACCAGGATGCCTTCGCCGCTGGTGGCAGCCGCGAACATCCGCGTCAGCGCATTGAGCGTCGTCTTGGACGCCCGGTACGCAGGCGTGCCATCGCCCATGTCCTCGAGCTGCCCGAGACCGCTGGAAAGGTTCACGACGCGCCCGTACCCATGCTTGCGCATGAGCGGCACCAGCGCCTGCGTGAGCATCAGCGGGCCGTAGACGTTGGTTTCGAATGTGGTGCGGAAGGTCTCCACCTTGGCGTGCATCACCCCCGAGCGCCGGTCGATCATGATGCCCGCGTTGTTGACCAGAACATCGCAGCGGCCATGCGCCTCGGCCATGTGGAGCGCCAGCGCTTGGACCTGCTCGGCGCGCGTGACGTCGAGCGGATGGAACAGCACGTTCAGACGTGCAGCCTGCAGTTGCTGCGCGGCTTTCTCTCCCTTGGCCCGGTCACGGGCGGTGAGCACCACATGGACGCCGCGGGTCGCGAGCTGCCGGCAGATCTCCAAGCCAATGCCCTTGTTACCGCCGGTGACCACGGCAATGCGCGGAGGAGAGGTCATGTCTGTGGCGGCCGGATCGTTCCAACGCGCAATGGTAGCGCGGTTCCGGCCCGCCGCGCCGGCTCAGTGCAGGCTGGAGCCGTCGCCGGCCATAAGGCGGTCCACTTCCGCCCGAACCGACGCGAGATGCGGGTTGACGCGCAGCGCGGTCTGAAATACGAACAAAGCCGACTCGGCATCGCCCGAGCTCAGGCAGATCTCGCCCAGGCCCGACAGGGCCCCGAAGTGGCGCGGCTCCAGCTCCAGCGTGCGATGGATGTCGCGCACGCTCTCACCGTCTCGCTGCTGCAGGTAGTACAGCGTCGCGCGCTTGTTCCAGGCCTCCGCATAGCCCGGACAGGCCCGCAGCAGGCGGTCGAGCCTGGTTTCGGCGATGTCGTAGCGCTGCGCCGCGATATCCGAGGCTGCCTTGTCCAGCGCCTCCGCGGCGCGATGGTGGGGATAGTGCATCCAGAGCAGCCAGATCTGCTCCTCGACGTCTTCCGCCGCGCAATCCGGCGAGTGCAGATGGCGGAACAGCTGCTCCAGCCGGGTCGGCAGCGCGGCCGACGGCTTGCGACGATCCAGGGACGCTACGAGCTTGAGCGTGTCGGTGTACATCTGCACCCGCTACCGGGAAGGTCACGGTACGCCGCCGAGGCGCGGGTCGAGCTGGCGCAGCTCACCTGCGAGCCTCGGTGGAGACATCGAACAGTTTAAGCAAAGCGAGTGCCGACGGGAAAGCCCCGGCGCGGGGCGCGAGCGCCCGCCGCCCGGTGAGTGCGCTCAGGCAGGGGTGAGCTTGTCCTTGCGCCCGGCAAGCGCGCTGAGCAGGGGCCGCAAGCGCTCCTCGCCGGCGCGCAGCAGTACGTCTACGACTGCCGGTGTGCCAGGCGCGCGCGAACCCTCCGATGCCTCCAGATCACTCCGGGGCCGGCGCGAGCCAGCAGATGATGTACGCGTACGAGCCATGACAATTTCTCTGACCCCAATTGCGGCACCGGGTTCACAAACTTTAGCGGTCTGCCCGGCGCCGCCCAGGCCCGCTAGCGCAACCGGAGGCGGCGCAGGACATGCGGCGCGAGCGCCCCCTGCCGGATATATTCCTCGATCCGAGTCGAAGGGATCTCCTCGGCGCAACTGACCTCCCCGCGGCAGCCGGGCGCACCACAGGCACATCGGAAGCGCCAGCTGGGAAAGGCACGCAGCCCGTCAAGCGTTGTCGTGGTGGCGTAGTCGTAGGTCAGTTCTTCCCCGGGTGCGATGTCGCGCAGGGCGACCGCCACGACGCGGCCGTCCGCTCTGAACTCCACCCGGCAGTTGGGGGCGCAGCCATGGTTGATGAAGTCGTCCAGCTGGCCCGAGGCGGCCAGCACCAGGTCGTCGCCGATCTCCATGATGTGATCGGGGGGAAGGCGACTGGCCCGCGCGAAGCTCAGCCGCTCCCCATGATGCTCGAACAGCGCCTCGCCCGAGGTGTGCCCGGTACGCGTGAACAGCGACCTGCCCTTGTGGGTCCGGCGCACGCATAGCCCCGGGTGCGGAGACAGGGCGCTCAAGCCGCCCACCCGGCGTCCACGGCCGCAAGCGCGGTCATGTTGACGAGTCGTCGCACCGTCGCGGTGGGCGTCAGGATGTGGCAAGGCTTGGCGGCCCCAAGCAGGATCGGGCCCACCGTGATGCCTTCGCCGGCCACCACCTTGAGCAGGTTGAACGAGATGTTGGCGGCATCCAGCGTGGGCATGATCAGCAGGTTGGCTTCCCCCTTCAGGCGGCTGTTGGGGAAGATCTGCAGGCGGATGTCCTCGGACAAAGCGGCGTCGCCATGCATCTCGCCCTCCACTTCGAGCTGCGGGGCGATCTGTTCGAGGATCTCGCGCGCGCGGCTCATCTTCTGCGCGGACGGCGTGCGGGCGCTGCCGAAGTTGGAGTGCGACAACAGCGCCACCTTGGGCACCTGCCCGAAGCGGCGCACCTCCTCCGCCGCCTGCACCGCCACTTCCGCCAGCTGCTCGGCCGTCGGGTCCGGGTTGACGTAGGTGTCGCAGATGAACAGCGTGCGGCCCGGCAGCATCAGCATGTTCATGGCGGCGAACTGCTTCACGCCGGGCTTCAGCCCGATCACGTTGGCGATGTAATTCAGATGCGTGCCGTGCTCGCCGTAGGTGCCGCACAGCATCGCGTCGGCCTCCCCCTGCCGCACCATCAACGCGCCGATCAGTGTGGTGCGGCGGATCACCTCCCGCTTGGCCACTTCCACCGAGACGCCCTTGCGCTCCATGATGCTGTGGTACAGCCGCCAGTAGTCGCGGAAGCGCGCGTCGCTGTTGGGGTTGACCAGCTCGAACTGTCGGCCCGGCTCCATCCGCAGGCCTGCCTTCTGGAGCCGGGCGTTCACCACCTCCGGACGGCCGATGAGGATGGGCCGCGCCAAGCCCTCTTCCACCACCGCCTGCACCGCGTGCAGCACACGGTCGTCCTCGCCTTCGCAATACACGACGCGCTTCGGATCGCGACGCGCGGCGTCGAACACCGGCTTCATGATCAGGCCGGAGTGATAGACGAACGCATTGAGTCGCTCGCGGTAGGCGTTCAGGTCTGCAAGCGGACGCGTAGCCGCGCCACTGTCCATCGCCGCCTTGGCGACTGCCGGCGCGATTTTCACGATCAGCCGCGGGTCGAACGGCTTGGGAATGATGTAATCGGGACCGAAGGCCAGCGAGGTCTGGGCGCCGTAGGCCATTGCCACGATCGGAGACTGCTCCGCCTGCGCCAGCTCGGCGATCGCATGCGTGGCGGCGAGCTTCATCTCCTCGGTGATGCGGGTGGCGCCCACATCCAGGGCGCCGCGGAAGATGAACGGGAAGCACAGCACGTTGTTGACCTGGTTGGGATAATCCGAGCGCCCGGTGGCGATGATGCAGTCGGGTCGCGCCGCCTTCGCCTCCTCCGGCATGATCTCTGGGATCGGGTTGGCCAGCGCCAGAATCAGCGCCTTGTCGGCCATGCGCTTGACCATCTCCGGCTTGAGCACGCCGCCAGCCGACAGGCCGAGGAAGATGTCGGCCCCGCCGATCACATCCGTGAGCGTGCGCGCGGAGGTCTCCTTGGCATAGCGCTCCTTGTACGGATCCATCTCCTCGACCCGGCCCTTGTACACGACGCCCTTGATGTCGGTGACGCTGATGTTTTCGATGCGCAGCCCCAGATTCACCAGCAGGTCCAGGCAGGACAGCGCCGCCGCGCCAGCACCCGAGCACACCAGCTTCACGTTGGCGATGTTCTTGCCGACCACCTTCAGGCCGTTGAGCACGGCGGCCCCGACGATGATCGCGGTACCGTGCTGATCGTCGTGGAACACCGGGATGTGCATCCGGCTGCGCAGCTTGCGCTCGATGGTGAAGCACTCCGGCGCCTTGATGTCCTCCAGATTGATGCCGCCGAAGGTGGGCTCGAGGCTGGCGATGATGTCGACCAGCTTGTCCGGATCGCGCTCGCTGATCTCGATGTCGAACACGTCGATGCCGGCGAACTTCTTGAACAGCACGCCCTTGCCCTCCATCACCGGCTTGGCCGCGAGCGGGCCGATGGCACCCAGCCCGAGCACGGCGGTGCCGTTGGTGATCACGCCGATCAGGTTGCCGCGCGAGGTCAGATCGCGCGCCTGCCCGGGATCGGCGACGATCTCCTCGCAGGCGGCGGCCACCCCCGGCGAATACGCGAGCGAGAGGTCGCGCTGCGTGGTCAGGTCCTTGGTCGGGGTGACGGCCACCTTGCCCGGCGTGGGCAAGCGGTGGTAGTTCAAAGCGGCCTTGCGGAGCGAGTCTTCCATGTAAGAAGCACGAGTTTTGCTGGGCAGTAACAATTGTACGATGATGTACCCCGCCCCCGTTGCTACACTGGCTCGCTCAGGAAGCCCCGTCGATGATCCTGCTCAATCTTCGCCGCCGGAGCCTGCGCGCCGCGGCGCTGGTGTTCGCGCTGCTTGCGGCGCTGCTGGCGCATGCGCAGAAGGGCAGCACTCCGCTGCTCTTCGAGGTGCGCTCCGCCACCAACACGGTCTACCTGCTGGGGACGGTGCACGTCGGCTCGCGCCAGATGTATCCGATGAGCAACGCGGTGGACGAAGCCTTCGCGCGCTCCCGCGTGCTCGCGCTGGAGATCGATCCGAACGATCGCGAAGGCGCGCTAGCTGCGCTGCAGGGCTCGCTCTACCGGCCGCCGGACAATCTGCGCAACCACATCCCCCCGGCGCTGCTGGCCGAGCTGCAGGCCGTGCTGCCGCGTGTCGGACTGCCGATCGAGTACGCGCAGACCATGAAACCGCCTCTGCTGGCGATCACCATGTCGATGATGGAGATCGCGCGCCTGGGCTACGACCCGGCGATGGGTATCGAACCCTACCTGGCCGCGCGGGCCAAGGAACGCGGGATGCCGATGGCGCAACTCGAATCGGCCGAGGACCAAATGCGCCTGTTCGACTTGCTCTCCGAGCCGACCCAGATCGCTGTTCTCGCTCAGACGTTGCGTTCGATTGCCCGGGACGAGCTGGCTGGCGAGCTCGATGCGCTGCTGGCAGCCTGGTCGCAGGGCGACGCCAAGCGCCTGCTCGAGGTGATCGAGCGCGACAGCGCCGAACTGCCGGCCGGCATGGGCGAGGAGCTGCGCGAGGTGCTCTACACGCGACGCAACCGCGGCATGGCCGCCAAAGTCGAAGCGATGCTGGCCGGTGACGTGCCCCACTTCGTGGCGGTGGGCGCCGGCCACCTGCTGAGCGAAGACGGCGTGGTCGCTTTGCTGCGCGAGCGCGGCTTCGCGGTCAAGCGGCTCTAGCCTGGTGCGGTCCGCTTACAGGAGTAAAATTGCGGCAGCATGATGAAACTGCATCAGATCAAAGTCCAGTACGTGCCGGAGCAGGATCGCCTGCTCGCCCGCGTGTCCACCACGAGCGGGGAGGAGATCCTGCTATGGCTTACGCGCCGCTGCGTGCTGCTGCTGTGGCCCGAGCTGATCAAGATGGCCGAGGCCAGCCCGCAGATCGCGGTACAGGCCAGCCCCGAGGCACGCAAGGCGCTGGTCGGCTTCCAGCATGAGCAGGCGCTGAGCCAGAGCGACTTCTCCAAACCCTACGAGGAGCAGGCGCGCGCGCGCCCGTTCGGGGCTGACCCGCTGCTGGTGACACGCATCGTTCACCGCAAGGACGAGGCGGGCAAGCCGGTGCTCGGACTGCTACCCAAGGAAGGCGACGGCGTGTTCCTCACGCTGGATGATCGCCTCTTGCACGGACTGATGCGGCTGCTGCAGTCGGCGGTAAGCAAGGCGGAATGGGCGTTCCAGCTCTCCCTTCCCACTGCGCCGGGCGTCGTGGTGGAGCGGGTGCCGCGCACGCTCAACTGAAGCCTCAGCCCGGTGCGTCGGAGCGGCGACGCTTCTTGCGCCGGCGTTCGCCCATTCGCCGGTCCTCGCCGTTCCACTCCTGGCCCTGACGGCGCTCGTCCCCGCGGCGGGCCTTCTGGCGGCGATCCACCAGCGCCGATACGCGCGGGATCGGCTGGGTCACATCCGGATCGAACAACGCCTGCGCCTGCTGCTGATTGATTCTCGGCATTACACACTCCTGCGTCCGCTACAGCCGCCGCCTGCGCGGCCGCGCTGCAACTGACCGCGATGCAAGCGATGTGCCGAGAGATCCTGGGAGTTTGAAAGGAAGGAAAAAAGCTGTGGGCGCAGATTCGTCGGTCGCAGCCCCTATGCCCGAGGATGCCGCCAACTCAGCAGGGCCAGCGGTCTACTGTGCCCAGCTGCCCGTGCTGCCGGTTCCAGTCCAGCAACTAAGCTTTGACATCGATGTTGGGCGGCGGCGTGTCTTCGTCGCGCCGGCGCTGGCGCCGCCGCTGCGACACGCGCATGTCGACCAGCACGCGCACCTGCTGCTTGCGGCGGTCTTCGCCGCGCCGCGATGTCGCACGGCGGTCCACGGCTGGCGGTGCCGGACTGACCGGCGGCCGCTCCGCTGCCGCTGGAGCTGCCGGCGGCGCGGCTGTCCCGGCAGCCGGCTGCGCCCCGACGGGAGCCACGGCTCGGGTACCCCCGACCCCCCCGACCTCCGGCCGCACTTCGGGCGGCACGACGATGGGCGGAGGATCGCTGTTGATGCGCACGATGCAGCCCTCAGGTGCCCGGCGGCTTGGCCGACTCCTGCAGCGTCTTGAGCGCCGCCTTCTGCATCTCGAGCGTCTTGATCGTCATCTGCAGGAACGACAGGTTCATCTTCAGCCAGTTCTCCACCGACTGCAGCTCGGCGATCTTCTTCTCGACCTCCTCCACGCTCATGGTGGGCGTGAACATCCCGGGAATGGGAAACGACATCGGGTTCCACATCTTCTGGAAGAACTCGAACATCTCCTTGGAGGAGAACTCTTCTGCCAATCGCGCACCTATCTGCTTGATTTACGCATGTGTTCAAACACGCTCCATCGGGGACCGATGGCCGGCCCGGAACTCAGGGTATACCGGCCGTACCGTGGGGATGCCCATGTCGCGCATTCGGAGAATGCTACCACCGCTCGGCAAACTCAACCCCTCCCCACGCGGCAGCTGCAAGGCTTCGGGGGGGATGTGCCAATCGCCCGTGGGAGCAGTTCCGGAGTCGGGTAAGCATAGCGCGAGCCCGCGGCGGGAAGTTGCGCAGTCCAGTCAAGAGGCAGCGGCCTAGGCGGACTCACGTCCAGCTGACACGCGCGTCTGGTCCGCGTCGGCGTCAGCGCGGGGACACGTGGTAGCATGTTCCGCCGCCCTTGCATGGCATGTGCGTGATCGATGACGAACGCATCACAGGCGTCCGACGCGGATCGAGCGCGGCTGGTTCCAGCAGCGGCCGACGAACCCTACGGCGCATTCTTCGCCCATCTCAACCTCGGTGTCCTGCTGATCGACCCGGTCGGTGGCCGGGTGGTGGACGCGAACCCGGTAGCGGTCGGGCAGTTCACTCATGCAACCTTCGACCAGGAACCGGCGCCGGGCGCCCGAGGACTCTCCCTTGAACAGGCCGCCGCACACATCGCCGAGGCGTGTCGCCAGCACGGTACCCACCTCTCAGTCTGGCGCGTGCATGAGGATGGCGTCGCGCGCGATCTCGAGGTGTACAGCGGGCCAATCGACCTGCATGGCCGCCGGCTGTTGTATTGCATCCTGCACGAGGTAGCGGGTCGCGACACCGGTCAGCGCACCGAAGCGAACAGCGCGGCACAGCAACGTTTGGTGATGGAGTGCGCGGAGGACGCGATCTTCGTATCCGACAACGCCGGGCGCTATCTGTATGCCAATCCCGCTGCGCTGAAGATGATGGGCTACTCCCTACAAGAGCTCTGCGCGCTGACCATCGACCAGCTGGTCGACGCAGCCGACCTGCCGCGTCTGCCCGAGCACCTGGATGCGACCCGGCGCGGCGAGCGCCGTTTGCTCGAGTGGCGCATGCGGCGCAAGGATGGCAGCGTGCTGCTCGCCGAATTCAACACGCTGCAGCTTCCTGACGGGCGCTTCCTCGCGATCGGCCGCGACGTCTCGCAACGCAAGCAGACGGAGGAGAAGCTGCAGCTGGCCGCGCGGGTTTTCGAGGAAGCTCTCGAAGGGATCGTCATCACCGACGCGAGCGCCACGATGATCGACGTCAACCAGGCGTTTACCCGCCTCACCGGCTACTCCAGGGAAGAGCTGATCGGAAACAACCCGCGCATGCTGCATTCCGGACATCAGAGCGCGCAGGACTACCGCGAGCTGTGGAACACGGTGCTGGAAACCGGCGCCTGGCAGGGCGAGTTATGGGACCGCAAGATGAACGGCGAGCTGTTCGTCACGCGCGTTTCCATCACCGCAGTGCTCGATGCATCGGGTGCCAGCAAGCACTACATCGGCTTTTTCTCCGATGTCACGGCCCGCAGGCGCGAGCAGGAGAAGATCGAAGGCCTTGCTTATTACGACGCCCTCACCGGCTTGCCCAATCGCGTGCTGTTCGCCGACCGCATGCAGCAGGCGCTGCTGGCGGCTCAGCGTCAAGGCGGGATGGTCGCGGTGTGCTGCCTGGATCTGGACGACTTCAAGCCGATCAACGATCGCTACGGACACCTGGCGGGCGACGAGGTGCTCGCGGCCATCGCGCGGCGGCTGCAGGTTTCGACGCGGACGCAGGATACCGTGGCGCGCCTGGGCGGTGATGAGTTTGCCATGCTGCTGAGCACGCTGCACTCGACGCGCGAGGCCGAAAGCGTCCTGATGCGCGTGCTGCACGCGGTGGCGCAGCCCTGCCAGCTAAGCAGCGGAGCCAGCGTCAGCGTTACCGCCAGCCTCGGCGTCGCGCTCTATCCGGAGGCGGGGCACGACGCAAACACGCTCATGCTGCATGCCGATGAGGCGATGTACTCCGCCAAGCGCAAAGGAAAAAACCAGCTGCACTTTTTCACTAGGACGAGCGGCGCGTAGGCACCCGCGCCTGCCGCAACGTGCCGCCCGCCTACATCGTCGGCCCGAGCACCCAGGGCGCGAACTCGTCGTCGCCGTAACCGAAGATCTCGCTCTTGGAGGGCTGGCCAGAGGCGGTCTTCACGATCAGGTCGAAGAACTGCCGGCCGACGTCCTGGATGCTGGCCTTGCCGTCCACGATCACGCCGCAGTTGATATCCATGTCTTCTTCCTGCCGCTCCCACAGGGCGGTGTTGGTCGCCAGCTTGAGCGACGGCGAAGGCTTGCAGCCGTAGGCCGAACCGCGGCCGGTGGTGAAGCACACCATGTTGGCGCCGCCGGCCACCTGCCCGGTGGCCGACACCGGGTCGTAGCCCGGCGTATCCATGAACACGAAACCCTTCTCGGTGACACGCTCTGCGTACTTGTACACCGCCATCAGGCCAGTGGTCCCGCCCTTGGCGGCGGCACCGAGAGATTTCTCCAGAATCGTGGTCAGGCCGCCCGCCTTGTTGCCCGGAGACGGGTTGTTGTTCATGTCGCCACCCAGCTTGGCGGTGTAGTCCTCCCACCAGTGGATGCGCTCGATCAGCTTCTCGCCCACTGCGCGGCTGGCGGCGCGGCGCGTGAGCAGGTGCTCGGCGCCGTAGATCTCCGGCGTCTCCGACAAGATGGCGGTGCCGCCGTGCTTGACCAACAGGTCCACCGCTGCGCCCAGCGCCGGGTTGGCGCTGATCCCGCTGTAGCCGTCGGAGCCGCCGCACTGCAGGCCAAGTGTCAGGTGGCTCACTGGTGCCGGCTCGCGCTTGACCTTGTTGGCCTCGGGCAGCAGCTCCTTGATGCGTGCGATGCCGTTCTCGATCGTCTTGCGCGTGCCGCCCGTATCCTGGATGGTGAAGGTCTGCAGCTGGTTGGTTCGCTTGAGGCCTTGCGCGGCCAGCAGATCGTTTATCTGGTTGGCCTCACACCCCAGCCCGATCATCAGCGTCGAGTGCACGTTGGCGTGAGTGGCGTAGCCGGCCAGCACGCGGCGCAGAACATCGACCGGCTCTCCGGTGGAAGCCATCCCGCAGCCGCTTCCATGCGTGACCGAGAACACCCCGTCGACATGCGGGTAGTCGGCCATGCGCTCGCCGGTGAAGTACTCGGCGATCTTGCGTGAGACATGCGCCGAGCAGTTGACGCTGCTCACGATTGCCACGTAGTTGCGCGTGCCGACGCGTCCGTCGCCCCGCTTGATGCCCATGAACGTCGCGGGGTTCGCAACGAACTCGGTGGGCTTGTAATCGACCCCATAGGCGTAGTCGCGCTCGAAGTGCGCCATCCCCAGGTTGTGCACGTGCACGTGCTCGCCGGCGCGGATCGGCTTGCTGGAATAACCGATGATCTGGTTGTACCGGCGCACCGGCTGGCCCTCGGCGATGTCCCGCGTGGCGATCTTGTGACCAGCCGGGACGTTCACCGCCACGCGCACGCCCTCCTTGATCAGTTCTGTACCCGCTGGAATGTCGATACGGGCGATGACCACATCGTCCGCGGGGTTGAGCCGAATGACCAGATCTGCCGCTTGCAGCATGTTCGTCGTCCTCCGAGTATGCGCCGACCCGGTGGTTGGGCCGGTATCGCATGGAATCGCTTGCGAAATTGGCGAAGTATAAACCCGGCAGGCGAAATCCGGGCGCGGCACCGCTCCCTTCGCCGCAGCGGACTACCTGTAGCGACCCGATCGAGGTCAGCTGCGAGTGTGGCGCACGCCGGAACAGATCAGCGATGCGACCAAGGGATCCGGAGCCGGGTGTTCGGGTTGCGCTGCTCTTCGCTCTTGCCGAGCTTGTTGAGGAAATCCTCCAGCCACTCGCCGTTGCCCGACTGCAGCTCGGGCAACGCCGACGCAGGCAGTTGGTTGGCCCCGCTCCAATCGATCAACGGCAGCACGCCGCCGCCGCTGTCGCCGGCGCGTTGGTTCGCCGGGGCTGCCTGCGGCAAGGGATTGATCCGCGCGGGCGCGAGCCGGTCGGTACCAACTGTCGGGGATGCGATACGCAGCATCGCATCGGTCGGATCGAGCCCTGGCTTGGGCACGACACCCAGCGTCAGATGGCTGTCGTTGAGCCGCGCCCACTGCAAGTCGATGAGCTGCGCTCCGGGCTTCGCTTTCGCGCTCACCTGGAATTCCAGTTCGACCAAGCTGCCGTGGCCACCCGCAAGGGCTTGCAAGCGGCTAGTGTCGATGATGAGTTGTCCCTCATCGTGCTTCTGGATGAACCACTGGAAGTCTCCGGTCAGGCTACCGCGGCGCACGTCCGTCAGCGTGAGCGTGCTCGCGTCCCACGCCAGTCGCAGCTGAACCGATTCCAGTCCCGCTCCAGTATCTAGGTCAACCGGCACCACGATGCGGTCGCCGGAATGAGCGGTGAGAACGCGGGGCAGGCTCACTACCGGGTCGGCCCCGGCAAACTGGATGGGGGGAATGCCGGTCGGAATTGGCGGGATCTCCGGCCTGTCGATGCCGTTGATCTCGCGCAGGAAGATCGTCACGTCCGAACTGTTGAATTGCCCGTTGCCAGAGACGTCGCCGACCACAGCCGGGTCGATCAGCGGCCACTCGCCGAAACCAGAGTCCAGCTTGGTCACCACGCGCTGCATCCGCTGTAGATCGAGGCTGGTGTAGCTCGCGTCACGCGTGGCATCGCCGGAGAACGCCACCACTTGCAGTGCATCGTCACCGCGACCCGCCCTCGTCCCGTCTACCACGACGTTGTGAATTTCGAGCACGCGCTTGCCACCGTATGCGGCAGTGTCGGGCACTAGACCGGCCAGCCGCGCCACCTCGATTCCGTCGCCCGAGACCGTCGACGCGTAGCTGACCGTGATGGAAGCAACACCGGGCGCCGAGAGATCGGCCTGGACCGTGCCGCCAGTGGGAGAAGTCACCCCGGTCAATTGCAGCGTCGCCGGATCGTAGTGCAACTCGAAGTGCACACTCGAGAACGTGCCTGCGCCATAGATCCTCACCGGCAACCCGCCGGCGACCTCCGGTTGCGCCGCCGCCTGCCCCGGCCCCCGGACGAAGTCGGGCAA
>Ga0335070_10002636_pt1 | contig 20838 bp, 22 predicted proteins | sample Lox_Sample_13_FD_206722 | JGI IMG/M metagenome (GOLD analysis project Ga0335070, IMG submission 206722) | Soil microbial communities from Loxahatchee National Wildlife Refuge, Florida, United States - Lox_Sample_1.3 | ecosystem: Environmental > Terrestrial > Soil > Wetlands | place: USA...
CACGTCGGATGCGGCGTGCTTCTACATTCCCGGCTGCGCCGCGATGACGCCCGCGCTCGCCGAGCGGCTGCGCGGCGCGCGCCTCCTCCTGTTCGACGGCACGCTCTATCGCGACGACGAGATGATCGCGCAGGGCATAGGCAGCAAGACCGGGCGGCGCATGGGCCATATCAGCGTCAGCGGTCCCGAGGGCGCCATTGCCGTCTGCGCGCCGCTCGGCATCGCGCGCAAGATCTTCGTCCACGTCAACAACACCAACCCGATCCTGCTCGACGATTCGCCCGAGCGCGAAGCGGTCGCGGCCGCGGGCTGGGAGGTCGCCCATGACGGCTTGGCGATCGAGCTCTGAGGGCGAGCCGCTATCGGCCGCCGAGTTCGAGCGCCGGTTGCGCCAGATCGGCGTCGAGCGCTATCACGACAAGCACCCGTTCCACCGGCTGCTCCATGAGGGCAAGCTGAACCGCGGCCAGGTGCAGGCCTGGGTGCTCAACCGCTTCTACTATCAGAGCCGGATTCCGCTGAAGGACGCGGCGCTCCTGTCGCGCGCCGAGGACCCGGCGTTCCGCCGCGAGTGGATACGCCGCATCCTCGACCATGACGGCGGCGACGGCCGCGAGGGCGGGATCGAGCGCTGGCTGGTGCTCGCCGAATCGGTCGGGCTCGACCGCGCGCGGGTCGAGGCGCTTGACGGCGTGCTGCCGGCCACGCGCTTCGCGGTCGACGCCTATGTCCGCTTCGTGCGCGACCACTCGCTGCTCGAGGCGGTGGCCTCGTCGCTCACCGAGCTGTTCGCGCCCGACCTGCACCGCAACCGCATCGCGGCGCTGATCGAGAACTACGACTTCGCCAGCGACCGCGCGCTCGCCTATTTCCGCACGCGCCTCTCCGAGGCGCCGCGCGACGTCGAGTTCGGCCTCGCCTATGTGCTGCGCGAGGCGCGCACGCGCGCCCAGCAGGAAGCGTCACTCAAGGCGCTCACCTTCAAGACGGAGGTTCTGTGGGCGCAGCTCGACGCGCTCTATTACGCCTATGTCGAGCCCGGCTTCATCCCGCCCGGAGCCTTCGTGCCCGAGGACCGGCGGTGACCGCGCGCCTGCTCGTCGACGCCGCCACGGTGCCGCGTCTGGCCGCTCACGTCGCGCTCAAATTCGACCAGAGGCGCGGCCAGTGGCTGCTGCTCGCGCCCGAGCGCCTGTTCGTGCTCGACGAGACCGCGCGCGCCGTAGTCGAGCGCTGCCGGGGCGAGGCGACGCTCGGCGCCATCGCCGAGGCGCTCGCCGCCGACTACGACGCGCCGCGGGCTCGCGTGCTGGCCGACGCCGCGGCATTGCTCCAGGATCTCGCCGACAAGGGCCTGGTGACGCAATGAGCGCGCCGGGCCTGCCCTATGCGCTGCTTGCCGAGCTGACCCATCGCTGCCCGCTCGGCTGTCCCTATTGCTCAAATCCGGTCGAGCTGACGCGCGCCGGCGGCGAGCTCGCGACCGACGACTGGCGGCGCGTCATCGACGAGGCGGCGGCGCTCGGCGTCCTGCAGATCCACTTCTCGGGCGGCGAGCCGACCGTCAGGCGCGATCTCGCGGCGCTGATCGGCCGCGCGTCGGCGGCCGGCCTCTACGCCAATCTGATCACCTCCGCGGTGCTGCTCGACGAGGCGCGCCTCGCGGAGTTCGCCGCCGCCGGCCTGAAGCACGTCCAGATCAGTTTCCAGGATGCGATCGCGGACAGCGCCGACCGCATCGCCGGTTTCCCTGGCCATGACAAGAAGATCAAGGCGGCGCGGATGGTGCGCGCGGCGGGGCTCGCGCTCACCGCAAATCTCGTCGTCCATCGCCAGAACCTCGACCGGCTCGACGCGCTGCTCGCCCTGGCGGTCGAGCTCGGCGCGCGGCGCATCGAGGTCGCGAACGTGCAGTATCACGGCTGGGCGCTCAAGAACCGCGCCGCGCTGATGCCGACGCGGGCCCAGGTCGAGCGCGCCGGCGCCACGGTCGCCGCCGCGCGCGAGCGACTCAAGGGCATCGCCGTCATCGACTATGTCGCGCCCGATTACTATGCGCGACGTCCCAAGGCGTGTCTGGGCGGCTGGGCGCGGCAGTTCCTCACGGTCACGCCCGCCGGCCTCGTCTTGCCGTGCCAGGCGGCGCAATCGATCGCCGGCCTCCAGTTCGAATCGGTGCGCGACCGCAGCCTTGCCGATATCTGGGAGTCGTCGCCCGCCTTCGCGCGTTTCCGCGGCACCGAGTGGATGGCCGAGCCGTGCCGATCCTGCGACCGGCGCGAGATCGATTGGGGCGGCTGCCGCTGCCAGGCCTTCGCGCTCGCGGGCGACGCCGCCGCGACCGATCCGGCCTGCGCGCTGTCGGCCGATCACGCCGCGATGCTCGCCGCCGCCGAGGTCGAAGCCGCGGCGGCGCCGCCCGACTTCGTCTACCGGCGCTACGGCGCGGCGTAGCGAAGAAGGCTCACACTGAGGCACAGAGGCACAGAGGCACAGAGGCACAGAGAAAAAGGGGTAATCACAGGAGACGGGGAGAATACGATTGCGCTTCGCGCAGTTCTTTCTCTTCTCCCCGACTCCCCGTCTCCTGTGAAATTTCTTCTGTGCCTTTGCGGGGAACCTTTTTTGGGCGGGATGCGCCTACAGCACGCTGCTCAGCTTCATTGCGACGCCCATATTGCCCTCGACCTTGAGGCGGCCAGTCATGTAGGCGAGCGTGGCGTCGAGGTCGCCTTGCAGCATCTTGGAGAAATTCTCGAGGCTCAGGCGGATGGTGCACTCCGCTTCCTTGTCCTCGTTGGAGACGACGTTCGGCACCTTCTTGGCGTCGACGTAGATCACGCCTTCCTCTAGGGCGAACTTCACCGTCGCGCCGAGACCCGAATCGGTCCCGACCTTCGCCTTCACGGCTTCGGTTGCTTCCTGCAGGTTCATCCTTGTCCCTCCGTTATGGACGTGCCGAGCGCGTCAGGCCGCGTAAAAGACTTTGCCCCGCCGCGCCATGTCGCGCAGCAACGCCGGCGGCGCGAAACGCGCGCCATGACGCTGTGCAAGCGCTTCGCAATCGCGCACGAAATCGGCCACGCCGACGCCGTCGATATAGGAAACGGTGCCGCCGGTAAAGGGGGCGAAGCCCCAGCCATAGACCGAGCCGACATCGGCATCGCGCGGGTCGCCGACGATCTTCTCCTCGAGGCAGCGCGCGGTCTCGACGCCCTGGATGTGCATGAGCCGCCGCTTGACCGCCTCGACGTCGGGCTGGGCCGCGGCGCGCGGAAAATGCTTGGCCAGCTCCGGCCAGAGCCGCTTCGGCCCGTCGGCAGGATAGTCATAGAAGCCGCGCCCGGCCTTGCGGCCCGGCCGCTGCAATGTGGCGACGAGCAGCGGCACGACGGTGTCGCCCGGCAGCGGCTCGTAGCGCACGCCGAGATCGCGCTTGGTCTGCTCCTTGATGTGGTGGATGAGGTCTATACCCACTTCGTCGGCGACGGCGAGCGGCCCGACCGGCATGCCGGCGAGCCGGCCGGCGTTCTCGATCAGCGCCGGGTTGACGCCTTCGACCAGCAGCGCCAGGCCCTCGTTGATGTAGGTGCCGAAGACCCGGCTGGTGTAGAAGCCGCGGCCGTCATTGACCAGGATCGGCGTCTTGCGGATGCGCTTGGCGTAGTCGAGCGCGCGCGCGACCGCGACGTCGCCGGTCGGCTCGCCGCGGATCACCTCGACCAGGCGCATGCGGTGCACCGGCGAGAAGAAGTGGATGCCGACGAAGCTCTCGGGCCGCTTCGACGTCGCGGCCAGGCTGGTGATCGGCAGAGTCGAGGTGTTGGAGGCGAAGATCGCGTCCGCGCTCAGCACCGCCTCGGCCATGCGCGTGACCTCGGCCTTGATGCGCCGGTCCTCGGTCACCGCCTCGATGACCAGCTCGGCGCCGGCGAGATCGAGATAGTCGGTGGTCGGCCTGATGCGCGCCAGCGTCGCGTCGCGCTCGGCGGCGGAGAGTCGGCCGCGCTTGACGGCGCCCTCCAGCACCTCGGCGACCGCCGCCTTGCCGCGCTCGGCCGCCGCGTCCGACACGTCGGTCAGCACGACGTCGAGGCCGGCGCTCGCCGAGGCATGGGCGATGCCGGCGCCCATCATGCCGGCGCCGAGCACGCCGACCTTGGTCAGCGCCGCGGGCGGCACGGCCTTAGGCCGGTGGACGAGCTTGTCGGCCGCCTGGGTGCTGAAGAAGAGCGTGCGGATCATCGCCTTGGCTTCGCGCGACAGGACGACGCGCGTGAACTTGCGCGCCTCGGTGCGCACGGCGGCGTCGAAGCCGCAATGCATGCCCTCGTAGACCGCGGCCATGATCGCTTGCGGCGCCGGATAGTTGCCCCAGGTCTTCTCGCGCAGCAGGGCGTTGCCGGCAACGAAAGTCTCGTAGCCGCGCGGACTCTCGACCGGCCCGCCGGGCGGGGTGAAGCCGCGCTTGTCCCAGGGCTTGCCGAAATCCTTGGCCTGCAGCACCCACGCCTTCGCCGCGGCCTGCAGCTCTTCGGCCGGCACCACTTGGTCGATCAGGCCGGCCGCGAGCGCCTCCTGCGGCGCGAGCTTGCGGCCCTCGAGCATCAGCGGCAGGGCGTTGCGGATGCCGATCATGCGTGGCAGGCGCTGGGTCCCGCCGCCGCCGGGCATCAAGCCGACCAGCACCTCGGGCAGACCGAACTGCGCGTGCCGATTGTCGGCGGCGATGCGCCGGTGGCAGGCGAGAGCGATCTCAAAGCCGCCGCCGAGCGCCGTGCCGGGCAGCGCCGCGACGAACGGCTTCTTGGCGGTCTCGATCCGGCGCATCAGGCGGTTCGTCGCCATCAACGCCTCGAAGGTCGTCTCGGGATTGGTCCAGGCGTCGAGCATGGCGAGATCGGCGCCGGCGATGAAGTCGCGCTTGCCCGACGTGACGATGACGCCCTTGACCGCGGCGTCGCCGAGCGCGCGCTCGACCGCCTCGCCGAAGGCGGCGAGCGAATCGTCGGCCAGCACGTTCATGGTGCGGCCGGGCATGTCCCAGGCGATGGTGGCGACGCCGTCGCCGTCGACGGCCGTGCGGATCGGGCTCTCGGCCATGGTCACACCCGTTCGATGATGGTCGCGGTGCCCATGCCGAGGCCGACGCAGAGCGTGGCGAGGCCGGTCGCGGCGCCGCGCCGCTCCATTTCGTCGAGCAACGTGCCGAGGATCATGGCGCCGGTAGCACCCAGCGGATGGCCCATGGCGATCGCGCCGCCATTGACGTTCATCTTGTCGTGCGGGATGTCGAGCCCGTCCATGAAATACAGCACGACCGAGGCGAAGGCCTCGTTGAGCTCGTAGAGGTCGATGTCGCTCGGCTTCATGCCGGTCTGCTTGAACAGTTTGTTGGCGACGTCGATCGGGCCGGTGAGCATGATCGACGGCTCGCTGCCGATCGAGGTGAAGCCGCGGATGCGCGCGCGCGGCTTGAGGCCCTGGCGCTCGCCGGCCTCCTTGGTGCCGATCAGGACCGCGGCCGCGCCGTCGACGATGCCCGAGGAATTGCCGGCGTGATGCACGTGGTTGATGCGCTCGACCTCGGGATAGCGCTGGATCGAGACCGAATCGAAGCCGAATTGCTGGCCCTGCATGGCGAAGGACGGCTCGAGCGCGGCCAGCGTCTGCATGGTCGTGGTCGGCCGCATATGCTCGTCGCGGTCGAGGATGGTGAGGCCGTTGTCGTCCTCGACCGGCACGATCGAGCGGTCGAAGCGGCGCTCCTCCCAGGCCTTGGCCGCGCGCTGCTGCGATGTCACCGCGTAGCCGTCGACGTCGTCGCGCGAGAAGCCGTATTTGGTCGCGATCAGGTCGGCCGAGATGCCTTGCGGCGTGAAGTAGGTCTTGAACGCCGCCTCGGGGCTGGCGTACCACGCGCCGCCCGCCATCATCATCGGCACGCGCGACATCGATTCGACGCCGCCGCCGATCGCCATCGCGTCCTGGCCCGACATGACCTTGGCAGCGGCGAGGTTGACCGCGTCGAGGCCCGAGGAGCAGAAGCGGTTGATCTGCACGCCCGGCACGCGCTGGTCGTAGTCGGCCATCAGCACGGCGAGGCGCGCGATGTCGGCGCCCTGTTCGGCGGCTGGCTCGACGCAACCCAGCACTACGTCGCCGACCGTCCCGGTATCGAGCCCGTTGCGGTCGCGGACCGCCTCGAGCACGATTGTCGCCAGGCGCACAGGCGCCACTTCGTGCAAGGCGCCATCGGCCTTGCCGCGGCCGCGCGGGGTGCGCACCGCGTCGTAGATATAGGCGTCGGTCATGGATCGGTTCCCTCCGGTCGTCCCGAATGGAGCTTAGCCCTTCGCCCTATGCCGATGAAAGGGTCCCGGCATAGACCACCCGGCGCCCGCCCTCCGAGATGCGGAACGGCGGTCCAGCTATAGCCGCGATGGCTGGCAATTCATGTGGGGCCGCGATGCCGGCGATGCCAGCATTCGAAGCTATTTCACAGCGACATTTTCGAGTGCCGCGATTTCGTCCTTGCTCAGCCCGGCCTCGGCCAGCACCTCGGCGGTGTGCTCGCCATGGCGCGGGGCGGGGCGGTCGACGCTGAACGCGAAATCGCTGAACTGGACCGGCAGGGCGAATTGACGGAAGCGCCCGTCCTCGCGGTGCTCGACCTCGACGACCATGCCGCGGGCGCGGAACTGTTCGTTGTCGAGCGCCTCGGCGATGCTGAGGACGGGCGCCGCGCAGCAATCGGCCGGCTCGAGCAGGCGCGTCCACTCGTCGCGCGTGCGCGTCTTGAACAGCGCGGCCAGCTCGGCTGTTATCGCGGCGGCCTCGGCGCCGGCGACCGCGACCTCGTGCTTGGCGATCAGATCCTCGCGGCCGACGGCGCGGCAGAAATTGGCCCAGAACTTCGGCTCGAGCGCGCCGAGGCTCATATACTTGCCGTCCTTGGTCTCGTAGAAGCCGTAGCCGGAGAAGCCGCCCGAGAGGCGATGACCGCCGCGCGCCGGCGACACGCCCGTCTCGATCAGGCTGCTGAGCGCGATGACGGCGTGGGCGAGGGTGCAGTCGGCCATGGCGACGTCGACGAAGCGGCCCGTGCCGGTCGCGCGCTGGTCGACCACCGCGGCGAGGATGCCCATCGCCGCCGAGAGCGCGCCGCCGGCCAGATCGGCGATCTGGAAATTGGGGGCGACCGGCGGGCCGCCGGCGGGCCCGATCTGGTCCGAGACGCCGGCATAGGAGCAGTAGTTGATGTCGTGGCCGGCGCGGTCGCGATAGGGACCGGTCGCGCCATAGCCCGAGAGCGCGCAGAACACGATGCGTTTGTTGCGCGCCTTCACCGCCTCGTAGCCGACGCCGAGTCGGTCCATGACGCCCGGGCGGAAGCTCTCGACGATGACGTCGGCGGTTTCGGCCAGCCTGAGGAACGCCTCGCGCCCCTCGGCCCTGCGCAGGTCGAGCTTGACCGAGCGCTTGTTGCGGTTGAGCGCCAGGAACAGCGCCGAGTGCGTGTGGCGGAGCGGCGGATACCAGCGCGCGTAGTCGCCGGCCGCCGGATCCTCGATCTTGATCACGTCGGCACCCATGTCGGCCAGGTGCAGGGTGCACATCGGCCCCGGCAGGAGGCGCGTCAGGTCGAGGACGCGAAGGCCGGCGAGGGGCTTCGTGGGCACGGTCATGGCGGCGGCTCCGGGCAGCGGACGCGGGTCCGCCGGTTCTAGCCCATCGCCGGAGCCGGCCACAATGCCGCCAAGTGCCCGCGCGCCCGCATGGCCTGCCGCGTCGCGGCGAACCGGCGCCGCGGTCTAGGCGGCCGACGACCTTATGATGTTGGTGAAGAAGTCTTCGGTGATATGGGCTTCGAGCTCGAGGAGCTTGGGGTCCGTGGTGCGGCGCGGCCGCGCGAAGGGAATCGGGACGTCGCGGTAGACGCTGGTCGGCCGGTCGTAGAGCAGCATGACGCGGTCCGAGAGCTGGACCGCTTCGGCGATGTTGTGCGTGACGTAGAGCACGGTCGCCCCCGATGCCTGCCACAGCCGGAGCAGATCGTCGCGCACCCGGTGCGCGGTGATGGCGTCGAGCGCGCCGAGCGGCTCGTCCATCAGGATGATCTGCGGCTCGATCGCCAAGGCGCGCACCAGGGCGACGCGATGCCGCATGCCGCCGGAGAGCTCGAGCGGGTGCTTGTCCTTGAACGCGCGCAGCCCGACCATGCTCAGATAGCGATCGATCACCCCGTCCCAATCGCGGCGGGGCGTTCCCGCGGCGTCGAGGACAAGCTCGATGTTCTGGGCGACCGTCAGCCAATTGAGCAGGCGCGGGCTTTGGAAGACGTAGCCGACGCGCGGCGGCACCAGCGCCGTGCCGGCGCGGATGACGATGTCGCCGATGCGCATCACGCCGGCGTCGGGCGCCAGCAGCCCGGCCGCGATGTTGAGCAGCGTCGACTTGCCGCAGCCCGAGGGGCCGAGCAGGCTGACGAACTCACCCGGCCCGACGTCGAAGCTGACATTGTCGAGGACGGGCAGGCGGCTGCCGTCGCGGCCGGGAAAGCTCAGGCTCAGTCCTTCGACGCGGATCGGATGCATGGCTCAGTGCGCCTTCGGCCGCCAGGCCAGCACCCGCTCTTCGATCAGGCGGATCGCGACCAGCTCGATGAACAGCATCACGACGACGACGATCGCCGTCCACGCCAGGACGTGGCGCATGGAAAAGAGGCTGAACGAATAGTTCAGCATGTAGCCGACGCCGCGGCTGGCGCCCATCAGCTCGACGACGACCGCGATCTTCCAGGCGATGCCGATGCCGTAACGCGACGACGAAAATATGTAGGGCGTGATCTGCGGCAGCACGACCTTGCGCAGCGTGTTCCGGCGCTTGACGCGAAACGCCCGCGCCATGTCGAGCAGGCCCCTGTCGACCGCCTTCACGCCGCTCCAGATGTTGACCACCACATAGGGCAACGTGGTCGCTGCGATGGCGGCGATCATGGCGGTTTCGGACAGACCGAAGGCGAGCAGGGCGAAGATGGAGTAGGCGAGGCTCGGGATGGTGAGCAGGATCATCACCCAGCCGTCCGCGAACAGCTCGAATTTGGCGTTGAGCCCCATCACCGTGCCGATGACGAGTCCGAGGATCTCGGCGATGGCGAATCCGGCAAAAACGCGCCACAGGGTCAGGAAGAGATGGCGCTGGATTTCGCCTTCGCGGCCCAGCTCGACGATCGTGGCCGCAACGACGGCCGGGGAGGGCAGGATGTTCGAGAATCCTGCCCGGACCGCGACGAGCGACGCGACCCACCAGGCGGCGAGGAAGCAGAGCGCCGAGGCGAGGTAGAGAACGTAGTGATTGCCGAGGATGCGCCGCATCGCCGTCCCGTCACATGCCGGTCTGCTCGCCCAGCGCCTCGCCGGCATCGCCGCTCGCGGCAACCTCCGGATTTTCCCACCAGATGCGCATCATGCCTTGCGCCGTGCCGATGAAATTTGCGGTCGGTTTGATGCCGAGCGAGTTCCAGCGCGCGTTTACCTTCCTGATCTGCTCGGCATCGGGAATGGTGGTCGGCGGGAATTTCTGCGGCTCGCCCTTGCCGACGCCCTCGGTGCCCCAGATGGCGCGCGGCTCCCACGAGAAGGGGCGCGTCGCGTCGATCAGCACGCGGTCCCAATAGCCCTTCTCCTCGGGCGACGACCGCGGATCGATCGGCGAGCCGCGGTGACGCGGCCAGATCTTGATGTCTTCGGTGGCCTTGACGCGCCAGGACATCGCCCAGGTCACCATCTGCGGATCCCAGGGATCGATGTCCTCGTCGACGACGATGACGTGCTTCCAGTGCCAGGTCGCGTTGGACTGGCCCCACAGCACCGAGCAGATCCAGTCGGGCTGGCCCGCGACGCTCATCTTGCACGACACGACGATGTGCGCCGAGCCGCTTTCGGGTAGGGTCGCGACGTCGCGAATGCCGGTAATGCCGGCGTTCTCCAGCGCCTCCCAGGCGGTCGCCGTCTTGCTGACCGAGGCCATGACGTGGCTCTCGTTGATCGGGTGGCCTTCGAGCGAGCCCTGGAAGATCGGATTTTTTCGGTGCGTGATCGCGGTGATCTGCATGACCGGCGAGCGGCCGGGCACTTCGCCGTAATAGCCGGGATACTCGCCGAACGGGCCCTCGGGCGCGGTCTCCTTCGGGTCGATGAAGCCCTCGATGACGATCTCGGCGGTAGCCGGCACGGGAAGATCGACGGTTTCGCCCTTGACGACCTGGAGCGGCGCTCCCTTGATCGCGCCGGCGACGTCATATTCGCAGACGCCGCGCGGAATGCCGGTGCTGGCACAGAACGGCAGGGCCGGCTCGAGGCCGATGACGATGGCGACCGGCATCTTGATGCCGGCGTCGCGGTAGGCGAGGAATTGCTGGCCGATATGCTGCCGGCCGGGCCGCAGATAGACCGCAAGCCGATTGCGGTCGATGATCATCACCCGGTACAGGCCGACGTTCACCCAATCCGAGTTCAGGTCCTTGGTGACCACGCCGTGCATGGTGCCGACATAGCGGCCGCCGTCGCGGCGATGCCAGAACGGCACCGGGAACTCGAGCACGTCGATCTGATCGCCTTTCTTGACGACCTCCTTGCACGGGCCGGTGGCGACCGTCTCGCGGGGCACGATGTTGCGCATGCATTCGCGGTAGCGCGCGATGATGTCGCGCCGTTGGGACGTGCGCGGGTCCAGCCCGAACATCATGCCGATGCGCGCATAGGAGCGGAACTGGCCGAGAAACACCTGGTGCGGGCCGGGCGCCGGATAGTCCTTGATGTTCTCGAACAGCATCGCCGGGCTCGCGTCGCCATAGACGTCGTAGGCGCGGCGGGCGATGGTGCCCATCTCCTCGTTCCAATCGACCGGCGCCGTGACGCGCGCGAGCTGCCCCTCCTGCTCGAGCCAGGAGAGCCAATCCCGCATGTCCGTGATGACTCGCCGTTTGACTGCCTTGTTCATAACGGAGATCCCTATTTGGCGTAGTCGAAGGAGTACCAGTCGGTGGGCATTGCACCGAGATTGCCCATCTCGGTCGCGACCTCGAACACGGCTTTGTTGGCGTCGATCAGCTTCTGGTTCCACGCGCCCGTATAGAGCTTGGTGAACCGTTCCTGAAACGCCTTGGTCACCGAAGGCGTCGCTTCCAGGCCGGACATCTTGATGAAGCCGGTCTCGGCATAGACCTCCGGATGCTTCTCGATGTAGCTCACCGCGTCGCGGTAGACCTGGACGATGCGTTTCACCTGGTCAGGGTTCTTGGCCGCATAGTCGTCCCAGACGGCGACTGTCGTAACCAGCAGGCGCGAGCCGGTGAGCTCCTGCCACTCGCCGTCCAGATCCATGATCTGCCGGTATCCGCCGCCCTCGAGGGTGTGGAGCACCAGCGGATCGACGTTCACCATGGCCTCGATCTCGCCCTTCTGAAGCAGTCCGACGAGCACGGGCGGCGGCGCCACGACGGGCTCGAAGTCCTTGCGCAGGTCGAGCTTCCAGCGGTCGCGCACGATCCTGATCAGCGCCGCCGTGGAGCTCGAGGTCAGGCTGTAGAGGCCGACCTTCTTGCCCTTGAGGTCGCCGAAGTTCTGATAGGGCGCGTCCTTCTTCGTCACCACGTACACATTGGCCATGATGCCGCAATAGACGCTGGTGACCTTGTCGCCGCGCGCCCGCTGGCGGATCAGGTCCGAGGCGACCTCGGCGAAGGACACGTCGAACTGGCGCAGCGCGAACGCCTTCTGGAGGGCGTTCTGGTCGAGGCGCACCCACTCGATCTTCAAGCCCTGCTTCTCGTCGAGCTTCTGCTGACTGATCACCAGGGCGGGCATCGTCGTGCCGCCGCTCGTCGCCACGCCGATGCGGACGGTGCTTTGCGCCTGTGCCGCGGAAACGCTGGCCAGCAACAGGGCCACGCCGACGAGTACCTTCTTCATGCCGCCCTCCCAACCCCGAATCGAATGTCCCCACCATTTCCTGCGAGGTCGATTCGCGCGGCCCATTTCCTGGAACATTGCGTAATCGTTTTTCGCAGGATAATATATTTTTAGCCAGAAATAGCACGAATGCAACCGGATATGAAATCCAGCGAAGCAGCCGTGTCATCCGCGTCCCGCGGCGCCGCACCGCGACCGCGCATCGAGACCCTGTCGAACATTGCGTTCGAGCGGCTGCGCACCGACGTCGTGACTGGAAATTTTGCGCCGGGCGAGAAGCTGCATGTGGAGCAGCTCGGCCATCGCTACGGCATCAGCCTGAGCCCGCTGCGCGAAGCCCTGTCGAGATTGGCCGAAACCGGCCTGGTGGTGGCGGAGCAGCAGCGGGGCTATCGGGTCGCCAGCGTCTCGATAGACGAGTACCGCGACATCATCGAGACGCGCCTGCTGCTGGAAAAGGAAGCGCTGGTCCGCTCGCTGAAGCTCGGCGACCTGGAGTGGGAGACCGCCGTTGTGGCGTCATTTCATCGGCTGTCGCGCATTCATGCGGCGGTGGACACTGCGCGGCCCGAGACCCTGCAGGAGTGGACCAAGCTGAACCGCGAGTTCCACGCGGCGATCATCTCCGCCTGCCAATCGAAATGGATGTTCCGCTTCTGCCTGACTCTCTATGACCAGACCGGGCGCTATCACCACCGCACCCGGTTGAACGGCACGCTGCCCCTGGAGCAATCCGGCCGGGAGCACAAGGCGCTGTTTAGGGCGGTCATGAACCGCGACGCCAAACAGGCGGCCACGATCCTCGAGGCCCATGTCCGCAGTGCCGCCACCCGCGTCGAGCGGGGTGAGCCTACCCTTCGGGGCTGAACCCAAGTAGATTATGGCCGGTTGCCGTCGACCGCCTGCGACGGTCGCGTGGGGCAGGGTGATGAGCGAAAAGAAGAGGCTAATCGTCGGGATAAGCGGCGCTTCGGGCGTGATCTACGGCGTCAAGGCGCTCGAGGCGCTGAAGCGCACCGCCATCGAGACCCATCTCGTGATGTCGAAGTCGGCCGAGGTCACGCTCGCCTACGAAACGTCGCTGAAGGTCGCCGAGGTGCATGCGCTCGCCGACGTCGTGCATCCGATCGCCGACATCGGCGCCTCGATCTCGAGCGGCTCGTTCCGCACCGAGGGCATGCTGATCGCGCCGTGCTCGATCCGCAGCCTCTCCGAGATCGCCCACGGCGTGACCAGCACGCTCTTGACCCGCGCCGCCGACGTCGTGCTGAAGGAGCGCCGGCGCCTCGTCCTCATGCTGCGCGAGACGCCGCTCCATCTCGGCCATCTGCGCACCATGACGGCGGTGACCGAGATGGGCGCGATCGTCATGCCGCCGGTGCCGGCGTTCTACGCCAAGCCCGAAAGCATCGACGACGTGGTCACGCATTCGGTCGGGCGCGCGCTCGACCTGTTCGGCATCGACCTCGGCCTGTTCGCGCGCTGGGGCGAGGAGCCCGAGGACGGCGAAACCCCGACGCGGGTGTTCCGCCGCTCCTGAAGCGGGTCGCGCCTACTTTTTCTGCTTCTTCTCGGCGTCGGGATCGCGTGTCGCGCTCCACGACTTGCTCGTGCCCTGCACCATGTGGCGCACGTTCTCGATGCCCTCGGGCTCCTCGAAGAACAGCGTGCGCTTGGCCGCCATGTCGGGCATGTCCTGGGTCACGTACATGATCGTGTCCTCGTCGCCCGAGGCCTCGTGCTTGTGATAGGCCCAGGCCGGGCACACGACCGTGTCGCCGCGCTTGTAGCTGTAGGGCACGCCCTCGACCGTGGTCACGCCGGTGCCCTGCAGATAGTGGTAAATCGCCACGGAATTGTGCCGGTGGTTCGGCACCACCTCGCCCGGATGGATGAGCTGGATGCCGATGAAGATGCCGGGCGAGGCGCCGGCCAGGTCGCCGTGGTCCTCGTTGATCAGCGACACGAAGCGCCGCTCGGCATGGCGGATCGGATCCTTGCCGAGCTCGCCCAGCACCTCCTGCCACTCCTCGGCCGACCATTTGCAGCCGCGCACATGGCCGTGGCGCACGCGCTTGAAATACTCGTCGGCGGTGATGACCCGGCTGTTGCCGTAGCCGACTTCTTTATCCGCCGCCGTCGCTTTGGGGGCGGCCCGTCGCCGATCGCTTGCCATGGTTGCCTCCTTCCCGTGGGATTTTTGCTTCTTAATTAGTATGACACGTCATATAGTCCATAACAAAGCGGGCGAGGTCAACCGGCTTCTCTGACCCGGCACGAGTGCTCCAAGGACGTCATGGACGACGGCGCGATCGAGGACGACGACAAGAGCGAGCGGCCCGGCATCCAGTCCGCCGAGGTGGCGGCGGCGATCCTGCGCGCGCTCGCCGAGGGCGGCGGCGCCATGCGGCTCAGCGCGCTCGCCCAGGCGACCGGCTTGCACCGCGGCAAGGTGCACCGCTACCTCGTGAGCCTGGCGCGGACCGGTCTCGTGGTGCAGGACGACAAGGCCGGCTCCTATGCTATCGGCCCCCTGGCCGTAACAGTGGGGCTGGTCGGGCTGCGACGGCTCGATCCTGTGCGCCTCGCCTATGACGCGCTGCCCGGCCTGCGCGACCGGCTCAACGAGACCGTGGTCCTGGCGATCTGGGGCGACATGGGGGCGACGGTGATCGCGCTCGAGGAAAGCGCCCAGGCGGTGACGCTCAACGTGCGGGTCGGCTCGACGCTGCCGCTGCTGACCAGCGCCATGGGCCGGGTATTCGCGGCGTTCCTGCCTGCCGCTGTGACCGCGCCGTTCCTCGCTGCCGAGCGGGAGAAGGCCAAGGCCGCTCAGCGCGCCGTTCCCGACGCGGCGAGCGATGCGCGGCTGCTCGACGAGATTCGCGTGCGCCGCCTGTCGCGCATCGAGGGCACGCTGCTGCCCGGCCTGAATGCCCTGGCCGTGCCGGTATTCGACTATCGCGGCAAGCTGTCGTCGGTGATCGGCCTGGTCGGCCATCGCGACATGATCGACATGACCGAGGAGGGGGCGGTCGCGACCGAGCTCAAGGCGACCGCGGCGGCGCTATCGGCCCGGCTCGGCTATGTCGACGCGAAGGCGGGCGGGGCGGGCTAGAAGTCGAGAAAACCACAGAGGCACAGAGACATAGAGGAAAGGGAATGCGCGCGCAGCGCGCTAAAGTTCTTCTCCGTGCCTCTGTGGTGATGCTTCTTGCGCGCCGCTACGACTGCTTCGGCGACCGGACGATGGTTTTGATCGGGCCGCGCGGCGTGCCGGACTTCAGCGCGATGTCGCGATCCTGCGCTTCGATGTAGGCGCGCGCCGGCTTGTCGCCGTCGAGGCCGCCGACTTCGCTGCTCGGCACCTTGCGGTTCGAGCTGCGCGTGCCGTCCTGATAGACGACGTCGAACAGGACGTAGCCGCTCGCCGCGACGGGTTTCTTGCGGGCCATGACGATACACCCGATGAGTTGGCTCAGGCGTTGTCGGCCTTGTCGCCGGCCTGCTGCGATTCCTCGCGCGCGGCCTTGCGCTTAGCCGTCTCTTCCTCGCGCCGGCGCAGCTTCTCTTCCTTTTTCGCCTGCTTGATGCGGTTGCGCTCGGCGCGCTGCTGATTGTAGTTGGGCTTGAATGCCATGGCTGCTTCTCCTGAATGCGCCGCGTCCCGACGCCTTGTTGGCGGTCGAGGCGAAGCCGCTCCCGTCCTCCATTGGGGACCGCCGCCGGAATGCAGGCCAAAAAAAGGGCACCGGTCGCCCAGTGCCCCCCATTGGAACGCTACGAATCGCGGATCAGAGCGCCTTCAGGTTTTCCGCCGAAGACTTGCCGCGCTTGGGATCCATCTTCTCCTCGTAGGAGACCTTTTGGCCCTCGTTCAGGCCGCGCAGACCCGCGCGCTCGACGGCCGAGATGTGGACGAAGACGTCCGGGCCGCCGCTCTCCGGCTGAATGAAACCGTAACCCTTGGTACTGTTGAACCACTTGACGGTGCCGACGGGCATCGTGTCCTCCGATGTAGTAAGCGTGATGCCGAGCCGTATGCGCGGCGCGTCAGACGTTCTCCAGCTATAGCCGCAATCTTGGGATCCCCGAGGGCGCAGCAGGCCTGTAGTCCGTACCGTATGGCCCGACCTTTGAAGGTTGGCTGACCGCCAAGCACGTATAGGAAGGACGCGGCTATTGCAAGCGGTAATACGCCCAGGCACCCGGTTGGTCGGACTACCAAACCATCCCCGCCGGCCGGCCGCGTCGATCGGGCGCGCGGCGCGCGGCGCTCACGGATAGGCGGCGACCAGCGTGCGCGCGCGCTCGCGATAGGCCTCGAGCGCCGCTTTGGCCCTGTCCATCGCGCCGGCGCGGGCGAAGTCGCCGATCGCCGTCATGTCGCCGATCAGCAGGTGCGCGATCTTGGCGACGTCCGGCCGGTCGGGCCGGCGCGGGCGGCCGGTCCGCGGGTCACGGTTGTCGAACTGCCGCGCCATGAGCTCGAGATCGAAATTCACCGTGCCGACCACCAGCGCGATCGCCGGCAGGTCGTTCATCGCGATCGCCTGATCGAGGAGGGCGACATAGGACGCGACCTCGCTCATCTCGCTCTGGCGCGTCACCGGCTCGAACGGCTCCTCGCCGTCGCCAGCGGCCTTGAGATAGGCCACGAGATCCTGCCTCTCCGAGGCGCGCAGTCTGAGGCCGAAGGTGCGGTCGAAATGCTCGACCACGTCATCGAACGTGGCATAGCGGCCGTCGTGGAAATAAGGCGCGGTGAAGCGCGCGTTGAGCAGCGTCGGCGTCTTGAAGGCGCCGTCCGAGCCGACGTCGTGGCGCCGCCCGTCGGCGAATTGCGCCTCGGGGACGTGGCAGCTCGCGCAGGACTTGCCGGCCATGCCGGCGAAGGGCTTGTTGAACAGCGCCTCGCCGCGGCGTGCGGCGTCGTCGGCCTTGTCGGTCAGCCGGCCGAGCCGGTCGAGCTTGGGGTTGGGCAGGAACTCGATCTGGTCGATGTAGTCGACGAGCGCGTCGAGGATGCGCGGCGCGGGCTCGGGCCCGCCGAACTCGTTGACGATGACTTGGCGCACGAACTCGCGCAGCGAGGCGATGCGGCCGTCGCGGCCATAGGGCGCCAGCAGGCGCTCGCCGCGCAGGCTCGGAATGTCGATGTGGTTCTTGACGCCGTCGTCCTGCGCCGGGTTGAAGAACGCCGTCGTCGGATCGAGCCCGCCGGGGCGCGCCGAGACGCCGGGAATGAAGAAGCGCGCGTTGGTGTCGCCCTGGCGATGGCAGGTGTCGCAGGAGAGCCCGGCCTCGCGCGCCTTCGCGCCGAACAGCAGCGGCGAGCTGAAGGCGGTGTTGCCGAGCGCCACCATGTAAGACTGCTTGCCGCCCTGGGCCTCGGCGCGCAGGATCTGGCGCGGGCGGTCGAGCAGGCCGAGGCCGAAATCGGTGCCCTCGGGCATGCCCTCGAGCGGCACCTTGTGGAGCTCCTCGGCCGCGGCCGGCGCGGCGCCGAGCGACGCGGCGAGCAGCGTCGCGGCGGCGAGAGTCCTGAGGACCGGGTGGCGGCGCTTCATCCAATCTCCCTACGGTCAGAACGATCGTTCATAGGTGAACAGCAGGCCCACGGTGTTGAGGTCAGCGTGCTCGACGCGCTCGTGCTTGTAGCCGAGCTCGACGCCGAGGCCGTCGAGCCAGCGCACCTCCTTCTTGAACAGCGAGCCGAGGTCGTAGCCGATGGAGGCGCCGAACAGGTGGTCGGTGCGCTTGTCGAGATTCTCGCGGTCGTTGACCGGCTTGACGGTGGCGTTGAGCGAGGCCGACCAGCCCTGGCCGAGCTCGAAGGCGACGGCTGCGGTGACGTAGTCGGCGCGCACGTCGGCGCCGCCCTGGTTGTTGACGTGCGCGTACTCGAAGATCGGCACCGCGGTGATGCGCGAGGTCATCGGCAGCTCCCATCGCGCGCCGACGACGAAGGAGCGCTCGGTCAGCTCGTGCGCCGTGTCGCTGCCGCGCTGGATCGCCCAGCCGATGTTGTAGGTGAAGCCCCTCATGCCCGGAATCTGGCGGCCGCTCAAGGCGATCGCGTAGTTGTTGGGCTTGCCGGTATTGCTGACGCCGCCGTCGTCGCGATGCAGCCGGCCGGGCCGCAGCACGTCGGGATCGGTGATCTTGGGATGCGCGAAGATCGAGTTGCTGAGGAACGAGGTGTCGGCCTGGAACGCCTCGAACGAGACCCTATGAGCGCCCTGCCAGCGCAGATCGACGGCGGCGCCGACCCCGATCTTCTCGACCAGCTCGTAGTCCTCGGCGAAATCGGTGCCGAACACGCCCGGCGTGTCGTCCCAGGCGCGGCCGAAGCGCGGGTGGATCTTGCCGCCGTAGATCTGCAGCGGATCGAAGAGGATCGTGCCGTAGAGCTGCTCGGCCCAGGCGCCCTCGGCCTCGAAGGCGTCGCTCTTGGTCACGCTGCGCACCTGTTCCATCTTGAACAGGCCGTTGATCGCGAAATGGTCGCCGGCGTTGACGTACCAGTCGACCTCGGGCTCGCTATAGGTGTTGTTGAACGGCGGGATGTCGTTGGCGCGGTTGAGCGTCTGATCGCTCTCGAGCGTCAGCGTCATGACGCCGCCCCAGACGATGCCGGGTGCGACCTGGCGCGGCGTCGGCGTGATTTCGCGCCGCAATTCGGGCGGCACCGGCGACGTCTCGGTGCCGGGCACGGTCTCGGCCGAGGCCTGCGGCGCGAACGCGCCGGCGCTAGCGGCGAACATGGCAGTGGTTGTGGCGGCTCGCCAAAGGCGCGCCGGCAGAGAGAGCATCATGATAGTCCCCCCAGGGTGCTCGGTCTGATGGCTGAGCGATCGGCAAGTCGGCTACGCTCGGTTGATGGAAAGGTCGGGGTCGATGGGCTATTGGGTCACGGCCTTGGCGCGCTCGGCGGCGGCGCGCACGTCGGAGACGCTGCGTGCCGGGCGCGGCGGCGGCGCGAGCGACGGAAAGGCCGAGAGCGTGTATTGCGTCTCGCGCTTGAGCGCGGCCGCGCGCGAGCCGAGCACCTTCGCGTAGCTGTCGACCGCGCCGTCGGCATAGCGCGCGAAGCCCATGGCGTCGTGATACTCGACGGTGTTGACGATGCGGCCCTTGTCGAGCGATTCGCCGAGATCGCCCGCGGCGTCGTCGACCATGAGCGCGATCGCCTGGGTCAGGAAATCGGCCGAGTTGAGCGCCTCGGCTGGAATCGTGCGCCGCAAGCCGTCGATCTTGGCGATGACGTCGGTGTAGGCCGCGGTCGTCGCCGGATCCCTGGGCGCCTTGGTCGCGCGCTGCTCGAGGTCCTGGAGCTCGCGCTCGAACTCGGGATAGTGGCGCGCCGAGAACACCGGCTTCAGGTAGTCGTAGAGCTCGCGCACGGGATGGCCGAAATGGGGCAGGGCGTCGCGCTGCATGTCGGCGTCGAGCAGCGCCTTGCCGATCATCAGATGGCCCTGCATCAGCCCGAGCTTTTCGAACAGGTCGAGATTGTCCTCGAGATCGGCTTTGCCGAGCGCGGCGTCGGCGAGCTGGATCGCCGCCAGATCGGCGCTCGCGAGCTGGCTGCGGCGCTCGAAGGCGCGGGCGACACGCTCCGCAGCGGCCGCGCGGCGCGCGGCGGCCTCGGCATCGAGGCGCGCGGCGTGTTCGGCCTGGAGGCGCCCGGCGAGCAGGCTGGCCGCCGCCAGGATGCGCGAGTCGCGCGCGAGCCGACCGTTCGCGCCATGGCAGATCAGCGCCTTGGCTTCGGCCGCCAGCGCCTCGGCGTCGGCCGGCGTTGCGCGCGGCCGTTCGGCCGGCACCGCCAGGCCGGCCAGGACCAGGGTTGCGGCGGCCCCCGCCAGCCACACAATCTTCGTCTTCACGATCGCCCCATCTTTGCAATTGCGATTGATTCGCAAATCAGAGATTATGAGGCTGGGAATGCAAATGCAAGTCAGAATTAGTTACGACTCGAAAGGAAGACCGCCCGCCATGCTGCCACCGTCCCGCCGCCGATTCCTGTCGGCCCTGCTCGCCCTCGCCGCCGTGCCGGCGCTGGCGCCCGTCGCGCGGGCCGAGGAGCCCTACGAGGTCAAGATCACCATCCGCAACCACCGCTTCGAGCCGGCCGAGATCGAGGTGCCGGCCGGGCGGCCGCTGCGCCTGATCGTCACCAACGCCGACCCGACGCCCGAGGAGTTCGAGAGCGTCGGCCTGGGCGTCGAGCGCGTCATCCCGGGCGGCGCGACCGCCACGCTCATGACCCGGCCGCTGCGCGCCAACCGCAACTACACATTCTTCGGCGAGTTCAACCAGAGCACCGCGCAGGGCCGCTTCATCGTGAAGGTCGAGCCGGAGAATTAGTAGGCCACTCCGCCTGGGCGCGTTGCTTCCGCTGCCCCTGGTTCGCGTCTAGACTGGGTGCGCGCCGGCGGACGGCGCGGCTTAGGGGGGACGCGGATGGCACGCGGCGACGACAAGAAGAAGGCTTCAGGCTATGGCGGCGCCCTCGAGGGCGAGACCTTCCACGCCGATTTCCGCGGCGAGCGCGGCTATGGCGACTATCTCGAGCTCGACACGCTGCTCAACCTGCAGAACCTCTGGTCGGGCACCCACGACGAGATGCTGTTCATGATCATCCACCAGGCGAGCGAGCTGTGGATGAAGCTGGTGCTGCACGAGCTGCGCGCGGCGCTGGCGCTGATCAAGGCCGACGAGCTGCGCCCGGCCTTCAAGATGTTCGCGCGCGTCAAGCGCATCCAGGAGAACATGACCCAGTCGTGGGAGATCCTCACGACCATGACGCCCGCCGACTACATGCGCTTCCGCGACAAGCTCGGCAATTCCTCGGGCT
>Ga0335070_10002638_pt1 | contig 20833 bp, 15 predicted proteins | sample Lox_Sample_13_FD_206722 | JGI IMG/M metagenome (GOLD analysis project Ga0335070, IMG submission 206722) | Soil microbial communities from Loxahatchee National Wildlife Refuge, Florida, United States - Lox_Sample_1.3 | ecosystem: Environmental > Terrestrial > Soil > Wetlands | place: USA...
CTGTTGCTCCCTCGGGCAGCTTCATCTACATCGTAGACTACGGCGACGGCGCGGGTCCGGGCACCGTTTACGCTTATTCGCTGACCGGTGCGACAATTGGGACCACGCCAATCGGCTCCGCCCCGACGGGTGTTGCTCCTATTTCCATAAACATTGACGCGACGGGCGCAGGGCTCGCAATTACCAACAACACGGATACGGGAACGCTCTCGCTTTACAAGATCAACTCCGATGGCTCATTGACCGCCACTACGCCACCGGATGTTACCGTGGGCGGGGCTCCTTGGTGGACTACGACCTACAACGCGGCGGCAGCGCCTTCGGCTGCTAAGAAGGGTGCTAAAAGCACGAAGAAGTAAATCAACTTCAACTCGAGCGGGGATGGCTTCGGCCATCCCCGTTTGCTTTTTGTGGGGGAGTTTTTTCTGGCCGCCCATCTACCTTCGCCAGGATGAAGCTGTGAAAGCTATTCGCCGTAGGGAACCCAGATGTTCTTGACCTGGTAAGCGTGCAGCAGATAGAAGGGCCCCTCGCCCTGTTGCGGGTCGAAGAAATCGATAGTGCGGCCTTCATTCGTGAAGATCTGCTTGAGATTCCCGGTCGACAGCGCTTTGGCCGCTGCGCACAGTTCGTCATCCCCATAGCACCACACCGCGGCCAAGTCATCGTGTTCGGCAAGGACCTTCAGTAGTTCGCTGGTGCGACCAGGAACCATGTTAATGACACCACCCGGAACGTCGCTTGTATCAAACACCTGATAAAGATCGCCGGTGATCAGCGGATAGGTCTCCGAGGGAACCACGACGACCGTGTTGCCGGCCGCGACAAGGGGAAGCACGAGGGAGAAAAAACCCAACAGCGGAACTTCAGCGGGGCAAATTACACCGACGGCACCTAAGGGTTCGTTCATGGCGACCGAAATGTTCCGGAAGGGCGGATTGTGGACGCTGCCGTCAAATTTGTCGGTCCATGCCGCATAAGAAAACAGACGTTCAATGCTGAATTGAACTTCTTGCACCGCTTGCTTTTTGCCAATCGCTGCAGCCAAGCGATCCGAAATTTCACCTGCGCGCTGTGAGAGATTCTCGGCGACGTAATAAAGCACCTGGGCCCGGTTGTGCGCGGTTGTCTTGGCCCACCCAGCGGCTTTGTGCGCAGCTTCTACCGCATTGCGAATGTCTTTGCGATTGCCCAGCGGCGACTCGCCGAGCCGTTTGCCATTCTTGCCGCGGATCTCCAGGCTATAGCCGGAATCGGGGCGCGCCTGTTTGCCGCCAATGTACAGTTTGACCGTCCGATCGACCGTGGGACTGGCTACGTCCGCCTGATCGCTCTTCTTAGAACTCGTTTTCGGCAGGGCCGGAGCCTTGCGGAACCAGGCGAGCTCCAAGTACTCCCTCAAGCCTTCCTTGCCGCCTTCGCGGCCGAAGCCGCTTTCCCGGTATCCGCCAAATCCGCAGGCTGCATCGAACAGATTCGTGCTGTTGACCCACACCACACCGGCTTTGATTTGCGCCGCCGTTTGCAGGGCGACGTTCACGCTCTCGCTCCAGACGCTGGCCGCAAGACCGTAGGCAGTATTGTTTGCCAGCTCGACTGCCTCTTTCGGTGTGCGGAAAGTCATCGCAGCAAGCACTGGGCCAAAGATTTCTTCTTGCGCGACGATGGAAGAAGGATGAACGTTGCTCAGCAGCGTCGGCTTGTAATAGAGACCACGCGCAGGCATGACCCCTTCGGGCTGCCAGCAAGACGCTCCCTCCGCAATTCCCTGCTTCACGAGACGTTCGATACGATCGAGTTGGACGCGTGCGACGATGGCACCGATGTCGATGGCCTTATCCAACGGCGCGCCGACTCGCAGTGTGCTCATGCGCATCTGAAGCTTGCGGGTCAGCTTTTCGGCGATGCTCTCCTGCATCAGCAGGCGCGAGCCCGCACAGCAAACCTGCCCCTGATTGAACCAGATGCCATCGACCAACCCTTCGACGGCGCTGTCCAGATCGGCATCCTCAAAAACGAGGAACGGAGACTTGCCGCCGAGCTCGAGCGAAAGCTTCTTGTGCGAATTTGCGGTGGCGCGGCGAATGGCGCGGCCAACTTCCGTGGAACCGGTAAACGCAATCTTGTCGACGCCGCTGTGTTTGACGATCGCTTCACCAGTCGAGCCGTCGCCAGTCACGATGTTCACAACGCCCTTCGGCAGTCCGACTTCGTCGCAAATTTCGGCGAAGGCCAGCGCGGTGAGCGGGGTGTATTCGGCAGGCTTCAAAACCACAGTGTTCCCCGTTGCCAGGGCCGGCGCAATTTTCCATGCCAGCATCAGCAAGGGAAAATTCCACGGAATGATTTGTCCAACGACGCCGCAAGCCTGATAGCCAGGGAATTCCTGCTCAAGCAATTGCGCCCAGCCGGCGTGATAGTAAAAGTGCCGCACAACGAGAGGAATATCGATGTCGCGGCTCTCTCGTATCGGCTTCCCGTTGTCTATGGTCTCGAGGACGGCCAGGCGGCGGGAATGTTTCTGCACCTGCCGCGCCAAAGCGTACAAGAATTTCGCGCGGGCATGAGGCATCAGCGCCTGCCATTCCTTCAGTGCGTTTCGCGCGGCCTTTACCGCTGCATGCACATCGGCGACGCTCCCTTGTGCAACCTCAGCGATTTTTTCTCCCGTGGAGGGATCCAGGGTATCGAAGTACTGCCCTTCCGCCGGAGCCTTCCAGGCGCCGCCAATGAAATGGCCAAACCGATGTTTGTGGCGATCGAGCCACTGCAGGGATTCCTTGGGATCCTCCGGCGCGGGGCCGTATTCCATGGTGGTGAATTTTTCAATGACGCTCATTTCGCTCCCGCCGGTATGTTTCAAGTTTACGTGCGCACCATCTGCTCTTTCGGAGCCACTCTCTCACGCCAAACTTCAATTCGCTTCATCAGGAACCTCAGGCGTTCGCGGCCCCATTTTGTGCGCGTCACAACTTCTTCTATGTCCTGAAACGCTTCCGGGTCGCCCAGCTTTTCACGGAATCCCTTCAGAAACGGCTGCACTTTCGCGAAAATGAAAAACATTTCACCGCTGAACGCAGGCCGCAGAAACAGGGTTTCATTGAGCGCTCCCTGGTTCACAAACGAAGCGGCCATTCCCCAGTAACTGACGCCTTGGCGGAACCAGGCGTTCTCCTGCGTGCCCGGTGATTGGGCGATGCTCATCAGATCTTCGATGCTGCGCGGCCAGAATCCCGTCAGCAGCCAATTGCGCGCCTTGCGCATTTCCGGTTCGCGCCGCAAATCATAAAGTCTCAGGATCAATTGCGCGTCAGCATGAGTCGGTTTCCTGGCCATACGTTCCTCAATGGTAGAACTAGGCGAGCGGATGGCGGTACTCCGCCGAGTATCTTCCGGTCGCATGGAATTCAAGTTGCCGTTCGATGTCGCCAAGCATGCTGCTGGCGCCGATCCGGAACAGGTGCGGCTGCATCCAGCTATTGCTTAATTCTTCTTTCATCAGCGAGAGCCATTCGACAGACTGCTTGGCCGTGCGAATCCCCCCGGCGGGCTTGAATCCGACGGCCATACCTGTCTCATCGCCATATTCGCGGATGGCGCGGGTCATCACGAGGCCTACGGGAAGAGTGGCGTTGACCGCTTCCTTGCCGGTCGACGTCTTGATGAAATCGGCGCCGGCCATCATGGCGACGAAGCTCGCGCGGGCCACGTTCCGCAGTGTGGAAATGTCACCGGTACCCAGAATCACCTTGAGATGCGCGGGGCCACATGCGTCTTTGAACGCCACGATTTCGTCGTACAGGCGCTGCCATTCCGCGTCGAAGACGTGCGCGCGGGTGATGACGACGTCAATTTCTTGCGCACCGGCGTCGACAGAACGGCGAATTTCAGCGAGGCGCTCTTCGAACGGATTCAGCCCCGCAGGAAATCCTGTAGAGACAGCAGCAACCGGGATCTTCGTGCCTTCGAGCGCTCGCCGCGCAGTCTCGACAAACAAGTGATAGACGCACACCGCGCCAACTTGAATACGCAAATCCGCGATACCAAGTTTCTCGACGATCGACTGCTGGATAGGCTGTTTGGCCTTGGCGCAAAGGCGCCTTACGCGCTCGTCGGTGTCGTCGCCGGAAAGGGTGGTCAAGTCCATGCACGTAATCGCGCGGAGTAGCCAGGCAATCTGCCAGTCCTTCTTCACCGTCCGGCGGGTAACCAGCGTGGCGGCGCGGCGCTCCACGGCACTCGTGTTCACGCGCACACTTTCGACCCGATCGAGATTTAGCGCAGTGCCGCGGTTGGCGGCCAAGGGACGGCCTCCGAGCGTCGCGATGGTCTCCGCACGCGTTGCCGGATCCACAATCCGGTTACCATGACGGTCCGTAATTTCGATCCGCGGCTTGAGTTCTCCGCTCATGCGCATCTCCTGCAGGAAAAGTGTGCTCTCCGCAGAAATTGAGCATACCACTCCAGGTGTTTGTCCGCTAAGTAGCGCACCGGGCCCGATTAGAGGCAAAAAAAATCAATGGATTAATTGCTGGAGTCTTTCGCGCCCGGGGTTGGACGAGTCATCAATTCGATGTACTCCTTGTAAAACTTCTGTTGGTCCAGGTCGTCTTGGACGTCGGCCTGAAGTTCACCCATATCCGGATGCGTTTGCTCATCCCAGGCCAGCGTCGTGCCATAGGCGGCACCGCGGTCGGTGTTCACGTCGAGATACAGCTTCTTCCACTTCGTAATGATGGAGGGATCAAGCCAGGCAACAGCGGCCAGTTCATCCCAAAGATAGCCGGCCTGCGCATATCTGGCGACGTACTGCGCGGCGGGCGTATTGCGTTGGCGAATTTGCGCGATCAGTTCGTCGGTCATGTGCGTTTTCACGGAAATGTCCACGGTTGTGACGACGACTTTCGGCCAATGCGCATGCAAAACCGCGTGTGAAGCTTCCGGGTCCATCCAGAAATTGAATTCATGGTTTGGCGAGAGAGCAAATTCCGGATCACTTGTCTGCGGATTGATGCTTCCACCCATCAGGACAAGCTCCTTCACCAGTTCCGGGAATTGCGGATCGAGCGCAATCGCCAGCGCGAGGTTAGTCATGGGCCCTGCGGCGTAGATCGTCACTTCGTGCGGGTATTTCCGAACAATCCTTGTCATGAAATGCGCGGCATCCTCGTCCGCCGGCTTGATTGTGGGCCTGCCCTCCGGCATCGGCGGAATTTCGTAGGGGCCGTGAGCCTTTCCCGGAGGAAAATTCCAGGCCCCCATGTAAATCATCTTCCCGTAGAAAGTTTGCCATTTCTCGATGAACTCCTTGCTGTTGGCCAGCGGAAACACGGCGCCGGGCACCACGGGAATGTCGCGCCGCCCAATAATCTCCATCAAGCGCAGCGTGTGCTGGACTTCTTCGTCGCGCCAGGCGTCGCCCGTGAGAATCGTGATCCCCAGAACCTCAGTTTCCGGTGAATTCACGATACTCAGAATGGCCTGCATGTCGCTGCCGCCGGGCCCTGAGGCATCCTGATCGATGATGACCTTGCGCTTCCCCTGAGCATTCAATAGGGCGCTGCTCACCGTGATCAGCGCAACAGCAAGGCACAGTCGAATGAGGCGATTCATGGCGATGGCGGTCTCCTTGTGCGGCAAGCCCGAATTTTCAGTACATGATCGTCGGTGTCAGATGGTGTGGCCAATCCGTCGTGTGAAAATGCGTCCAGAACCGCGCGTCGATCTGCGGAATGATGACCTGCCGGTCTGGCGGACGCAGTTTGTTGATTTCTTCCGTCAGCACCGCCGTAGCGTAGATGCAATGCGCGCGAATCTCAATCTCCCATCGCGAATCGCGTGGAATGATCTGATGAGAATTGATGGCCTTTTCGAGCGCGCCGGAGTAACTGGTGATTCCGTGAAGCCGCAGCGCGACGGGCACGATGTAATCGGCAAAAGCGGTCATCTTCTGGGGATCGTCGAGCCGAAACTTACCCTGTTGATGCAATGTGGCGTAGAGCATCCAGACTCCCAGTTGCGCCAGCTTGTAGAACTTGATCTCGTGGCCGTCTAGCATGCTGACGTCGTTGAAACGGGGGAATTCCGTCGCCAGTCGATCGACGAGCCCGTTCCCGTTGTCGTAGAGCTTCGGTGAGCAAGCGTGAACGAACTTGTGGAAGTGGCCGTCGTACTTCACCGCAAGCACTTTGCCCACCTGGTGAAGCACTTCGAGCTTCTCATCAAGCATGGGCATTTCGATGTTGCCCTGGAACACCTTGTTCAAATCGGCGCGAGTCATCATTGCAAGATAGTTTCCATCGAGGAACGGAATGCCGTTGTCCACGGCGCGCTTGATGCAGGCGAACTCCGCGTCGGAATCGGACCAGTGCTGGCCCATGTAGTCGACTTGGAACTTTACATGGGTTGAAAAATCCGTGAATGCTGTATCGATGGAATCAGCAATCATCACGAAGTCGATGGCTTCATTTGCGTCGCCCTGGCCAACGCCGAGCGGCAGTGTAAATTCCGGCATGGGCAAGTCCTCGTACGCCATCCACGAGGCAACTTCGACGATCTTTTCGTAATGCGTATGCACATCGCGCGAAGACTCAACCGCGTAACGCACGCTATCCAGCACGGGACTACCGATGGATTTTGGCCAGTACATGTAAAAATGTCCCAAGAAGTGGGCCTCCGTGAGCGGACGCGATTTTGATCGTATCTACGACAAACGAGCGACGATGATCAATGCCAAACCCACCAGGAAGCAGGCGAACATCGAAGCAATGAACTTCGTCGTGCCCGCCGGGGCGGCGCGGAACTCCTTCCAGATGAATACGCCCCAAAGCGCGGCGACCATCGTCGCGCCTTGTCCGAGACCATAGGAAATCGCAAAACCGGCGCGTCCGGAAGCGATGATGCTGAACGACATGCCTACGCCCCAGATCAAGCCGCCCAGAATACCGGTGATGTGCGTCGCGAAACTGCCCTTAAAATAGTCACCGAACGACACAGGCGACCCCACAAACGGCTTCATCATGATGAAGGTGTTCAGAATGAAGTTGCTCAGGAAGATCCCCACCGCGAAGACGAAAACCGCGGCATACGGCCCCATCTTGCCGGGCTCCGGCTGCGCGAAATCCGGATACATCGAGGCCGCCACGAAGCGGTAGAAAAATCCCATGAGAATGCCGCATGCGACGGAAAGGACCAGCCCCTTGGTGCTCAAGCCCGCGGCACCACCTGAAAGCTTGCGGTACGCAATCGCGTCGAGGATGATGGCCAGCACCACCAGAAACACGCCGGCAAAAAGTAACGTCGCATTGCCCACGGGATTGGCCCGATAGTTGACGAGCACCCCCAGGACGAGCGCAAGGCCGATGCCCACCGGAAACGCCACGGACATGCCCGCGATATCAATCGCCGCGACCAGCAAAATGTTCGCCAGGTTGAAAATCGCTCCGCCGACCAGTGCGGAGTGAATATTCGCATGCGAGGCTTGGTGGAGGTCGGCGATGAAAGGCCGGCCGACAGTTCCGGTGCTGCCCAGAGTCAGGCCGAGAATCACGGTCAGCAAGAGCACGCCGACGGTGTAATCCCAATAAAAGAGCTCGAATCGCCAACCCTTCTTCGCCAGCTTCTGCGTGTTAGCCCAAGATCCCCAGCAAAACATCGTGATAACGCAGAACACAACGGCCCACGGATAACTCTCGAGAACAAACATTGTGGCTCCTTTGAATGTCTACGTACGAACCCGCCGTGTTGCCAGTTACGGCTTGCCGCCCCGGCGCGTCCACTCCGCTTCAAACTCAGGACGGTTGGGAAAAGACTTCTGCGTGCCAACGCGTTGCGTGGAAAGCGCCGCATACAGATTGGCGCGTGACAATGCTTCTTTTTCCGTGATTCCTTCCGCCAGAAATACCGAGAAACTCCCGATGAACGCGTCTCCCGCTCCGGTCGTGTCCTTGGGCGTGACTGAAAAAGGCGGGATAACTTCGGCACTTTGCGCACTGGCGAGTAGAGAACCGCGACCACCCAGTGTCAGGACAACTTTGCGAAAACCCCTGCGCAACAGTTCCGCGGCACAGTTCTTGGCATCATCTATTGAGTGCACCGGTAGTCCGGTAATGACCTCGGCCTCCGTCTCGTTGGGGATGAAATAGTCCGCTCCCGTGAGTTGAGCCACATCGGCTGGCAACGCCGGAGCCGGATTCACCAGGCAACGGATCTTGTGCTCGTGAGCGAATTGCACAGTGTAATAGATGGTCTCGAGCGGAATCTCGAATTGCAGCACGATCGTATCGACGTTGCGCAGCACCCCGGCAGCGGCATCGACGTCGGCTGGTTTCAGCGTGTCATTCGCGCCTTTCACCACGATGATGCGGTTCTGCCCGTTGGGCTCGACAAAGATCGGCGCAACGCCGCTGGAAACGCCCTGAACAATGCGGACGTAGGTCGTATCGATGCCAAACGATGCGAAGTTCTTAACCGTCGCTTCGCCGAACAGGTCGGCGCCGAGTTTCGCTAGCATCACCACTTCCGCGCCGCAGAGACGCGCAGCAACCGCCTGATTGGCCCCCTTGCCGCCAAAACCCAGATCAAAGCTGTTGCCGAAAATCGTTTCTCCGGCGCGGGGAAATGTGTCCGCAAAGGTAGTCAAATCGGTATTGGCGCTGCCAATGACGGCAATGCGGGGTGACCTGGCCATGCCATTCTCCTGAACGCTGAACCAAACCGCGAAAATATAACAGCCAACAGGAATGAGCAAGTGTGACCACCGCGACACTTTGAAACCACGTCACGATGGACTCGCCTCGATTCGTTGACGCGCCTTCCTGCGGGTGTTAGGCTCCCTTTTTGTTCCAATTGCATGCGCGCCGTTGACCTCATCCGGAAAAAGCGGGATTCGGGGGAAAATTCCCGCGAGGAAATCCAATTTCTCGTCAACGGCTACACCCGCGGAGACCTTCCCGATTACCAGATGGCCGCCTGGCTGATGGCGGCGTGGATTCGCAAGCTCACTCCGGCAGAAACGCAGGCGCTTACGGAAGCGATGTTGCGCTCGGGGCAGGTGTTCGATCACTCCGATCTGCCGATGAAGAAGGTCGACAAGCACTCGACGGGCGGAGTCGGCGACAATACGTCATTGATTCTGGCGCCCATCGTGGCGGAAGCCGGGCTCGCCGTGCCAATGATCAGCGGCCGTGGCCTGGGCCATACTGGTGGAACACTGGATAAACTGGAGGCTATTCCGGGATTCAATACAGCATTGCCGCAGGCGGATTTCCGGCGCGTGCTGCGAGAGTGCCGGATGAGTTTGATCGGGCAGACCGCGGAAATCGCGCCGGCCGACAAAAAGATTTACGCTCTCCGCGATGCCACATCGACGGTCGAAAACATTGGTCTGATTTGCGCTTCGATCATGAGCAAGAAACTGGCGGAAGGCATCGACGCGCTGGTTCTCGATGTGAAGACAGGTTCGGGCGCATTCATGGACAAAGAAGAAGACGCCGTGCGTCTCGCGGAAATCATGGAGGAAACAGCACGCCGCATGGACAAGAAGTGCGTGGCGCTGCTGACGGACATGAGCCAGCCCCTCGGGCGCATGGCCGGTCATTCAAATGAGGTCATCGAGGCGATCGATGTGCTACGGGGCAAAGGCCCGGACGATCTCCGCGAACTCAGCATCGAGCTATCCGCCTGGATGCTTTGTTTGGGCGAACGCTGCAAATTCATCGAGGAAGGCCGGGCCCTGGCAGAGCAAGCCCTCGCTTCCGGAAAGGCGCTGGAGCGATTCCGCATGTGCATTCAATTGCAGGGCGGCGATCCACGCGTGATTGACGATACTTCCCTGTTGCCAGGAGCCAAATTCAAGGCTCATGTGACGAGCCCGCGCAGCGGTTATGTCGCCGCGACGCGCTGCCGTGACTTTGGCATCGCGCTGGCCATGCTGGAAGGCGGCCGCGGAAGGAAAGAAGACCGCATCGACCATGGCGTGGGTTTGGAGTTCCACAAACGCATTGGCGATCACGTGCAAACCGGCGAAAGACTCGTGACAATCGCTTACAATTCCGAGGCCAGGCTGCCGGAAGCTCAAAAATTGATCCTCGAGAGTTTCGAGTTCGCCGATAGCCCGGTCGCGGCGCCACCATTGATCCGTCGCGTCATCGGCGGCTGAAGAATTTCAGGTCCTGGCAATCGCAGCGCGTAATCACAAGGAGACCGAATGGGACGATTCGCGGGAGTGCTTGGCATGCTGTTCCTGCTCGGTGGGGCCTACCTTTTTTCGACCTCGCGGAAATCGATCAGGCTGAAAACTGTGCTGTGGGGTCTAGGGCTGCAGCTCGCACTAGGATTTTTTGTGTTGCGCTCGAGTTTTGGCGGCAAGGTCTTCAGCTTTTTGGGAAATGGCGCGAACAAGCTGTTGAGTTTCTCCTACGCAGGTTCCACGTTCGTGTTCGGTGATTTGGGCCTGCCCAAGGAACTCTCGAGACTGGGATTCTCCTTCGCCTTTCAGGTGCTTCCCACGATTATCTTCATCGCCGCATTTTTTGCGGTTCTCTATCACATCGGATTGATGCAATTGATCATCCGCGCCGCCGCGTGGATCATGACGCGCATCATGGGCGCCAGCGGTGCCGAATCTCTAAACGTGGCGGCAAGCATCTTCATGGGGCAAACCGAAGCGCCGCTGACGATCCGCCCGTTTCTGCCGAAACTGACCAAGTCTGAGTTGATGGTGGTGATGACCAGCGGCATGGCGCACATTTCCGGCGGCATGATGGCCGGCTACATTCAGGTCGGCGGAGCTGATCCGAAAAACCTGCTCACCGCCGTGATCATGACCGCACCCGGCACGCTGCTGATGGCGAAAATGCTTGTGCCAGAAACGGAGCAACCGCTGACCGCCGGGCGCGTGGAAATGCCGCAGATGGAAAAAGAGTCGAATATTCTGGGGGCGATCGCGCGAGGTACCAGTGACGGGTTGCATCTTGCCCTGAATGTCGGCGCGATGCTCATTACCTTCATCGCGCTGCTGGCCTTGCTGAACGCCATCATGGGCGGCATTCACAACTGGCCGCACATGGGATGGTTCCCGCAAAGCTTGCAGGCGGTATTCGGATGGATTTTCGCTCCAGTGGCCTGGCTGATTGGCGTGCCTTGGCGGGACGCGCCGACGATTGGAAACCTGCTGGGGACGCGCATGGCCATCAACGAATTCGTGGCCTTCAGCCAGCTCGGGCCGCTGAGGGACACGCTCGATCCGCGATCCTTTATGATCGCGACTTTTGCGTTATGCGGCTTCGCCAATTTCAGTTCCATCGGGATTCAAATCGGCGGCATTGGCGCGCTGGCTCCGGAACAGCGCAATCAACTCGCCAAGTTCGGTATCCGTGCGATGTTGGCCGGCACCATGGCGAATCTTATGTCGGCCTGCATCGTAGGAATTCTGTCGTGAGCACCAGGAAACCTTCTCCCGAGCGAGCTAAGCCAAGCCCGGAGTTTGTCCATGCGGAAGCAGCGGCGAAATTCATCTTAAGGAAGACCAAGCTGCGGCCGACGATCGCGTTGGTGCTCGGTTCTGGCCTGGGTGCTTTTGCGAACGAGTTCGCCAGTGCTGTCAAGATCCCCTACGCGAAAATTCCCCATTTCCCGCGGTCAACGGCCATTGGTCATGCGGGTCAACTCGTCCTCGGCAAAGTCGGCGACACGGAAGTTGCGGGAATGCAAGGCCGCGTCCATCTTTACGAAGGCTATTCGGTGAAGGAAGTCTCATTCCCAGTTCGTGTATTCGCGCGCATGGGCGTGAAAGCAATCGTCTTGACGAATGCCGCGGGCGGAATCAAGAAAGACTTCACGCAGGGCCGGCTCGTTGTCATCAGCGATCACATTAATCTGCAAGGAGCGAATCCACTGGGCGGACCGAATGATGAACACTTCGGACCGCGCTTTCCGGATATGACTTCCGCTTACGACAAAGAGTTTCGGGCGCTCACGTTCGCGGAGGGCCGCCGATTAGGAGTCGCTCTCGACGAAGGCGTATACGCCGCACTGTCCGGGCCCAGCTACGAAACGCCGGCCGAGATCCGTTATCTGCGCAGCGTTGGCGCGGACCTTGTCGGCATGTCGACCGTCCCGGAAGTGATCGCGGCTCGTCACAGCGGAATTCGCGTATTGGGAATATCCTGCGTGACCAATGCGGCTGCGGGCGTCTTAGATCGGCCACTCGACCACAGAGAGGTCCTGGAAACGGCGGAACGCGTCAAGGATCAGTTCACGGGATTGCTGCGCGCCGTGATTCCCGATATCGCGGCGGCAGTCAAATAGGGAGGCGGACTTGTCTCAGTTCGATGCGTTAATTTCTGCGGCCAGAGCGGCACGAGAGAGGGCCCACGCGCCGTTTTCTAATTTCAAGGTGGGTGCTGCTCTGCGCACGCCTTCCGGGAAGATCTTTGGCGGCTGCAACGTGGAGAACGCCACGTATGGCCTGACGGTTTGTGCCGAGCGTGTAGCCATCTTCAAAGCGATCAGTGAGGGAGAACGCCAATTCGACGCCATCGCGGTGGTGACCGACACGGACACGCTCACGCCACCCTGCGGCGCCTGCCGGCAGTTGATTTGGGAATTTTGTGGAGATGTACCCGTCGTGATGTCGAATCTGCACGGAAAAGTCGAAGAACTGCGGATGAGCCAGCTTTTTCCCAAGCCATTCGACTCGTCGAATCTTTAGAACATACTCGGAAGGATCGTTATGAGGAATTCGTCCCGGATGCGCGTGTTTTGGCTGTCATGTTTTTTCGCCGCACTTCTTACGTTGGCTCAGCCGCAACTGACCAAATCGCAGGCTAAGCAAGCGGCCGGTTTCGATCTTGTTGTCGCCAATGCCACGATCGTCACGATGGACCCCGACCGGCACGTACTGGAGAACGGTGTGATTGCCGTCAATGGAGACACCATCTCGTTCGTTGGCAGCGCAGCCGACTTCCAAGCGCAAACAAGGAAAGGCTTGGCCGCAAAGCAGACGATCGACGCCAAGGGCAAGCTCATTATGCCCGGCCTGATCAACGGACACACCCATATCCCAATGGTGTTGATGCGTGGACTGATTGACGACGTCACTCTGGACGACTGGCTGCGCAAGTACATTTTCCCCGCCGAAGCCAAGAACGTGAACGAGGATTTCGTCCGCTGGGGCTCGCGGCTCGCCCTGGCAGAGATGATCCGCAGCGGCACCACCACCTTCGCGGATATGTACTATTTCGAGGACGCCGAGGCCGAAGAGACAAAAGCGGCGGGTCTCCGCGGCGTTCTCGGCGAGACATGGATCGACTTCCCGGCGCCAGACAACAAGACGAATTCAGAAATGGCTGCCTACACCGAGAAGTATCTGAAAAAATGGCAAGGCGATCCGCTGATTCGCGCCGCCGTTGCGCCTCATTCTATCTACACCTGCTCCGAGAAGACGCTGCGGGATGCCGCGGCGATGGCGCGCAAGTATCATGCGCCGATCCTCATTCATGTAGCGGAGATGCGCAAAGAACTGGTCGACAGCCTGGAGAAAAATGGCACCACTCCGGTGCAATACCTGGAACGGATTGATGTGCTTGGACCGGATGTCCTGGCAGCACACTGTATTTGGACCGACTACACCGACATTAAGATTCTCGCTGACCGGCAGGTCGGCTGCGTGCACAATCCTTCGAGCAACATGATGCTGGCCAGCGGCGTGGCGCCCGTCGTGGATCAACGCGCTGCCGGTGTGCGCGTGGGACTTGGCACTGACGGCCCCGCCGGCAGCAACAACGACCTGGACATGATGGAGGAAATGGACCTGGCCGCAAAACTCCAGAAAACCTATCGAGTGGACCCGAGAGCCCTCGGCGCCAAAGGCGCGCTGGAAATGGCGACGATTGAGGGTGCCCGCGCGTTGCATATGGAGAAAGAGATTGGCTCGCTGGAAACCGGCAAAAAGGGGGACTTCGTGGTTCTGAATCTCGACGTCCCGAACGCAGTGCCGATGTTCGACGTCTACTCACAAATTGTCTACGCGCTGAAAGCGAGTGAGGTCGAAACGGTCGTCGTGGCTGGCAAGCCGGTCATGAAAGACGGCAAGCTCCTGACAGTCGACGAAGCCAAAGCCATTGCCAAAGGCATCGAATATGGCAGGCGAGTCACCGTCTCCCTGCAGAAATAATGGCGATACTCAGGCAGATTTGAATTTACGATAGCGGCGAATGACAGCGTTTGTAGAGCTATCGTGTTTCAGGGCGGGTTCGGTTGAGCTTTCCAGCTCGGGGATGATCCGCTGTGCCAGGACTTTGCCGAGTTCCACGCCCCACTGGTCGAACGAATCGATGTGCCAGATCGTACCCTGCGTGAAAACAGTGTGCTCGTAAAGCGCAACCAGCTTACCCAAGGCCTCTGGCGTGAGCTTCTCCAGCAGAATAGTGTTTGTGGGACGATTGCCTTCAAAAACGCGGTGCGGCACGAGCCAATCCGGCGTACCCTCGGCCTTCACCTGCTTCGGCGTCTTGCCAAACGCCAGCGCCTCGCTTTGCGCGCAAACGTTGGCGACCAGCATGTCGTGATGCCGACCAAGGGGATTGAGAGTTTTCCCAAATGCGATGAAGTCGCAGGGAATGAGCCGTGTACCTTGATGAATGAGCTGGTAAAACGAGTGTTGGCCGTTGGTTCCGGGCTCGCCCCAGTAGATCGGCCCCGTTTCGTAGTTCACCGTTGTGCCGTCGAGCGTAACGTGTTTGCCGTTGCTCTCCATCGTCAATTGCTGCAGGTACGCGGGAAAGCGTTTTAGATACTGCTCATAGGGAAGAACCGCCACCGTCTGCGCACCGAAGAAATCCGTGTACCAGACTCCGAGCAAGCCGAGCAGCACCGGAATGTTCCGTTCGAACGGAGTCGTACGGAAGTGTTCATCCATCTCGTGAAATCCGGCAAGCAGGGCGCGGAAATTCTCCGGTCCAATGGCCAGCATGGTAGAAAGACCGATGGCGGAATCCATGGAATAGCGGCCACCGACCCAATCCCAGAAACCGAACATATTCGCGGTGTCGATACCGAATTTGCTGACCTCCGCCGCATTCGTCGAGACCGCAACGAAATGCTTGGCAACCGCCTTTTCGTCGCCGCCAAGTCCTTTTAGCGCCCAGTCTCTGGCGGTGTGGGCATTGGTCATGGTTTCCAGCGTGGTAAAGGTCTTCGACGAGATGATGAACAGGGTCTCCTCGGGATTCAGGTCCGCCACTGCTTCGGCGAAGTCGGTGCCATCGACATTCGAGACGAAGCGGAACGTCATACTCCGTTGGCTGTAGTGCTTCAGGGCTTCGTACGCCATGACTGGCCCGAGGTCGGAACCGCCGATCCCGACGTTAATGACATTGCGGATGCGCTTACCGGTGTGACCCAGCCACGCACCGCCGCGTACGCGGTCCGAGAAGTCCGCCATTTTATCGAGGACGGCGTGTACATCTGGAACAACGTTTTTGCCGTCGACCAGAATAGAAGCGTCTCGCGGCGCGCGCAAAGCGACATGCAGGACGGCGCGGTTCTCCGTAATATTGATCTTGTCGCCGCGAAACATCGCGTCGATTCGCTCGCGAAGCCCTACCTCTTTGGCCAGGTCCAGCAGCAGCTTCAGTGTTTTCTCGGTGATGCGATTCTTCGAAAAATCGAAATAAATTCCCAAAGCTTCGACTGTGAAGCGGTCGGCACGCTTGGGATCATCCTCGAAAAGCTTGCGCAAATGGATCGCTCGAATTTTACTGTGGTGCGCTTTAAGCGCGGCCCAGGCCTTCCGCTTCGTCAACGGTTTCAGAGCGGACTTCTTCGCGCTAGCTTTTTTCGTTGCCATGACCGGCTCCTTGCGTTTTTCAACTCTTGATTCAGCTTCGGGTGTTAGATGATCGTGCCGTGTTTTTGGCTTTATTATTCTCGTTACTGTCGGCGTGCCAGAGCCGGAATCCGCCCGTGAATGCATTGAAGTTGTCGCCAGCTCGGCAAAGTGGCGGCAATTTCGCGAGTTTTTTTGTATTTCCGCCACCGAGCACAACTTCGTCGGGCTCCAGAGCCTGGGTCAACTTTTCTACAACATCAAAAACATGCTTTTGCCACTTCTTCCGCCCCCGCTTCTCCAAACTGCGCTTGCCGACATAGTCCTCGTAGGTTCCTTTCTTGTAGGGCAGGTGTCCGAGTTCCATGGGCTCGACAGTTCCGTCGACAACGAGCGCCGTACCCAGTCCCGTGCCCAGTCCGAGAAAAAGCATCTTCCCTTTGCGGTAGCTGCCGAGGGCCTGCATCGCGGCATCGTTCATGACCTTCACGGGGCAACCGAAAGCGCGGCGGAACTGGAATCCGACCCAGCCCTTTCCCAGGTTGTAAGGGTCAATCAGCGGACGGTTGTGCAACACCGGGCCCGGATAGCCGATGGACACGGCGTCATACTTCCAGTCCGCGGTGATCGTCTTCGCCTGCTTGACCATTTGTTCAGCGGTCAGCTTTGGACCCGATTCGAACTTGCGTGGAGTCTCTTGGCCGCTGAGCAACAGTTTCACATTGGTGCCGCCCACATCAATGACTAGAACTTTCATCGTCCATTTTCCTCGCTCCGCCATTTGCGAACAGGGCCGGAGGCATGGCACGAGCCACAGGAGCCGTTCCAGCACTAGAGTGTACCCAAAACGCGGGTGGAATGGCTCCAGCGAATGTTAAAAAATGAAAATGTCAATGGCTTTGCCGCGCAAGCCTGAATTTATTCAAAATCTTACACAGGCAAATGCAAAACATCCCCTTGACACACCACGCATAGAGAAGTAATTTTCCCCAATGTTTTGAAGCGTGTGTGAGGTCCCGTCGGGGTGGACGCAGGGCGGAAGATTCAGTCGTATTCAGTCCATGCTTCACAATAGAGAATGGGATTCCTTCCTGGTGCTCTAAGGAAGAGGGAATCTTGTTTTTCATTGGCGTTGCATGAGTCGCAGCAAGTTTGTTGGGTTCCGTGGAGAGGGGTGGAACGAATGAGTCGTAAATCGCTTTGTAGCGCGGTCGTTGTCATCATTGCCACACTTTGTTGGGGTTCGGCTGTATTCGGACAGGCAACCGGCAGTTTCTCGGGGACGGTGACTGACAAGTCAGGCTCCGCTGTCGTCGGAGCGACCGTCACTGTCACGTCGCAGACGACGGGCGTCGCGCGCTCCGTGAACACGGATGACACGGGGCATTACACGCTCAATCTGCTGCCGGTCTCGGTCTACACGATTCGCGTGGAATTTAAAGGCTTCCAGCCGACGGAAAGCCGGGATGTCAAGTTGCAGGTCGACGAACATCGCGAGATGGATTTCTCGCTGTCGCCCGCTACGGTCAGTTCCACCGTGGAAGTCACAGCTGCGGAAGTCGCCGTCGAAACCAGCAATCCTTCGCTCGGCCAGGTCATCACCTCGCAACAGGTGTCGCAGCTCCCCTTGAACGGACGTGACTTCGTGCAACTGGCCACGCTGACGCCAGGGACATCAGCAGAGACGAATCCTGGCAGCTTCTTCACCTCTGCGCCCAGCAGCGAAGTGGCGGCTCGTGGTCCGTTCTCCCTGTCTGTTGGTGGTTCGCGCCCGAATAGCACGGACTGGCTGATCGACGGTGTCGACAACAACGAGTTGACTGCCGGTGGCATCTCAATTCTCTCCAACGTCGACTCGATCCAGGAATTCAAGGTTCTGACGTACAACTACTCTGCCGAGTATGGCACCCGGGCAGGACCAACAGTTCTTCTCACGACAAAGTCCGGTTCCAATGCTTTTCACGGAAGTTTGTACGAGTTCTTCCGCAACACCGATCTCGACGCGAGAAGCTTTTTCGCGACCTCTCGCGAAAAATTCAACCTGAACCAATTTGGCGGTTCTCTCGGTGGCCCGATTCGCAAGAACAAGACATTTTTCTTCCTAGACGGTGAACAAAAATTTCAGCGTCACGGCATCCCATTTACCGGTCTAGTTCCCTCGATGGACATGCGAAACGGGGACTACACCAATGACGCGTTGGGCAATCCGGTCAGTGGGACGTATACACCCACGAGCGGACAAGCCGTGTCCGTGCCCGGGATCGTGAATCCCAACATGCTTGGTGCCTCATTGAACCCGGCGGTGTACCCAAACGTTTATTTCCAGTGTGATGGGAACGGGAATCCAATGCCCGCCAATGCCAACGGATCACAGGCGCAGGGAATCCCATGTTCCAAGATTCCCGCCGGTCTGATCAGCCCGATCAGTCAAGCCATGATGAATCTGTACCCCGAGCCGAATGTCACCGGCAACTCGAGCTACAACTTTGCGGATGTGCCGGTGCGTAAACTCGACGAAACAAAGTTTGACATCCGCCTTGACCATAATTTTTCAGCGAACGACACCCTGTTTGCACGCTTCAGCTATGACCAGGCAAATTCATACGTCCCGGGCGGCGCGCCGGGATTCGCCGCGCAGAGCGCGTTCGGTACAAACCAGGGCATCATCAACCATGCGCGTAACGTGGCTATCGGAGAAACCCATATTTTCTCTCCCGTAACCGTCAATCAATTTAGCTTTGGCTATAACCGCATTTTCAACTACATCTCATCCTATGGCACGGGAAGCTGCGAGTCGGCGAAGTTGGGCATTGTCGGAGCAAACTTGGGCTGCACAGGGTTGGGCTCTGACGCCACTTGTATTCCGGGGGCGATTAGCTGCGGATTGGTATCCACCTTGATGACGGCCGGATATTGGGCCGTCGGTGATCGCGGTTACTCGCCATTCCAGGGCGGCACCAACATTTTCACGGTCAACGATACCCTGAACTTCATTCGTGGAAAACACGACATCAAGGTTGGCATTGGTATCCGTGCCAACCAGCTCAACGTCAGCACCGAGGCCTTCCAGGATGGTTTCTGGATTCCCGGCGCCATCGGCAATTTCAGCGGCTATCTGACACCATTGAAGACCCCACCTACGCTTCCCTCGCTGAGCGTACCTGGTGATCCGACCGCCGACTTCATGATGGGCTTGATTGGTGTATCGGAACACGACCAGACATTCAACGGCACAACGACTGGACGCCGTTGGAAGGTCTATCGGCCCTTCGTACAAGACGACTGGAGAGTCACAAGCAATCTGACGTTGAATCTTGGACTAGCCTGGGACATCCAGAATCCCATTACAGAAGTAAACGGGAAGATGGCGAATTACGACCCGTACAACAATCAGTTGCTCGTTGCTGGCGTAGGCGGCGTGTCATGGTCGGCCGGTGTGAACAAATACTGGACGGCGTTTGAACCCCGCATCGGCTTCGCCTACAAGTTGGGAAGCAGCGGCAAGACCGTCATCCGTGGCGGCTATGCTATCTTCCACGACTCGGCCTGGAGCATGGGTGCACAGGGCCTCTGGCAAAACCCGCCGTTCTTCGCCGAAGGCGACGCCTTGGGATTCGGTCAACCGGCCGGAATCTTTTTTGGACCTACCCCGACGGGCTGCCCCTTCTCAACGTCCTACTGCGCATCGCAGGGTTATGCGGTGACTGGCGCTTATACGAGTGGCTTCCAGATTTTTGACAGCCCACCCGACCTCAGCACCTTCACTGGGACTTTGTTCTACCAACCCACGAACTTCCACCCTGGTACGGTGCAACAGTACAACGCCAACGTGGAACGCGAAATTCCCGGCAACATCGTCGTGACGATCGGGTATGCGGGCGCCAAGGGGTACGACCTGCTCGTCGCTGGCAACAACCTCAACACCTCGACCGGTTCAATGACTTGCGGCGTCGGTGTGATCGGCTGTAACACTGACGGGTCACCGTACACGCCTCCGTTCGCACCCCCGAACGGCAACGCAGTGCTGGCCTTTGGCGATTACGGCAAGACCAACTACAATTCGTTCCAGGTCAAAGCAGAAACAAAGACGCCCAAATATGGTCTTTATTTCCTCGTTGGGTATACCTATTCGCATACCTATGACAACGGCCTGAGCGACGGCTTGGGTTCACTGCTGAGCGCGCCTTATTTCCCGTTGCCCAACTGGACAAAGCTCGACTGGGCTCCTTCTCAGATGGACCTTCACAACAACTTCACCGCAAGTGTGATCTACGACTTGCCATTCGGTAAGGGCAAGAAGTGGGGCAATGACTGGAACGGTGCGACGAACTCCCTTCTCGGTGGATGGCAGGTCACTGTCATCCAAAAGATCGCCTCAGGATTTGCGTTCCCGTTGATCGACAGTAATAACGCCTCCGGCGTAACCTTCAACAACGGCGGCAACGGAAACAACTTTAACCGACCGGACCAGGGTTCAAGTTGCAGCGCGTATGTCTCGAACCATGGCCCCGAACAACAATTCATCAACGCCGATTGCTTCTCGCACGCCATCGGCCACCTTGGAAACGCTTCGCGTCTCCCGGTGTACGGTCCGGACTTCGTGAACACAGACTTCTCTGTGATCAAGCAGTTCGCGCTACCCTGGGAAAATATGGGATTGAACTTCCGTGCTGAGTTCTTCAACATCTGGAACCACGCGCAGTTCGGACTACCCGTCAACGACGTGAGCGCACTGGGCTTCGGCCAAGTGAACTCCACCGTGAACAATCCGCGCGTCGTACAGTTCGGGTTGAAGCTTACGTTCTAGCGGAAGTCGACAACTTACCTTCAACGGCCGACCCACTGGAGTTCCGGTGGGTCGGTTTATTTTGGGGGAGCCGGCTTGCCGGAGGCCGGAACTTGCTCGCGCAGTGTGTAGACGAATTGTTGCAACTCGTGGCGCGCTTGTTCGACCTGTTGCTTCTTTTTCTCGGAAGCCTGCCTGTAGAGCTCCGTTTCCTGACG
>Ga0335070_10002639_pt1 | contig 20833 bp, 28 predicted proteins | sample Lox_Sample_13_FD_206722 | JGI IMG/M metagenome (GOLD analysis project Ga0335070, IMG submission 206722) | Soil microbial communities from Loxahatchee National Wildlife Refuge, Florida, United States - Lox_Sample_1.3 | ecosystem: Environmental > Terrestrial > Soil > Wetlands | place: USA...
GCGCTTCAGCCGACAGGAGGTCGGATGTAGATCACGCCCTCGTGCTTGATCGGCACGAAGGAGGCGCCGATGTCCATGATCACGGCCTCGACGTAGGCGTAGACCTCGTCGCCGACGTGCTCGTCCGTGCAGAAGACGTCGATCCCGACCTCGTCGTGCGGGTGCGCGTCGAGGTTGTGCTCGAGGAGCAGCGCGAGGAGCCGGTCGCGGTCCGGGATCCGCGCCGCTTCGACCTGGATCGTGCTCGACATCCGCTGCTCCTCTCGCTCGTCCTTCGGATCCCACACCGGGACGTCGCCCGGCGGGGGTCGCCTCTCTCGCCGAGTCTTGGATCCGAATTGTCGTCGGCCGGGCCGAGGGCGTCAACCGCTATTTTCCGTATTGATGGTCGCCGCCGCTGCCCGGGAGCTGCGCAAGGGCGGGCTGTTCGCGCCGAGCCCGATGCCGTTCAACCCCCTCGGGCTGTAGGCGGCCGCGCGCATCCGAGGGTGCGCGGCGGCCGGGCCGCGCGCGGATCGAGCCTCGTCGCCGGGCTCTTCCTGTTCGCGCTCGGGATCGTGCTCATCCTCGACTCGAAGCTCGGCCTCTCCCCGTGGGATGTGCTCAACCAGGGGATCTCGAAGCACACCCCGCTCTCGTTCGGGATCGCGAACGTCGCGGTCGCGGTGGTCGTCCTGCTCGTCGCCTGGTCGCTCGGCGGCCGACCCGGTCCGGGCACGGTCGCAAACGCGTTGCTCATCGGCGCGATCATCCAGGGGCTGACGTCGATCGCCGCGCTCAACGCGCTCGCCCACGACGGACTATCGGTGCGCGTACCGCTCCTCGTCGTCGGGATCTGGCTGCTCGGGCCCGCGACGGCGTTCTACATCGGCGCCGATCTCGGCGCCGGTCCGCGCGACACGCTGATGCTCGTCGGCGCGCGGCGTACCCGCTTCCGCATCGGCGTCGTCCGAGCGACGATCGAGCTTGCGGCGCTCGCCGCCGGAATCGCGCTCGGCGGGACGTTCGGCGTCGGCACGGTGGCGTTCGCGCTCCTGATCGGACCGGTGGTCGAGTCGTCCTTCGCCCTGCTCGCGCGCTCGCCGCTCGCTGTCCCGGTGCCCGTCGCGGCGGTCGTGGCGGAATGAGCGAGCCGCGCACGAGCCGGGCGAGCTTCCCCGGCTATGGGATCTCCGAGGACGCCGCCGGGCTGCTCCCGTGGAGCTGGGCCGAGGAGCGGCTCGCTGCCTCACACAGCTACTGGATCGTCACCGCGTCGCTGGAGCGCGGCCCGCACGCCATGCCGGTGTGGGGGCTGTGGCGCGTCGGCGGCCTCGTCTTCAGCAGCGGCGCCAGCTCGCGCAAGGCGCGCAACCTCGCCGCCGATCCGCGCGTCGTCGTGCACCTCGAGAGCGGCGACGAAGTCGTCGTCGTGGAAGGAAACGCAGAGATCGTCGAGCCGACGGCCGAGCTGCTCGACGAGTACGCCGCGAAGTACCAACCGGTCGCCGCGGAGATCGGCCGCTGGTACTTCGTGCGGCCGCGCCGCGTGTACGCGTTCCGCGAGCGGGACTATCCGCAGAGCGCGACGCGGTTCGACTGGTAGCAGGCTCTCACTTTCGCAGCGACAGCGCCGCGCCGCCCGCGAGCAGGACGATCCCGAGCACCCGCGGCCAGTGCAGCGCGATCTGCCGCGAGCCGAACAACCCCCAGCGGTCGATCGCGACACCCATCGCGAGCTGGCCGGCGATGAGGATGCCGACGGTCGCCGCCGTGCCGATGCGCGGGCCTGCGTACGTGATCGTGAAGACGATCAGCAGGCTCAGCACGCCGCCGCTGAGCATCCACCACGGCACGTGGAGCGAACGCTCGTAGCCGGCGACGCTTCGGCGCGCGATCGACAGCGCGCCGAGCGCGAGCACCGCTGTCAGCAGCGTCGAGACGGCGAGCGCCTCCATGACGCCGACGCGCTCGCCGAGCCGCGACATGACCGCGATCTGCACGGAACCGGCCAGGCCGGCCGCGACGGCCAGCCCGGTTGCGAGCGCGCCACCGGACACGCGCCTACCCTAAAGAACGCGCTACGAGCCTGCCGACGGGTCTCCCTGCCAGAGGTGGAAGTGGTTGCCCTCGCTGTCCGTGCACGCCGCGAACCAGCCGTGGCCCGGCACCGGACTCTTCGCGTCCGCCTCGCCGCCGAGCTCGCGCACCTTCGTGCTCGACGCGTCGATGTCCGGCGTGTCGAGGTAGTAGTTCGGGTAGCCGGAGCGCTCCGGGGCGGGGAAGACGGCCACGCCCCAGCCGGGACCGCCCTGGGCCATGCGGTAGTCCATGCCCTCCATCGCGCCGCCGAACTCCCAGCCGAACAGGCCGCTCCAGAAGGCCTGCGCGCGGTCGGCGTCCTCGGACGGGAACTCGATGTGGACGACCTCTCCTGCCATGCCGGCTCCTCTCTCACGTCGGGGATGGCTTGACGCTAGTTCGGGTTAGGCTCCCTGCGCAACCGATCAAAGGGGGAGCGATGCGCCGGGTGATCGTGCTGTACGAGCAGGAGCCGGATGCGGACGCGTACGAGGCACATGCCGAGGTCTGCAGGCTGGTTCCCGGCGGCGAGTTCCGCCACGGCAAGGTGCTCGGCTCGCCGCTGGGGGAGCCGGCGTTCGCGTACTACGCGGAATGGGAGTTCGCGGACGAGGCCGCGTTCGACGCCGCGACGCGCAGCGAGGAGTTCATGGCGAGCGGCAAGGACGCGCGTGATCGCGGACTGCCGCGGCCGAGCGTGCTGTTCGCCGACGTCTCGTGAGCGAGCCGGACGCACCGACACCGCTCGATCCCGCCGAGCTCGGGTTCGAGCGGATCCGCTACGAGAAGGCGCCGCCGCGCGCGACGATCACGCTCAACCGGCCGGAGGTCCTCAACGCCTTCGATTTCAAGATGCTGCGCGAGATCGCACGCGCGTGCGAGGACGCGAGCTGGGACGACGAGGTCCGCGTCGTCGTCGTCACCGGCGAGGGCCGCGCGTTCTGCGTCGGCGCGGACCTGAGGAGCTGGGGCGCCGAGCTGATCGACGATCCGCGCCTCTACTGGAAGTGGTTCGGAGCGTTCAAGGACATGCACGATCGGCTGCGCGAGATCGGCAAGCCGACCGTGGCCCGAGTTCAAGGGATCGCGGTCGGCGGCGGCAACGAGCTGCAGATGGCGTGCGACCTTGCGGTCATGGTCGACGACGCGTTCATTCGGCATGTCGGACCGGAGCACGGCTCGGTGCCGGCCGGGGGCGCGACGCAATGGCTGCCGATCTTCGTCGGCGACCGTCGCGCGCGCGAGATCCTCTTCCTCTGCGAGGAGATCCCGGCGGCCCAGGCGGTCGAGTGGGGGCTCGTCAACTACGCGGTGCCGCGCGCGGAGCTCGACGCGAAGGTGGACGAGGTCGTCGACAAGCTCGCGGCGAAGCTGCCGCAGACGATCCGCTACACGAAGCAGCAGCTCAACTGGTGGCGCGACCTCTCCTGGAACGAGACGGTCGGCCACGCGCGGGACTGGCTGTCGCTGTCGATGCGCAGCGACGAGACGAAGGACGCGATTCGCGCGTTCCTCGCGAGCCGCGATGCCTGACGAGCTCGTCCTCGTCGAGCACGCCGGCCGCGTCGGCGTCGTGCTCATGAACCGGCCGAAGCAGCTCAACGCGCTCTCCGGCGAGCTGATGGACGCCGTCGTCGCCGCGCTCGAGGAGCTCGACGCGGACGAGGAGATCCGCGCGATCGTGCTCGGCGGCGGCGAGCGCGCGTTCGCAGCGGGCGCCGACATCGCCGAGCTCGCCGCGGGCACGCCGATCTCGCTCTACGAGAACCGCCGCATCGAGCGCTGGGACGCGATCCGCGGTGTGCGCAAGCCGGTCGTCGCGGCCGTCTCCGGCTTCTGCCTCGGCGGCGGCTGCGAGCTCGCGATGCTCTGCGACCTGATCATCGCCTCGGAGACGGCCCGCTTCGGTCAGCCCGAGATCAACCTCGGCGTCCTCCCGGGCGCGGGCGGCACGCAGCGACTGACGCGGGCCGTCGGCAAGGCGGTGGCGATGGACATGATCCTCACCGGCCGCATGCTCTCGGCGCGCGAGGCGCTCCACTTCGGGCTCGTCGCGCGCGTCGTCGCGAAGGAGGCCTGGCTCGACGAGGCGAAGCGCGTCGCCGCGGAGATTGCGGCGAAGGGGCCGGTCTCGGTCCGGCTCGCGAAGGAGGCGATCGACCAGGCGTTCGAGGCGCCGCTCGCCGCCGGCGTCGAGTTCGAGCGGCGTGCCTTCTATCTCGCCCGCGCCTCCGAGGACGCCGGCGAGGGGCTGAACGCCTTTCTCGAGAAGCGGCAGCCGGACTTCAAGGGGAAGTGAGCGCCTTCCGGGGAAACCCCGATGGGCGGACGGGAACCCCGGCGGAGGCTCTCCTTGCCAACCCAGGAGGTGCACCCATGGGCGAGGAGAAGCCGAAGGGCTTCATGCACATGTGCGCAGTGTGCGGCCGGGTGGCCGCCGCGCTCTCGATCGTCCTGCTCGTTCCGGTCATCCGGAAGCGGCTGGCGAAGAGGCACGAGAAGAAGCACGTCTTCCAGCTGAAGCGCTTTCCGATCTTCGGTCACTGATCCCATGCGGCGGGAGCGTGCCCGCTCGGGCGCGCTCCCGCTGTAGGGTTTCGCGCGATGGCCGAGGTCGAGGTCAGGCGCGACGGCGCGGTGCAGACGATCGCCTTGAACCGCCCCGAGGTGCTCAACGCGTTCAATCGTGCGCTGCATGCCGCGCTCCGGGAGGCGCTGAAGGAGGCACGCGATCCGGAGGTGCGTGCCGTCGTCGTCACCGGAGCCGGGCGCGGCTTCTGCGCCGGGCAGGACCTGACCGAGTTCCGCGACGCACCGGACGTCGGTGACAGCCTGCGCGCGACCTACCACCCGAACGTGCTCGCGATCCGTGCGCTCGAGAAGCCGGTGATCGCGGCGGTCAACGGCGCCTGCGCCGGCGCTGGACTCTCGCTCGCCTGTGCCTGCGACATTCGCATCGCCTCGGACGCGGCCTCGTTCGTGCCGGGCTTCATCGGCATCGGGCTCGTCCCGGACGCCGGCGGCACGTACTTCATCCACCGCCTGCTCGGCGCGCCGCGCGCGTTCGAGTGGATGTCGTCGAACCGGCGCCTCGGCGCAGCCGAGGCGCACGAGTGGGGCCTCGTCTCCGAGGTCGTCGCCGCGGATGCGCTCGCGGCGCGCGCGGCCGAGCTCGCGGCGACCTTCGCTGCACTGCCGACGCGTGGGATCGGGATGACGAAGCGCCTGTTCGACCACGCCGACACGGCGACGCTCGAGGAGCAGCTCGAGCTGGAGGCGCAGCTTCAGACCGCAGCGACCCAGACCGAGGATTTTCGCGAGGGCGTGGCGGCGTTCCTCGAGAAGCGCCCGCCGAGCTTCAGCGGCCGCTAGGGCTGCGCCCGCAGACGCGAAGGCCGACGGCGTCCGCGGCGCGGCTGCTCGCGAGCCCCGCGGACTGCAGTGCTTCGATCGCCGCCGTCACCGCCGGGTAGTCGTGGCGCAGCGCAGCCTCGCCGAGCGCCTTCAGCGCGGCGGCGACTCCGCGGTCGGCCGCGAGCCATTGCCCGACCTCGGCCCTGTCCGGCGCGGGCGGCTTCAACGCCTCGAGCCTGCGCAGCGCCGCCTCGTAGAGCGGGAGGTTCCGGTCGACGTAGGCGACCACCTGCGCGTAGCGCTTCGGCTTCGGGAGGGGCCGCGCCCCCGCCGCGTACGCCGAGCAGACCGCGTCGGCGCGTTGCACGAACGCGCCGTGCGAGAGACCTCCGCAGCCGGCGAGCGCCGAGCACGCAGCGAGCAGCGTCAGGCCCGCAAGAGCGCGAGGACATCGTCGACGGATGGGAATCGGTGCTCCCGGTGCTTCGAGAAGACGACCTCTCCTTCGCGGACGACGTCGAACTGCCCGGACACGCCGGCGCGAATCGACGCGTCGAAGCCATTCGCGTTCAACTCGGCTGCGAGACTCGCGGCCCGTTCGTCGTAGCCGCTTCAGACGGGGCAGTAGAGGATCTCGACGGTCACGGCGGGAGCGTACCGCCGCCGTGCGACGGTGGGGTGTCCGGCGGCCGTCCTAGACTCGCCGGAGATGGAGCATCCGATCAAGCTCGTCGTCACCGACGATCTGCGCCGCAGCCGCCTGACGGTCTTCTTCCGGCTGCTGCTCGTGATCCCGCACTTCATCTGGCTCTACCTCTGGGGGATCGTCGCGCTCATCGTGCTCGTGATCGCGTGGTTTGCGGCGCTCTTCACGAAGCGCGTTCCCGCGGGCCTGCACGGCTTCCTCGCGGGGTACCTGCGCTACCAGGTGCACGTCTTTGGATACTTCACGCTCGCCGCCAACCCGTATCCCGCCTTCAGCGGGAGCGCCGACTACCCGATCGACGTGGTGATTGCAGGTCCCGAGGAGCAAGGCCGCCTCGGCGTCTTCTTCCGCGCGCTGCTCGCGCTCCCGGCGCTGATCCTCTCCGGAGCGATGAACTACCTCGTCGAGATCGCGGTGTTCTTCGCGTGGTTCGTGTGCCTGTTCACCGGCCGGATGCCGGAGGGGATGCGGAACCTCCTCGCGTTCACGATCCGCTACCACGCGCAGACGCAGGCGTACTACTCGCTGCTGACGCCGCGCTACCCGAGCCTGAACGTCGGGCTCGAGTAGCCCGCAGACCCTTTACGCTGTCGGTGGAGGTGGCGCGCGCGTGCGAGCGGCGACGGTCGCTTTGCTGCTGTTCGGCCTCGCGGGAGGGACCGCCGAAGGCGCTCGGCCTGCGGCTCCGGCTTCCGAAGGCCTACAAGATCGCGTGCGTGACGATGAGCGGCAAGCCCTTCCGTCGGCTGGACGCGGCCACCGGGACGATCGATCTCTCCGGCGAGACCGGCTCACTCGAGCTTCGGGTCGCCTATTCGAAGACGCCGTAGGAGGCGGCGGCCCCTATAGTCGTGAGATGGCGGTGACGCCGGACATGCGACGCTGGGACGAGCTCTTTGCGGCGCGCACACGCGGAGCCGGCGACGGCATCGCGGCTGTCCTCGCGTTCCTCGGCCTGCCGAACCTGATCCCGTTCGCAGGCGGCTTCCCGGACCCGGTGACCTTCCCGCGCAAGCGCGCGTCGGCGCTCCTGCACGAGTTCGCCGCGGCCGGTGAGGCGCGCGCTTTTCAGTACGCGCCGACGCGTGGGCTCGCCGGACCGCTCGACGCGCTCGCCGGCCGGCTCGAGGCCTTGCAGGGCCGCCGGCCCGCAGAGGACGAGCTGCTGATCACGAGCGGCGGGATGGAGGCGCTCGAGCTCGTCGGCAAGTCGTTTCTCGACCGCGGCGACGTGGTCGTCGTCGAGGGGCCGACATACCTCGGCGCGATCATCGCCTTCCGCAGCTTCGAGGCCGACGTCGTCGCCGTGCCGCTGGACGAGGACGGCCTCGTCGTCGACGAGCTGGAGCGGCGGCTGGCAGCAGGGCTGCGCCCGAAGCTCCTCTACACGATCCCGGACCACCAGAACCCGGCCGGCGTCAGCCTCTCCGGCGAGCGGCGGCGACGGCTGGTCGAGCTCGCGCGCCGCGACGGCTTCCTGATCGTCGAGGACGTCGCCTACCGTGAGCTCGGGTTCGAGGACGATCCCGCGGCGAGCCTCTGGAGCCTCGCGCCCGAGATGGTCGTCCAGGCGGGGACGACGTCGAAGACGTTCTTCCCCGGCGTGCGCCTCGGATGGGCCGTCGGTCCGGCCGCCGTCTCGGCGCAGCTCGTCGCCGCGAAGCAGAACACCGACCAGTGCGCGGGCGCGCTCGGGCAGCGGCTCTTCGAGGAGTACGTGCGCCGCGGCTGGATCGAGGAGCAGCTCGCGCAGTCGCGGTCGCTCTACCGGCGCAAGTGCGAGCGCATGCTCGCGGCGCTCGAGCGCTGCATGCCGGCGGGGGTGCGCTGGACCCGCCCGGAGGGCGGCTTCTTCTCGTGGCTGACGCTGCCGGAGGGCGGCGACGCCGCCGACCTGGCGCGGCGGGCCGTCGAGCGGGGCGTCGGCATCGTGCCGGGCACGCCGTTCTTCCCGGACGGTCGCGGCGGCGACAACGTGCGCTTGTCGTTCAGCATGGTCGAGGAAGCGCAGATCGACGAGGGCATCGAGCGCCTCGCTTCGCTCGTGACGGCGTAGGGAGGCGGATGCCCGCGGTCGTCCGCGCGGAGAGGCTGACGAAGTCCTACGGCTCGTCGCGGGGCATCGTCGACATGACGTTCGACGTCTCCGAGGGCGAGGTGTTCGGGTTCCTCGGGCCGAACGGCGCCGGGAAGACGACGACGATCCGGCTGCTGCTCGACCTGATCCGGCCGACGAGCGGCCGGATCGAGGTGTTCGGACTCGAGCCGAGCCGGGACGGTGTCGAGATGCGGCGCCGCGTCGGCTATGTGCCGGGCGACCTGCGGCTCTACGAGCGGCTGACCGGGCTGGAGCTCCTTCGCTACTTCGCACGCCTGCGCGGGATGTCCGACCTCGGCGACGTGCCCGCCTTGGTCGAGCGGCTCGAGGCCGAGATCCACCGGCCGATCCGGGCGCTGTCGAAGGGGAACCGGCAGAAGCTCGGGCTCGTGCAGGCGTTCATGCATCGGCCGCGGCTGCTCGTCCTCGACGAGCCGACGCTGGGGCTCGACCCGCTCGTCCAGCAGACGTTCAACGAGCTCGTCCGTGAGGTGACGAGCGACGGCCGGACGGTGTTCCTGTCGTCGCACATGCTCGGCGAGGTTCAGCGAGTCGCCGATCGCGTCGCGGTCCTGCGTGACGGAAGGATCCACGTGCTCGAGGCGGTCGAGACGCTGAGGACGCGCGCGTTCACGCGCGTCGAGGTGACGTTCGCGACGCCGCCGCCGGCAGACGCGTTCGTCGGCCTCGACGGCATCCGCGAGCTCCGGCGGGAGAGCGCAACCGTCCTCTTTGCCGCCGAGGGGCCGGTCGACCCGCTCGTGAAGGCGCTCGCGCGTCACCGCGTGCTCGCGATCGACAGCCACGAGGCCGACCTCGAGGACATCTTCCTGACGCTGTACCAGCGCGAGGAGGCTCCTGATGCTGCGTAGCGTCTTCGCGAAGACGCTGCGCGACCTGCGCCGCGGATTCCTCTGGTGGACCGTCGGGCTCGTGGGGATGGCTGCGCTGATGGTGTCCGTCTATCCGACCGTCCGCGGCAACGCCGCCCTGAACAAGCTCGTTCAGAACTATCCGGAGGCGCTCAAGGGCTTCTTCGGCTTCGGCGGCGAGCTCGACTACACGAGCGCGTCCGGCTACCTCGGCATCGAGCTGTTCTCGTTCATGGTTCCGTTGCTGCTCCTGATCGCCGCGATCGCGGCAGGGTCGGGTGCGATCGCGGGCGAAGAGGATCGCGGCACGCTCGAGCTGTTGCTGTCGCTCCCGGTCTCGCGCACTCGCGTCGTCCTCGAGAAGTTCTTCGCGCTCGCCGTCGAGTCGACGGCGCTCGGCCTCGTCCTCTGGCTCAGCCTGTGGGTGGGCGCGCGGGCCGTCGGCATGCACATCGCGGCGACGAGGCTCGCGGCGGCGACGGCCGGTGCCGTCGCGCTCGCCGTCGCCTACGGTGCGATCGCGCTCCTGGTCGGCTGTGCGACCGGCCGCCGCGGGCTGGCGATCGGCCTGACCTCGGCCGCCGCGGTCGCGGCCTATCTCGTGAACTCGCTCGCGCCGCTCGTCACGGCGCTCAAACCGGCTCAGAAGCTCTCGCCGTTCTACCACTACGCCGTCGACAATCCGCTCCGGACCGGACTCGCGCCCGTGCACCTCCTCATCCTCGTCGCGATCGCGGCGGTCGCGGCGGCGGCGGCTGCGCTGGCGGTGCGGCGGCGCGATCTCGCCGTGTGACCCTGAGCTCAGGCGGGGTTCGTGGCGTACGCGTCGAGCACGGCCAGGTAGTCCGCCCTGTCCTCGTTCGAGAGCCAGCTGACGGTGAACGCGTTCCGGGCCAATTGGAGGCAGTCGTCACGCGTCAGGTTCACCGCCTGTTGCACGGCGAGCACGTTCTCGTTCATGTAGCCGGGGAAGTAGGCGGGGTCGTCCGAGTTGATGGTGACGCGCACGCCGGTATCGAGCATCGTCTTGATCTCGGTCGCCTTCAGGCCGTCGGTGACGTATCCGTTCGAGATCGGACATACCGTCAGACCGAGGCCGCGGCGTTTGATCTCCTCGATCAGAGCCTCGTCCTCGAGCGCGTTGACGCCGTGGTCGATCCTCTCCACGCCGATCTCGTCGAGGCACTGCCAGATGTGCTCGACAGAGTCCTCCTGGTCGACGTCGCAGTGCATCGTGAGGCGGTAGCCCTCACTGCGTGCCCGCGCGAAGACGTCCTTGAACTTGACGGGAGGGTTGCCCTTCTCGTCGGAGTCCAGGCCGACCCCGACGATCCAGTCCTTGTACGGCAGCGACTGTTCGAGCGTGTGCATCGCAGATTCCGGGCTCATGTCGCGCAGGAAGCACATGATGAGCTGTGTCCGCAGCCGAAGCGATGCCTCGGCATCCTGCTGAGCTCGACGGAGACCCTCGACGACCGTGCCGAAGGGGACTCCGCGCGACGTGTGGGCCTGCGGATCGAAGAAGACCTCGGCATAGACGACGTTCTGGGAGCGGACCTTGCGGAAGTACGCGGTTGCGAGGTCGTAGAAGTCCTGCTCGGCGAGCAGGGCGCTCATCCCTTCGTAGTAGACGGCGAGAAACGAGGGGAGGTCGTCGAAGCTGTAGGCGGCCCGCATCTCGTCGGCGGAGCCATAGGGCAGATCGAGGCCGTTGCGTGCAGCCAGCTCGAACTTCAGCTCGGGCTCCAGCGTGCCTTCGAGATGCACGTGCAGCTCTGCCTTGGGCATTCCCTCGATGAACGCCGACAGCTCGCTCATCATCATCAGTCAGAGCGTCTTGAACTGCTCGAACGGCTGGCGGCAGCTCTCGCAGTAGCGAAGCGAGCGGCACGGGGTCGGGCCGAAGATGTTCTCGAGGCGCGTCTGCGTCGAGCCGCAGTAGGGGCAGCGGAAGACGTTCGACTGCAGCTGCACGAGTCGCGGCGCCGACGCCTCGCGCGGCGCAGGCGGGGCGAAGCCGGCGGCGCGGAGCTTTTCGAGGCCGGCGGCGGTGATCTTGTCGGTCGACCACGAGTCGTCTGCGATCACCTGCACCTCCGGCTCAGCGCCGAGCGCGGCGACCTTCTCCTCCAGCGCGCGCTTCATCACCTCGAGCGCGGGGCAGCCGAGGAAGGTCGGCGTGAACTCCACGCGCACGTGTCCGTCCTGGACGTCGACCGAGCGGATGACGCCGAGCTCGACGAGCGAGACGACGGGGATCTCCGGGTCGGGGATCTCCTCGAAGGCGGCCCAGACCGCGCTCTCCGTGACCGGAGACCGCGGTCCAGCGCTACGACGTGCAGAGCGGGACATGTCCGTCATCAGCCTCGTCTTCCTAGCCCTTCCCCGCCGAAGGAGAGAACGGACCGGGTCACCATTGCGCGCCGGCCGGCGCCGACCGGCGCACCGTCGTCATCTCGTTCCACAGCTCCGCGAGCTCGTCCGTGTGCGAACCCCGCTCCTTGCCTAGTAACACGTTGTTACTTGGGATCTCCAGAGAGACGCGTGCGGCCAGCTGCTCGCGCTGGTCCGGCGGGAGGACGCCGAGCGCGTAGGGCCACAGGTCGGCGACCGCGTCGCGGAAGCGGGGCTCGTCGCGCAGGCGCTCGTGCCACAGCTCGGCGTGCATGCGATGGTACGCCTCCTCGCGGTCGATCTTCGCCGCGAGGCCGGCGACCGCCGGATCGGCGTCCTCCATCAGCGCTTCGATCCGGATCCGGTCGGCCTCCTCGTAGAGCCAGCGCCGCGCGATCGTGTGCGCCCAGTCGAGCAGGCGCAGCTCGACGAGCGGCGCGCAGCGGTACTCGTCGAGCGGGCGGTCGAACGCGAGCGCGTCCGCGTCGTCCGCCAGCAGCTCGTACACGGCGCGCGCGTGGCCGATCTCGTTCTGCGCGATCGACGAGAAGGCGACGTCCTCCTCGAGCATCGGCGCGATTCCCGTCCACTCGGAGTCGCGCCAGCCGATGACGAGCTCGTCGTCAGCGAGGCCCAGCAGCAGCTCGTTCACGCGCCTCCTTCAACCGCACCTTGATCGAGTAGCCGTCGACGCGGCGGTACTTGAGGTCGAACTCGTCGGCCCAGTGCTCGACCGCGTGGATCGCGTCGCGGGGAACGAGCCACAGCGCGACCGACTCGCCGCGACGCCCGTACTGCTCGCGTGCCCACGTCTCCGCGAACTCCGCATCGGGCGCGACGACGGAGCCCGCGTGCTCGAACGGCTGCCCGCGCCGCTCCTGCCGGAAGACCTCCCAGACCTCGTTCACGCCGCCAGCACCGCGTCCCGGACCCACTGCTCCTGCTCGAGGAAGCGGCGCCGGAAGGCGAGCCGCTCCTCCGTCATCGGCCCGTGCCCGGTGACGACGTACCGCAGCTCCTCCCAGTCGGGCTCCGTGTACTCCCACACGCCGTCGTCGCGGCGGCGCAGCTTCGGATCGGGCACGGTCAGGCCGAGCTCGCGGATCTGCGGCACGTAGCCCTCGAGGAACTGCTGCCGCGCCTCCTCGTTCCCCTGCGACTTGATCCGCCAGAGGAACATCGGGTCCTCGCCGGCCGGGATCGGGTTGCCGTGAAACTGCATCAGCGGCGGCCACCAGCGGTTCAGCGCCTCCTGCACGAGCTCGAGCTGCGCCGGCGTGCCGGTCACCATGGCGAGGACGACGTCGCGGCCGTGGAGGATGTGGAACGACTCCTCCCAGCAGATCTTCTTCATGATCCGCGCGTACGGCGCGTACGAGCACTTGAGCAGCGCCTTCTGGCTGATGATCGCCGCCGCGTCGACGAGCCACGCGATCACGCCGACGTCGCCCCACGTCCTCGTCGGGTAATGGAAGACGTTGTGGAACTTCGACCTGCCGGAGACGAGGTCGGCGAGGCACTGCTCGCGCGGCTTGCCGAGGTCCTCGACGACGCGGTAGATGAGCTGCGCGTGCCCGACCTCGTCCTGCACCTTCGCCGTCAGCGCGAGCTTGCGCTGGAGCGTCGGCGCACGGAGGATCCACTCCCGCTCGGGCAGGACGCCCATCAGCTCGGAGTTGCCGTGCATCTCGATGAACTTGATCAGCTTCGCCCGGTAGTCCTCGGGCAGCCGGTCGCCGGCCTCGACCTGGCCGCCGGCCTGGACGTACGCGAGAAACGCCTGCTCGTCCCGGGGAACCTCCACCGCGGCCATCGCGCTCCTTCCGAACGATCGTTAGCCTGCCGATTGTAGTGTCTTCGCGCCGGACCGAGCTGACCCGCGCTGCCGCCCGGCTCTTCGCCGAGAAGGGCTACCACGGCACCTCGATCGGCGACCTCGCCGACGCGCTCGGCGTCCAGAAGGGCTCGCTGTACTCCCACATCGACTCGAAGGCCGACCTCCTCTGGGAGGTCGCCCGCGAGGGCGCCGAGGCCTTCCACGCGGCGCTCGACGCGGTGCCCGACGAGGGGCCCGTCGTCGAGCGGATCCGCCTTGCGCTGCGAGGGCACCTGCGCGTCGTCGCGGAGCAGCTCGACATCGCCACCGTCTTCGTGCGCGAGTGGCGCTACCTCGAGGGTGAGCGGCTCGACCGCTACGTCGCCGAGCGGCGCCGCTACGAGGAGCGCATTCGCGCGCTCTTCCGCGAGGGCCGCGAGCACGGCGAGCTCCGCACCGACCTCGACGACGGCACCGCCGCGCTGCTCGCGCTCTCGTCCGCGAACTGGGCCTATACGTGGCTTCGGCCCGGCGCCGACACGGACGAGCTCGCCGACCGCTTCACCGCGCTCCTCCTCGACGGAATGCGCGGCTACGCCTCACGATAGGCGATCCTTCGTTCCGTGCAGGCTGCCGTGCTCGTCGCCAACCCGTTCGCCACGCGGGTCACGCAGGAGAAGCTCGCCGCCGTCGTCGCGGCGCTCGCGCCGTACGCGGACGTCACGGTCAGGCTGACCGAGCGGCAGGGGCATGCCGCCGAGCTCGTCGCCGAGGCGTGCAGAGCCGGGGCCGGCGCCGTCGTCGTCTTCTCCGGCGACGGCGGCTTCAACGAGGCGCTGAACGGGCTCGAGGCCGACGTCCCGATCGGCTTCCTTCCCGGCGGCGGCACGAGCGTGCTCTCCCGTGCGCTCGGGCTGCCGGCCGACCCGGTCGAGGCTGCGCACGAGGTCGGCGAGGCGATCGAGCACGGACGGACGAGGCGCATCACCCTCGGCCGGGTCAACGGACGCCGCTTCGCCTTCGGCGCCGGGATCGGCCTCGACGCCGAAGCGGTGCGGCGCGTCGACGCGATGGGGCGGACGGACGAGGGCAAGCGGCCGGGCGACCTCGCGTTCGCGCTCGCCGTGCTGCGCGTGCTCGTCGTGACGCGGGGTCACATGGAGCCCGCGCTCGAGGTGAAGGGAGTGGGGCGCGCCGCGTTCGTATTCGTCGCCAACGGCAGTCCGTACACGTACGCGAAGCGGCTACCCCTGCCGATCGCGCCGGAGGCACAGTTCGAGCTGGGGCTCGATCTCGTCGCGCCGATTCGCGTGCGCCGCCGCTCGCTCGTCCACACGGCTCTGTCGATCCTCACCGGCCATGCGCGCAACCGAGGCGCGGTCCTGTACGGGCACGACCTCGACCGGATCGAGGTCGTCTGCGACCGGCCGATGCCGCTGCACGCCGACGGCGAGGACCTCGGCGACGTCACGGAAGCCGTCTTCGAGGCGGAGCGCGGCGCGGTCTCCGTGCTCGTCTGAACCGAACAACTACGCTTCCGCCCATGGCGCAGGTCGCCCCAGGCGAGCACGAGCTCCGGCGCGTGATCGACGAAGGCCGTGAGCTCGACGGTCTCGGGGAGCACGAGTTGCTGGCCCTCTATCGCTCGATGGTCCTGCTGCGCACGTACGACGAGCGCTCGCTCGTCTACCACCGCCAGGGACGCATCGGCACGTACGCGATGTTCTGGAACCACGAGGCGATGCAGGCCGGCTCCGTGCACGCGCTCGAGGACGGCGACTGGATCTTTCCGAGCTACCGCGAGTCGGCGATCGGGCTGCTGCGCGGCCTGCCGCCCGCGACCGTCCTGCACTGGTGGCGCGGTCATCCGGCCGGCTGGTGGAACCCCGCCGACTACAACGTCGCCTCGATCTGCGTTCCGATCGGCACGCACGTGCCGCATGCCGCAGGGCTCGCCTGGGGGAAGAAGCTGAAGCACGAGCGCGCCTGTGCACTGGTCTATTTCGGCGACGGCGCGACGAGCGAGGGCGCGTTCCACGAAGGAGCGAACTTCGCCGCTGTCATGCAGGCGCCGCTGATCCTCTTCTGCAACAACAACCAGTGGGCGATCTCGACGCCCGTGTCCGCGCAGACGCACGCCGAAGCGCTCGTCGACAAGGCGATCGGCTACGGGATTCCGGGCCTGCGCGTCGACGGCGGCGACGTGCTCGCCGTCTACGAGGCGACGGGCGAGGCGGTCGAGCGCGCCCGCGCCGGCGGCGGCCCGACGTTCATCGAAGCGGTCTCGTACCGCGTCGCGCCGCACGGGACCGCAGACGACCCGCGTGCGTACATCGATCTCGAACGCGTCGAGCAGGAGAAGCAGAACGAGTGCCTCGGGCGCTACGAGCGCTATCTCCGCCGGCTGGGCGTGCTCGGCGACGAGCTCGAGGCGGAGATCAAGGAGGAGGCGACCGAGACGATGCGCACCGCGATCGCGGCGGCAGAGGCGGAGCCCGACGCCGACGTCGCGCTCCTGTTCGAGCGCGCGTACGCGAACCCGCCCGCCTCGTTCCAGGCCGAGCTCGCAGAGCTGCGCGCGATCCTTGGAGACCCCGTCGGATGACTCTCGGCTTCCTGGGGCGCGGCTTGCGACGTGATCCATCGCCGCGCGACGGGCGGACAGTACGGTGGGTACGGCCGCACGTCGCGCGGTCTCGGAGCGTGGCGCCAGCGGCGTCAGGCGCCGGCGGAGCCGGCCTCCGGCCGGCGGGAGCCGGCGCCGGCCAGGGAGGCGAGAATGGCTGAGCTGCTGATGGTGGAGGCCATCAACGACGCGTTCCACGTCGAGCTCGCGCGCGATGACACGGTGATGGTGCTCGGCGAGGACGTCGGCCGCGCGGGCGGCGTCTTTCGGGCGACCGCCGGCCTGCGCGACCGCTTCGGCGCCGACCGCTGCGTCGACACGCCGCTCGCCGAGGCCGGGATTCTCGGCAGCGCCGTCGGCCTCTGCATGGCCGGCTGGCGCCCGGTCTGCGAGATGCAATACGACGCGTTCTCGTATCCGTGCCTGGACCAGCTGATCACGCACGTCGGCCGCTACCGCTGGCGCACCGGCGGGAAGATGGCGTTCCCGCTCGTGGTGCGCATGCCGTACGGCGGCGGCGTGCGGGCGCCGGAGCTGCACGACGACTCGCCGGAGACGTACTACGTGCACACGCCGGGCGTGAAGGTCGCCATCCCGTCCACGCCGGCCGACGCGAAGGGACTGCTGGCGGCGGCGATCCGCGATCCCGATCCCGTCGTCGTGTTCGAGCCCAAGCTCATCTACCGCGCCGAGCGCTCGGAGGTGCCCGAGGGCGAGCACGTCGTGCCGCTCGGAGAGGCGAGGCTCGCGCGCGAGGGCGATGACGTCACGCTCGTCGCCTACGGCGCGATGGTTCCGCTCTGCGAGCGTGCGGCGGACGTGCTCGCGGACGAAGCGTCGGTGGAGGTCCTCGACGTCCGCACGCTGAAGCCGCTCGACGAGGCGTCTCTGCTCGCGTCCGCCGCGAAGACCGGACGGGTCGTGATCGTGCAGGAGGCGCCGCGCACCGCCGGCTTCGGTGCAGAGCTCGCCGCGATCCTCGCCGAGAAGGCGATCCTCGACCTCCGCGGCCCGGTCCTGCGCGTGACCGGCTTCGACGTGCCGTACCCGTACTGGAAGCTCGAGGACGCGTACATGCCGTCGGTCGATCGCGTCGTCGCCGCCTGCCGCAAGGTGCTCGCCTTCTGATGATCCACGAGCTCCCGCTCGAGCGGCGCACCCTGCACGGCCACTTCTCGCCCGATCTCGCTCCCGTGCTCACCGTCGACCCGGGCGACTCCGTCGTGTTCCGGTCGCTCAGCTCGGGTTGGCGTTGGGAGCCGGACGGCGAGTTCCTCGCCGAGCGCGACCACGTGCTCGACGGCGGGCACGCGCTCAACGGCCCGGTCGAGGTACGCGGAGCGAAGGCGGGCGACACGCTCGTCGTGCACATCGACGAGGTGCGCCCCGGCGGCTGGGGTGTCACCTTCGGGGACGGGACGCCGTTCAGCTGGACGATCGGCGACGGGCGGGCGACCGACGGGCGGGGCGCGACCGTGGCGCTGTCACCGTTTCTCGGCGTGATCGGCATGCCGCCGCCCGAGCCCGGCGTGCACTCGACTGCCCCGCCGCGGCGCTGGGGAGGAAACATCGACTGCACGCTGCTCGTCGCCGGCACGACCCTCTACCTGCCGATCCCGGTCGACGGCGCGCTTCTATCCGCGGGGGACGGACACGGCGCGCAAGGCGACGGCGAGGTCTCGGGCACCGCGATCGAGTGCCCGCTCGAGCGCGCACAGCTCACGCTCGAGGTGCTGAACACCCCGGAGCTGCGCATGCCCGTCGCGCGCACCGCGGATGCATGGGTTGCGTTCGGCTTCGGCGAGGACCTCGACGTCGCCGCCGAGCTCGCGACCGAGACCATGCTCGACCTGATGAGACGGGAGCACGGCCTCGATCGTGCGTACGCGCTCGCGCTCGCGAGCGTCGTGGTGGACCTCCGTGTCACGCAGCTCGTGAACGGCGTCAAGGGCGTGCACGCCGTGCTCCGAGACGACGCGCTGCGGAGTCAGGGTCGGTGAGGTGACGATGGGTTACCAGTTCAAGCTGCCGGATCTCGGCGAAGGCCTGGGCGAGGGCGAGATCGCGCGCTGGCTCGTCGAGGAGGGGCAGGAGATCGCGGAGGACGATCCTCTCGTCGAGATCGCGACCGACAAGACGACGGTCGAGATCCCCTCGCCCGCAGCGGGCGTCGTCGCGAAGATCCTCGTCGCCGCGGGCGAGATCGTCCCGGTCGGCACGGTGCTCGTCGTGATCGGCGGCGAGGGCGCCGAGGAGGCGGCGGCGCGGCCGGGCGCGCAGCCGGCCGAGCCGAAACCGCCAAGTGACAAGTTGTTACTTGGAGAGAAGGTGCGTGCGACGCCCCTCGTGCGCCGTCTCGCCCAGGAGCTCGACGTCGACCTCGCCGGCGTTGCGGGCTCCGGGCCGCAGGGGCGCATCACGGAGGACGACGTGAAGGCCGCAGCCGGTCGTACCGTTCCCGCCGCCGCGGAAGGGTGGCGCGAGCCGATCCGCGGCATCCGCCGGCAGATGTTCGAGCACCTCACGCGCGCTCAGGAGATCCCTGCGGTCACCTGGGTCGAGGAGTGCGAGTTCGGCGCCGTCGACCTGAAGCGGCTCGTGCCGCTCGTGCTGAAAGCGGTCGCCGAGTCGCTGCGCGAGTACCCGGAGCTGAACGCGCGCGTCGAGGACGACGAGCTCGTCTACCTCGACCGCTACGACATCGGCGTTGCGGTGCAGACGGAACCGGGTCTCGTCGTGCCCGTCGTGCGCTCTTGCGACTCGCGCTCGCTCGACGAGCTCGACGCCGACGTGCGCCGGCTCGCCGAGGCGGCACACGCGGGCACGCTGAAGCCGGAAGAGCTCCGCGGCGGCACGTTCACGGTGACGAGTGCCGGCCGCTCCGGAGGCGTGCTCGTGACGCCGCTGATCAACTTCCCCGAGGTTGCGATCCTCGGCGTCCACCGCATCGACGAACGGCCGGTCGTGCGCGGCGGCGAGGTCGTCGTCCGGCAGGTCGGCAACATCTCGGTGACGTTCGACCACCGCGTGATCGACGGCAAGCGCGCCGCCGATTTCGGCCTCGCCGTGATCGCGCGTCTGCAGAAGAGCTAGGCCCGGGGCGGGTACTACACTGGCGACGATGGGCGGCTGGTACTGGATCGGCGTCTGCGTCGGCCTCGGTGCGGCTGCCGGGGTGCTGCTGGCGGGACTTGCAGGTACGGCTCGGGCGGCGCTGCCGGTAGCCGGCGCGCTCGCCGCCGCCTCGGGCGCGGGGCTCGGCTACGGACTCGAGGGCTGGCAGCCCGGCGGGTGGGGCGACATCGTCGGGGGCGTGCTCGGCGGGATCGTCGGCACGCTCGGTGCGGCACAGGTCGTGCGCGGCGCGCTGCGCCGCGGCGGGACGCGCGGCGGCACCGCGCTGCTCGTCGGCGCTGGAGCGGTCGGCGTCGCTGCGCTCGCGTGGGTGCCGGTGCTCGGCTACGTCGAGGCACTCGCGTTGCCCTGGCTCGCCGCCCGCATCCGCAAGCGCTCACCCGAGCGCTACGCCGGTCTGCGCTCGCTCGCGCGCGACTGATGCCGAAGAAGCTGGTCCTCATTGTCGTCGACGGGATGACGCCCGCCGCGTTCGAGCGGGCCGTGGAAGGCGGCCGCGCGCCTGCGCTCGCCCTGCTCGCCGAGCGCGGCGTCTACCGCCGGGCGACGTCCGTCTTCCCGTCCCTCACCCCCGTCTGCCTGTCGTCGATCGTGACCGGTGCGGGTCCCGACGTGCACCGCATCCCGCACCTCGTCTGGTGGCACCGCGGCGAGCGCCGCATCATCGAGTACGGGTCGTCGTTCGCAGCCTTGCGTGCCGCGGGCATGGCACAGTCGATCACCGACACGATCTACAACATGAACCAGCACCACCTCGGAAAGGACGCCGTCACCGTCTATGAATCGCTCGAGGACGCCGGGCTCGTCACCGCGGCGGTGAACATCACCTGCTATCGCGGTCGTACGCGCCATCTGCCGACGCTGCCGTGGGTGACGAAGCCCGCATACGGCCCGAGGCGGTTCTTCTTCTACAGCTTGTTCGAATCGGACCCGACCGGCGCGCCGCTTGCGGTGCGCAACCGCGCTGCCGGCTCGATCGACGCCTACGCGGCCGCGGTCGGCCGCTGGCTCGTCACGCGCGACGGCTTCGACTTCCTCGCCTACTACCTGTCGGACTTCGACTACGCCTCGCACGCGCACGGCCCCGACGGTGCCGAGGAGGTCGCGCTCGAGCGAACCGACGCCGCGATCCAGGCACTGCTCGACGCCGCCGGCGGGGCGGACGAGTTCCTCGAGCGCTACGCGGTCGTGCTCCATTCCGACCACGGCCAGACGGATGTCGAGCAGGTCGCGCAGCTCGAGACGCCGCTGGCGGCGTTCGCCGGCGAGATCGTCGTCACCGCGTCGAACCGCGCGGGCCAGGTGTACCTTCGGCCGGGGGCGCGCGTCGGCGCCGCGGAGCTCGCGGAGCGGCTCGACGGCGAGGCGTCCGTCGAGGTGACGCTGCGGCGCGAGGGCGCGGATGCAGTTGCGCGGCGCGACGGCGAGGAGCTGCGCTTCCGGCCGTCCGGCGCCGGCTGGGAGACCGGTGGCGACGCGGCGATCCTCGACCATCCGGACGCCCTGTCCCGCTGCTGGTCGGCGCTCGCCAATCCGAACGCCGGCGAGCTACTCGTCTCCGCGGCCGAAGGATGGGAGCTCGTGGACCTCGGCGGTCGCCACCACGCGGGTGGCGGCAGCCACGGTTCGCTCGTCGCGGGCGACTCGATCGTGCCCCTGCTCACGATCGGGGTCGATGGCGCGCTCTCGCGGATCACCGACATCGCGCCCGCGGTGCTCGCGCACTTCGGTGTCGAGCCGCCTCGGTACGCACAGGCGCTCGTCCATGCCT
>Ga0335070_10002640_pt1 | contig 20830 bp, 20 predicted proteins | sample Lox_Sample_13_FD_206722 | JGI IMG/M metagenome (GOLD analysis project Ga0335070, IMG submission 206722) | Soil microbial communities from Loxahatchee National Wildlife Refuge, Florida, United States - Lox_Sample_1.3 | ecosystem: Environmental > Terrestrial > Soil > Wetlands | place: USA...
TCCAAGTTTGTGGTCAGCCGCTGGCAAATAAATCTTGAAGGTCGTGCCGCGATTCACCTCGCTATAGACGAGAATATGCCCGCCTGCGTGCTTCACGATGCCATAGACGGTGGCGAGCCCGAGCCCAGTTCCTCTGCCTGTCTCTTTGGTAGTAAAAAACGGGTCAAAGATTTTCGACATAGTCACCGGGTCCATTCCGATGCCGGTGTCGCTGATGGCAAGCAAGACATGGCGTCCCGGCTTCAGGGGTGGATGCCGCTCGGCAAGCGCTGTGTCGAATTCCTGAATGGATGTCTCCAGAATCAATTTGCCGCCCTTTGGCATCGCGTCTCGGGCATTCACGGCGATATTCATAATGACCTGGTCAAGTTGCGATGGGTCGGCCTCAATGATGGCGGAGTCCGTTCCATGGCGCAGCATCACTTGTACGTCATCTCCCATGAGCGGGCGCAGGAGTTTGACCACTTCCTTCAGCGACTCGTTCAGGTCAAGGAGCCGCGGCTGCAAGGTCATTTGACGCCGGCTGAAAGCGAGAAGCTGACGAGTCAGGGCGCTGCCTCGCTTCGACGCTTCCTGGATGTTCTCAATGTACTGCGAAGCTCCCACGGCCAGCTCGCGGCTGCGGAGCAACTCGCAACATGATGTAACGATCCCCAGGATGTTGTTGAAGTCGTGTGCGACTCCACCGGCAAGCCTTCCGACAGCTTCCATCTTCTGCGCCTGGCGGAGGAGTTCCTCGCTGCGCTTTTGAGCCGTTACATCGCGGGCAATGGCCGAGGCGCCCACGATTTCGCCACTTGAATCGCGAATAGGAGAAACCGAGATGGACACCTGCAGGCGTTGTCCGTCCTTGCGCACGCGAACGGTCTCAAAAAAATCCACTCTCTGGCCAATACGGATCTTCGCCAGAATACCGGGAATCTCGTCTGGGCGATCGTCCGGCGCCAGTACCGAGATGGACCTGCCAATTACTTCTATTGCGGAGTATCCGTAAATCTGCTCCGCACCCTTGTTCCAATGGGTGATGATTCCGTTCAGATCTTTTCCGATAATCGCGTCCTGCGACGAGTCGACAATCAGGGCCAGCCGGCTGCGCTGCTCCAAGAGCTCACGATCTTTTCGGGCATTGAGTTCCTCCTGCGCTTTGTGAAGCTCCTGCTCGATGCGCTTACGGTCACTGATGTCGCGAATCGCGCTCAATACGAGCATCCCATCCTGGGTCTTGAAAGGAGACAGGCTGATTTCAACGGGGAACTCGCTGCCATCCTTGCGGCGGCCGCGCAAATCGAGCGCCGCACCCATGCGGCGTGTCTGCGGGTGCGCGTGGAAGCGCTCTCGATGACTGTTGTGCTCACCACGGAGAGACACGGGAACGAGCACCTCGACCTTCTGGCCGATCAGCTCTCCTGGCGTGTATCCGAACAGATTCTCGGTTTGCGAGTTGACCTGAACGATCGCTCCATGGGGGTCCACGGCCACCATGGCGTCGGGAACGGCTTCAAAGAAACTAGCGGACAAGAGCGCATGGGGTGAACTCTTGGAGGGCCGCGAAGGCGTCTTCTTTTTCCTGGGACCGCGCGAGGGCATGCGCATCTTTCTCCCCCACAACCTTCACTACTATACGCAACGAGCGCGGGGCCGCTCAACAGCGCGGCCTAGCGGCGGCAGGCAGAGCAGTATCCACCCACCTCAAGCCGGGAAACCACGATATGAAAGCGGCAATCGCGTTCAAGTTGCTTTTTCAGCGAATCGAATGTCTCGCTCACAAATTCCGTAATCTTCCCGCAACGCAGACAGGCCATATGAATGTGATCGGGACCGAGCTTGCGTTCGTAGTAGTGGCCCTCGCCATTGAGGTGCATCAGGTCGAGCTCATCGATGAGACCCTGCCGCTTCAGCAGCTCGAGCGTGCGATAGACCGTGCTGCGATCGACTGTGGAATCGAGGTGACGCGCCTTGCGCAGGATCTGGCTGGCGTCGAGATGTTTGGTCGCAGTCTCGATCACACTCAAAATCGCGCGACGCTGCGCAGTCATGCGGATGCCCCGCCCCGCAAGCTGGGTCTGCAAGCGGCCCGGAATTTCAGTTTGCGGAAGCGGCATGCATGTTCCAGTCGCATCTGATCGCAAAAAACCTGCGACGAAAAATTACGGCATTCATTGACAGTTCTCCGTCTCTGCTCCTACGCTGAAATGGTAATCCTTATTGCGACTCAGTCGCAACAAGATTTTTCATCCCGAACTACAGACGGTAGGAGACCAATGCACGTTCGCCCGCTCTTTGATTTCGTCTTGCGTACCGGCCGCAGGAATTGGCCCGGTATTTTGCTCCTGTGCCTGGTGACACACTTGTCCACGCGATCATTCGCCCAAGAAAGCCCTTACATCGTTACCTACGATCACTACCTGGAAGAGCCGGGCAATCTTGAGGTCGAATACTTCTCGACCTTCGGCACGCAACGTGGCGGCAACGATTTTCATGCCTTCTGGATGGAATTCGAGTACGGCGCTACCGCCTGGTGGACGACTGAGTTCTATCTCGATGGTCAAACAACTTTCTCGGACAGCACGGTCTTTACCGGCTTCCGATTCGAAAATCGACTTCGCCTGCTTCCGCGTGAACACATCGTCAATCCCGTTCTTTACATCGAGTACGAGAACACGAGCGCAGCCGACAAGATCCTCAAGGAGGTGGAAGGCCACGATGTGGAATCCGATTACCTCGAACCGAACGGAGAGGCGCGCCGCGACCACGATCACGAACTGGAGATGAAGCTTCTGTTGTCGAGCACGTTCAAGGGCTGGAACGTCGCGTTGAATCCGATCTTCACCAAGAATCTGTTGCCAAGCGAACCCTGGGAATTTGGGTACGCTCTCGGCGCGAGCCGTCCGCTGGCGTTGAAGGCCACTCCCAACCACTGCAATTTGTGTCCCGAGAATTTCATTGCGGGTGTCGAGATGTATGGCGGCCTGGGTGACGCCCAGAGCCCCGGGCTACATGAAACCTCACACTACCTCGCGCCCGTCTTAGCCTGGAATCTGCCGTCTGACTGGACTTTCCGTCTGTCCAGCGGGTTCGGCTTGAATGACAACAGCCATCGCCTGCTGCTGCGCTGGGGCGTCTCCCGTGAATTTGCGGGTTTTGGCGAGATGGTGAAGCATCTGTTCGGAGGTCATTTATGAGGCAGCCAGCCATTTCGTCACGAGGTCGATGTGTAGGCTGGCTGGAGCGTGGCTGCTTGACCGCCATCGCCCTTTGCGTCGCCGTATCGCCGTTGACTGCGCAGAAGAACGAAAACGCAATGCGGAAGCGACAGCATAATGTCTATGCCGCGTTGGAGAGCGCCCCCTCAGCCGCACGTGCGCGTAAGAATCCAATGGAGGGGCATGCACGGGAGGCCGAGGCCGGCGGGAAGCTCTTCGACCAACATTGTGCAGACTGCCACGGGCGCAAAGCGGGAGGCACGCGCCGCGGCCCCAGCCTCCTGGTCGAACCGGTGGAGCAGGCATCTCCCGGCACGCTTTTTTGGATCCTGACGAATGGAGTTGTTTGGCATGGCATGCCTGTCTGGTCCAAGCTGCCCGAGCCCGAGCGTTGGCAGATCGTCACTTTCCTGGAGTCGCTGAGGAGCAATTCAAAGACGACGACGTCGTCGGGAGACAGCGGGAGCCGTTAGCTTCGGAAAACGGCCATAGCGGCCTGTCCGAGGCTGATCCCCCCATCGTTCGATGGAACGTTCTGATTCGTCCAAAGGACAAGGTGGTCGCCCTGTAGTTGTTCTCTCAGATCTTCGAGCAGCAGTTCGTTTTGAAAAACGCCTCCGGACAAAACGACGGTGCTGATGCTTTTTTGAGCCGTGATTTCTCGCACAGCCTGAGCCACACCTCGGGCGACACTTCGCTGAAAAGATCGAGCGATGATCTCAGGCTTTCGCCCTTTGGCACGGTCCTCCGCGACCGCTCGGAGCAACGGGCGAAAATCAAGCTGACCATCCACAAACGGGAACGGGTAGCAGTCGGTCTCATGTGCGCTGCGCGCGATGTTTTCAACCCACATCGCCGCCTGTCCTTCAAAGGTGATCTCACGGGTAAATCCGAGAAGAGCGGCAGCCGTGTCAAAAAGCCTCCCGGCCGAGGTAGTCGGGAATGTACGTACGTTCTTCTGCGTGAGCTGCAGCGCGGTGTGATAACGAGAAGGGAAGGAAAAGGGGACGACGGAAAGATCCGGCAGACCGCCTATCTGCGACAGAAATCCGGCTGCCGCCTGCACTGGATACTGCGTGGCGGCATCGCCTCCCGGCAGGCTGGCGGGCCTGAGATGCGCAATCCGGTTGAACCCGGTAGCGAGTGACCCTTCGAAGATCTCTCCACCCCAGATGCTGCCATCGTCGCCATATCCCGTGCCGTCGAAACTGACGCCCAGCACTCTCGTATCCCATGCGCCGCGCTCGGCAAGAACCGAGGCAACGTGAGCGCGGTGATGTTGGACGGCAAGCTTCTCTCGGGACGGCAAGCGCAGCGCATGGACTGTAGAGCGATATTCGGGATGGGCATCGTGCACAACGAGCAAATCCTCCCACTGAATGTCGTACATCGACATCAGGTCGCGGATAGTCTCCTCGAAGGCGCGGAAGGCCTCGTAGTGATCGAGGTCGCCGATGTGCTGGCTGACAAACGCCTGGCCATCGACCACCAGCGTTACTGTGGTCTTGAGGTCCGGCCCGACGGCAAGAATGGGCCTGTCGGTCGAAGCGCGCGCCGGGAAACTCGTGACCGCTCCCGGAGCGTATCCGCGCGAGCGCCGCAAAATTGCGGGGCCGAAGGCGCCAACTCGCGCGACCGAATCGTCGACGCGGCGCGCGATCGGGCGTTCTCCGATGAGGAACGCGTCGGCAATACCCGAAAGGCGCGCAATCGCATCCTCATCGTCGTACGCAATCGGCTCGCTCGATCGGTTGGCGCTCGTCATTACTAAGATCGAAGGAGCGCCTGCCGCAAACAGGAGATGCTGCAAAGGCGTGTACGGCAGCATGATGCCGAGCTCCCGGTTGTCCGGTGCGACCCCGGCGAGTTCAGCCTTGGCAGGGGCAAGCACAATGGGTCGAGCAATCGATGTGAGCAGTTCGATTGCGTCCATAGAAAACTCGGCGAGCGCCTGTGCATCTTCCACTCGCTCGACCATCACAGCGAACGGTTTTTCCTTGCGAAACTTTCTCGCGCGCATCGCCTCGACTGCTTCGGCATTCTTTGCATCACAAGCCAGGTGGTAGCCGCCGAGCCCTTTGACAGCAACGATCTTGCCCGCTCTGAGGAGCTCTACTGTCTTGCGAATAACCGCCTCGTCACCGCGTAATTCTTCGCCATCCAGTCGCAGGTAATAGTGCGGTCCACACACCGGGCATGCGACAGGCTGCGCGTGAAAGCGGCGGTTCGCGGGGTCGTGATATTCGCGATTGCAATATTCATCGAACGGCCAATCCTTCATCGTCGTATTCGGCCGGTCATAAGGGAGGGCGAGAATAACCGTGAAGCGCGGTCCACAGTTCGTGCAGTTGATATAGGGATATCGAAAGCGGCGGTCTTTCGGATCGCGGAGTTCGTCCAAGCAATCGTCGCAGACCGGCAGGTCCGGTGATATGCGAACTGTGGGACGCGAATTGCGCTCGCTCTCCTTAATGAAGAATTTCTCGAATCTGGCGGGCGTGGCCTGCTCGACCTCAATCGATACAATGCGCGAGGCGGGCGGAGCCTCCTCCCTCAAGCGCCGGAGAAATTCTTCAAGCATGGCTCCTTCGCCTTCGAGAAGGATGGCGACACCCTCTTCCCCATTCAGCACCCAGCCGGTCGCCCTGAGCTCGGTTGCGAGCCGGTAAACGAAGGGACGAAACCCTACGCCCTGCACCACTCCGCGAACTTTAATCAGACAGGCGCTAGTCACGGCTCTCCGCTTCGGCAAATGCCAACGATACTTGGAAAACAGCCGCGCTGAAAGTGTCAACTGTTGAGTAAAGATTCGCGATGCGGCGGTTAAAGTGACGGAGTCTCCGGACCTCAACCTCCGGCATCCCTAAGAAACCGGGTGATTGCGCCAAATCTCGCGGCAGAAAGGCTGATTAACGCCCGATCCAGGCAGCTGCTCCCAAGGCCATTGCTCGACGGGTCAGCCAGGCGACCGGCCTTTTGTATCAAACCTCAAGTCCGGCGCATCTTGTAAGATGCCGTAGAGGGGCAGCCTTTCCATTCACACCGGAGCGCCGCTACAATTGAGCGCCGCTGGGATTGAACTCCTATGAACACTTTGCCGTTACCGCTCGCCGCCTTTGTAGCCGGCTTGATCTCTTTCCTTTCCCCTTGCGTGTTGCCTCTCGTGCCAGGCTATGTTTCGCTTATCTCCGGAGCCGGCATTGAACAGTTGAAGTCCACCGAAGGCCATCTGCTTCGCAAGCTGATGCTCAATTCTGCGGCGTTTATTATTGGGTTTAGTATCGTCTTCATTACTCTTGGCGCCCTCTCTACCGAAGTAGGACAGTTTCTGGCGCAATACAAGTCGCTGCTGGCGCGTGTCGCTGGAGTGATCATCATTCTGTTCGGGTTTCATCTCACGGGGATTTTCCAGATCAAGGCATTGCTCGCCGACACCCGTCTGCACACACTCAAAGGCGGCTCTTCCCCGTGGGGAGCGTTCGTGATTGGCTTCGCCTTCGCCTTCGGTTGGACTCCTTGTGTCGGACCAATCCTCGCGGTTGTGCTCGGCTTCGCGGCAACGCAGGACACAGTCTGGAAGGGAATCATCCTGCTGGCGATTTACTCGGCTGGGCTGGCTGTGCCGTTCCTGATCACATCGCTCGGCATCGAGCGTTTTCTCAAGTTCTACAACCGCTTCAAGTTCCACATGCACGCGGTGGAAGTCGCCAGCGGCGGACTGCTGATCGTTCTTGGGATCTTGCTGGTGTTGGGACGCTTCACTGTAATTGCTGGCTATTTTTCATTCTTGAATCGTTTTTCGCTGTAAGGCGCAGGTAAGTGAGTCCGTTGTGCGCGCCATTGTGGGAGCAGATAGAATAAAGGCACCGGCGTGTGGGCCGCCTGGATCCGAGGTCATGGTAAAAAGAAATCCGCTGATTCTGTTTTTTGTGGGGGCTCTCGTCGCCGTAATGTTGTTCGCCGGGATCCGCATCGCCCGCAATAATCGCGCGAACGGCCCCGCGAATGGTCAATTGATGGGGGCTACCGCTCCCGATTTCGAACTCCAATCGCTCGACGGCAAGAGTCTCAAACTCTCCAGTCTTCGTGGCAAAGCCGTTCTCCTGAATTTCTGGGCGACTTACTGCGGCCCCTGCAAGGTGGAAATGCCCTGGTTTGTCGAGTTGCAGAAAGAGTACGGTCCACAGGGGTTCCAGATTGTCGGCGTGGCAATGGATGACGCCAGCACCGAAGACATCGCTAAGTTTGCCAAAGACATGGGCGTGAACTATCCGATCCTGTTGGGAAAGGAAGTGGTCGGCCTGAGCTATGGTGGCGTAAACGTGTTGCCAACCACGTTTTTTCTGGATCGTAACGGCAAGGTGATAGCCCGCGAATTTGGCTTGCAGAGCCGGAGCGTGTTTGTCGATCACATCAAGGAAGCCCTTGCCCCGAGCAACTCGGTACGGGCTCAAAAATAGATCCGAATGAAAACATTCCTAGCGTGCGCTCTCGTCGTTCTTACGTCATACGCGTTGGCACAGGAGGAGTTTGGACCGAAGGGCCCAGTCGTAACTCTTGCCTCGACACCAGTTGTTACCGCGACGCAGGGCGGCGCTGCGACTGTGCCCATTACTTTTAACGTAGCTGGCGGCTATCACATCAATTCCAATCACCCGAAGTCGGATTACCTGATTCCCACCGCGCTCAAAATGGAAGCGACGACCGACATCGTTATTGGCAAAACCACCTACCCCGACGGTCAGGATATGAGTTTTGCCTTTGCCCCCGACGAGAAATTGAACGTCTACACGGGCGCTTTCAAGATCGATATCCTCGTCCGGCCTCTGCATTCCGTACAGCCCGGCAAATATATTGTGCGCGGCTCGTTGCGCTACCAGGCCTGCGACAACAAAGCCTGCTATCCACCGAAGAACCTGCCCGTCAGTTTTGATGTGAAGATTGCCAAGGCCAAGCCGGCCCCGAAAAAGAACCCGGCGCAGAGCCCGCACGCCCACAACTGAATTCTCCGCTCGGTCCGCACCCACTTCGTGATTTCTAGCAGGCTGCTGAAAAACTCATTTGCGACCTTGATTTTGGGCGGCGCAGCGCTTCGGCGCTGCGATAAGAGCCCGTTTTCAACCGCGGCTTTAGCCGCTGAGGCACTCTCCAGGCACACCCGCAGAATTCTTCTGCAACCCGCTAGTGCGCCTCACCTCTTTGGAAGTTCGTTCTTGAACACCTTCCCGTCCCTCATCACGAACCCGACATTCTCCAGGACCTTGATGTCTGCCAGCGGATCTCCCTCCACCGCGATTACGTCAGCGTAAGCGCCGGGGGCGATCACTCCCAGTTGTCCCGTCCGGTCCAGCAATTCGGCAGCTCGCGACGTTGCCGCCTGAATTGCCTGCATTGGCGTCATCCCCATCTCCACCATGCGCGGGAATTCGGCCGCAATCGAATCGGTCCATGGGAATCCTCCCACATCGGTTCCAAAGGCGATCTTCACACCCGCCGCCAAGGCGCGCCGGAATGACGCCTCATGTTCCGCCACACGCTTGCGGTCCCGCTGCCCATCGGGAGTATCAGCAGGCGCCCAATCCATGTAGTAAATGTTCAGCGTCGGACACAGCCACGTCCCTTGCTTGATCATTTGCGCGATCTGCGCATCAGTCAGCAGGATGCCATGTTCGATCGAATCGCATCCACCATCGAGCGCACGCTGCATTCCAATTCCGCTGTAAGCATGGCAGGCTACTTTCTTTCCCCAGCCGTGCGCCTCATCCACAATCGCGTGTAGTTCTTCGACGGTTAGCGTGGGCTGTGACACAAGCTCGCCATTCTTGCCAGTCCACGAGCGGTGCGTCATGTAGACCTTGATCCAATCCGCTCCATGGTCCAGCTGTTCACGCGCAGCTTTGCGAGCCTCTACCGGACCGTCGATCAACTGGGCTCCTTTCGGCACTTCAATTTCAGGTGCGTATCCTTCCAGCGGGTACCCGCCGGTTGTCGAAATCGCGCGTGTTGCTGCGAAAATTCGCGGGCCCGGAATGTATCCGCGTTCCACTGCCATCTTGATGCCGATGTCGCCATAGCCCGCGCCTTCAGTTTCCATGTCGCGGATGGTAGTAAACCCCTGCTCAAGAGCCCGCCGCGCCGCGACAGTGGCGCGCGCCGCCCGATAGGCGATCGGATACTTCAATAACTGCACGTCGTATCCACCCTCCGACGGAACCTCGCCTTGCAGGAAGATGTGCGTGTGCGCATCGATCATGCCCGGAAGCACCGTCGCTTTCGAAAGATCAATGACGGTGGCATCGGCGGGAATCTTTGTCGCGCTGCCACTTGCAACCTCGACGATCGTATTTCCGCGAATGGTGATGATCTGATCGTGGCGTACAGTGTTGGACACGCCATCGATCAGGCTTCCCACTCTGATAATCGTCAGCGGCTTCAACACGGGACCGTTGGCCTGAGCCCAGCCAAGGAAAGAGCAGAACAGAGAAGTCAACGGCAGGATCCAACGACGCATAAAACCTCCACGAGCACATCTTCAGCGGAATGGATTGTACTCCTTGGAGCGCGCCCGACTTGAAGTTGTGTCGGCCAGATTACGCCGGAATCTCGACGAGACCGGAACTAGCCTTGGGCAAGCGAATGAAGAAGCCAGGCCTGCCGTTGGCGTAGAAATCGACCGATGCGCCCGAGGACCCGAGTACGCGCCGGGCAATCTCTATTTTGACCTGCTGTGATGTATTCGCTTCGGGGCTGCGTCGTGAGGGTTCAAGCGCACCATCAGGCGTTGGCTTCATGGGCAGGCAGTGTCCGCTGATAAACGAGTGGGACGGCCCATCCTCGAGCAGGATCGTAATCGCGCTTCCTGAAGATTCAAATTCTAGCAGTGCGCCGACCAGATAAAGCAGAGCGCGTTGCAGCCAAATGCCACGCACCGGAATTCGGGCCATCGACGTCCCATAGGCAAACAGACCTGACTTACGTGCCTCCGCGAGCACCGAAAGTTGTTCCAGAACATTCTCAATCGCCAGCCCAAGAGGAAACGGCTCAGCCAGAAAACATCCGGTTTCGGCCTCGACGTATTCACGCATCAAACGCACTAGCTCGATTACATGATCCGTTTGCTCGAGAGCCAGTGCGACCTCGCCCGCGTGCCCCGTCTCCTCGTGCTCGAGTGAATGCTCGAGCGTGCAATGCAACGTGGTGAGAGGCTGGCTCAACGAGTGCAGCAGTTCCTGCAGAAGGCCTCGATTCTGAGCGAACTCTGGAGCGATCGATGCCATCAGGCGTGCACCCCTCCGGGCTTTAGTTCATAACCCACTCCACGGATTGTGTGAATGAGCGCCGTCGGATAACCATCGTCTACCTTGCGGCGCAGGTAGTTGATATAGACATCCACGACATTGGTTGCCGTGTCGAAGGTCAGGTTCCACACATGTTCGATGATCATCGCGCGTGTGAGTCGGCGGCCCGCGTTGCGCATCATGTATTCGAGCAGCGCGAATTCCTTCGTGGTTAACTCAATGGCGCGCCCTCCGCGTTCAACCTTGCGCTCCACGCGGTCGAGGTTCAGATCCTGCACTTTGAGCACAGACTCGGCAGGCAGGTGACTGCGGCGCAATAGCGCACGCGCGCGCGCTGCCAGTTCGAGAAATGAGAACGGTTTGACTAGATAATCGTCGGCTCCCGAATCGAGGCACTGGACGCGGTCTTCCACGCGGCTCCGTGCGGTCAAGATGATCACCGGCAAGCTTCTCTTTTGTTGGCGCAAACTTTTTAGAAGTGATAGACCATCTAGTCCCGGAAGCCCCAGATCGAGAATTACAAGATCGTAGTCCACTCCCAAAGCCATGGAGCGGCCTTGTTCACCGTCGTTGGCTGCGTCCACGGCGTGATGTTCGGCTTCCAGCCCCTTCTTGATAAAGCTGGCCAGTGGCACGTCATCTTCAACGACAAGAATTCTCATGAGCTTGTTTTAAGAAACCCGCACCCTAAATTCACTCTCATTCTTGAGAAATTCTTGAGTGGAAACAAGATCACTCGCTCGTACTTTGGGACGTAGAAGAGGTCAGAGGTATGAGAGGTCAGAGGTCAGATTGAAGAGGCAGAAGGCGCGCACTCCGAGGACGACTGTGCGGCGCCCAAAGGTCCCTACTGGGAGATGTCTACGCTCCCAGGGCGTTCTGAATCGCGGTTGCGATAGAAGTCACAAGCCGTTCCATCTGTTCTTTCGATTCGGCTTCAATCATTACGCGCGCCAGCGCCTCGGTGCCGGAGTAACGAACGACCGCGCGTCCATTGCCGTCGAGTTCACGCTCGGCGGAGGCAATCACGCTTTGAATCGCCGGAATCTGCGCGAAGGGTACCTTCTCCCGCACGCGCACGTTGCGAATCGTTTGCGGAAACACTTTGAGATCGCTCACGAGATCGGCCAGTGGGCTGCCAGTTCGAGCCATGACCTCCAGTACCCGCAAGGCTGTCAGCAGTCCATCGCCGGTCGTAGCCTCACCATCACGAAAAAGAATATGCCCGGATTGTTCGCCGCCCAGTGTGGCGCCGACGCGCTGCATCTCTTCCAGCACGTACTTGTCGCCGACATTGGCGCGCAGCATCTGAATGCCGGAACACTTCAGCGCCAGTTCCAGTCCCATATTCGACATCGTGGTGGCAACCACCGTCGAATTCGCAAGCGCATTACGCGATTTCATGTCGCGCCCTGCCAGCAACAGGACCGCGTCGCCATTGACCACGCGCCCCTCGGCGTCGCAAAAAAGTGCACGGTCGGCATCGCCATCAAACGTGACGCCAAGATCGAATTCTCCCTTACGCTCGGCAATGAAGTGCGCAAGCGTCTCCGGGTGCAGCGCACCGCAGTTCTCATTGATATTCTGGCCATCAGGCACGGAGTGCAAGAACGTCGCGCGAATCCCGAGTTCGCTGAACAATGCCGGCGCTTCCGCCGCCGCGGCGCCGTTGGCGCAGTCGACCGCCACCCGCAGACGCGCAATGTCCTTGGGAACCCCTGCAGCCAGCCAGCGCACATAACTTTGCCTCAGCTCTTCTTCACCGGGCAAGCTCGACACACCCACTGTTGGCTCTGGGGCGGCTGCCGAATCGGGCGCTTGCAGCAGAGCAAAAATTTCCTTTTCGATTGCCAGTTCGTGCGCATCGGGCAACTTGTATCCGTCGCCGGAGAAAACCTTGATTCCATTGTCGGTCCAGGGATTGTGCGACGCGGAAATGACGACTCCGGCGTCGAAGCCCTGCGAGCGTGCCAGATACGCAACTCCGGGAGTGGTAATCACCCCGGCACTGCGCGCCGTCACACCTACGGAAGCCAACCCTTGCAGAAATCGGTCCGCAATCCATTGGCTGGAGGCTCGTGTATCCTGCCCGATGACTACACGCGCCTTTGCATTGCTGCGAATCAGATCGTGCCCGAGAGCCCGTCCGATCCAATACACGCTGTCGCGCGTCAGAGGGAATTCTCCCGCCACACCGCGAATTCCATCAGTCCCAAATAGCTGTCTGGTCTGGCTCATGAAGTTTAGAAGGAGTGCCGGTACGAGGCTGACAAGCGTCGCTATTTCTTCGTCTTGCCGCCCGCGCTTTCCATGATAACCGTCACGCGAATCGCTTGGGGATGCATCACTTGGATCAGAGGATCGGAGACATAAACATGGGTCATGTATGTACCGCTGCTGACGGTTCCGCTGGCATCCACCGGGTCAGTGCTCGCCGCGTCAAGCGCCTCCACCCTGCGATGAGGCCCCGTCACCGTGACTTGGGCAGGATCGGCGATGACCCGAGCGACCTTCACACCTTTATCGAAATTCCCCGTAATTCGCGGGTGAATCTCAATTGTCCTGGTGTCCCGGCTGTCGAACGTCAAGTGAAACTGGCTCGGAATGATCTGCACCACTTCGAGGTCCTGGGGAGCGTGTACGCGGAGCTCGAACGTACGCTCTCCCGGCTGAACATTGCTCAGATCGACTTCGGCCCGGACGTCTCCTGCCTCCAAGTGGTGGATGAGCCTCTTCGGGCCACGCAACAACACCTGCGCCTGGGTGAATGCATTCGAATCAATCACGATATTGTCAGGCAGGCTGAATTCGATCGGAGCGCGAACCTCAACTGACGCTATCGGATCGTGCGCAATCGCGTACCAGAGTCCCACCGCCAGAAGCAGAGACAGCAGCTTCATCCAGAGATTCTGAAACAGCCTGCGCTGTAGCCAGCCGTCCAAGTCAGTCGTCCCCTTTCAGCCGAGAACCGGCGTCCTGGTGCCGCCCGGGGCCGGCAGAGTCTTCGTCCACAAGATTCTCGGGGACGGGCGCGGTCAAGCTCGGCGCGGGAGCGTACCGCCGCAGCAGCGTAGTCAATCGTTCTCGTAGACGTTCCACGGTCAGGTCACGATCGATCTTCCCCGCCACCGCCAGGCTGATCGCGCCCGTCTCTTCCGAAATCACAACGGCGACCGCGTCGGTCTCTTCGGTGATGCCGATCGCCGCGCGATGTCGCGTCCCGAGCTGTGTCGACAGGATCGGATTCATCGAAAGCGGCAGGAAACATGCCGCCGCGGCGATCCGGTCGCGTTGCACGATTACTGCTCCGTCATGCAGGGGCGCGCTGGGCCGAAACACAGTCGCCAGCAGGTCGTAGGACAATCGTGCATCGAGCGCCACTCCGCTTTCGACATAAGTGCGCAACCCGATTTCGCGTTCGATCACGATCAGCGCTCCGGTCTGATTCTGCGAAAAGAGATTGGCGGCCAGCACAACGTCGTCATACACGTCGGCTGATGAGCCCGAAGAACGCATCATCGAAATGCGCCGTCCAAGGTTGGCCAATGCGTGTCGGATCTCCGATTGAAACACTACGATGAGCGCGAAAACTACATACGGCAAAAGTGTGCTGAGCAGCCAGTTCAGCGTTGGCAGGTCGCCGAGGCGCACAAAGTAGAAGGCCAGACCAATCGTAGCGACGCCCACCAGCATCGGAGCGGCGCGCGTCCCGCGTACGAGGTTCAGAAATTGATAAATCAGGAATGCGACGAGCAGGATATCGAGGGCCTTCAGGAAGATTTGTGGCCATGCGATCGCCGCCATCACAGTATCCTCAATTGTTCTTTGCGTTGACTCAATTCTAATGCACGCCGAAAGGGCGACTGTGTCGATTTGTCAGCGCCCTACGAAGTGGTGGCCTCCGTCTTCGTGACGCGCGCCCGAACCTGCCCGCGTGCCAGCCGGGCCGAAATTTCGTCTCCGGCCGCGATCCGCCCCGCATCCTTTACCAGTTGCCCATTCGCATCGAAAACCAACGCATACCCGCGATTCAGAATGGCCAACGGCGATAGCGCCTCAAGGCTTGCGGTCTGCCTGTCGAGCCGCGCCCGTCCAGCCAGCAATCGCGCGCGCATAGCCGCAACCAGATCAGCCGTCGTCGATTGCAGTTGCCGCTGAATCGCCTCCAGGCGCCTCCGCGCGTCATAGTGTCGCACCGCCGCCGAGGCGGTCTCTAGGCGGCGATAGTTTCGCTCCATGAGCTGACGTTGCGCCTTTTCCAGTCGAAACAGTCGCTCATCCAGCCTCTGCTGTCCCCGCCGGATGCCATCCCTGATTCCGGCGAACGCGCCGTGCTGCGCGAGCTCCGTAAGCCCTTGCCGTGCCATCAGCAGCCGATAACGAACCGCACGTTCCAGCCGCCCCTGAATCTCTTCCGCTTGTGCCGCGATCTCCTGCCGCGACCGGATAACAAGCTCGGCAGCCGCTGAGGGCGTCGGAGCTCGTAGGTCGGCGACGAAATCGATAATTGTGAAATCGGTCTCATGTCCAATCGCTGAAATCACCGGAACTTTTGACGACGCCACCGCGCGCGCAAGACCTTCATGATTAAAAGCCGCGAGATCCTCCGCCGAGCCCCCGCCACGAGCAATAATGATCACATCGACTGGCGCTGCCCCCCGCGTGCTTCCCTGAAAATATCGAACTCCAGCCATGACCTCCGAGGCAGCCGCGTCACCTTGCACCTGCGCCGGGTAGATCAGAATGTTCGCCGTGCGGTGCCGCCGAGCGAGTATGTTGAGAATGTCGCGTAGCGCCGCGCCTTGCGGCGACGTGACAATACCGATTCGCTGCGGCAGAGCTGGAATCGGCTTCTTCCGTGCGCTATCAAACAGTCCTTCCGCCTCGAGCCGGGCCTTCAGTTGCTCGAATGCCAGCTGCAACGCGCCCGCGCCCTGCGGCTCCATGAATTCCGCCGAAATTTGCAGTTCGCCGCGCTCTTCGTAAATCGTGACCCGGCCGCGTACCGTGACATGCAGCCCATTCTCCGGACGAAAACGCAGCAGGCGCGCCGACGAGCGGAACATCACGACCTTGATCTGCGCCTCTTGCTCCTTAAGCGTGAAGTAGAAATGTCCGGAATCCGGACTTCGAAAATTCGAAATCTCGCCTTCCACCCAGCAATCGGAGTACTGCCGTTCCACCAGTCCGCGCACAGCGGCAACAAGCGCGCGCACCGTCCAGACCTTCCTTTCTGGCGCGCGAAACTGGAAGCCGAGTTGGTCGTTCATCGACATAAGTAGGGTGCTAGTGCCCGAGACGTCTGATAAGAAGAAAGATGACCGATACTACGACGCTCAGCACAATGCATGTAGCCAGCGGAAAATAAACGGTCGTATTCTTGCCGCGATAAAAAATATCGCCCGGCAAGCGTCCGATGGGCAGGCCAGTCTTGCCAAGCAGCATCACGATGCCGCCGATCACCACCAGCGCGATTCCCAGAAAAACGAGCAGCCGCCCGATTCCCGCCATGATGTGAGTTTAATTCAGACTGCCGCCTTCATTGCTAGACTGTGACCGGCGTGACAATTCTGGAAACAAGTCGCCTGGTGCTGCGCCGCTTCACCCCAGAAGACGTCGACGCGCTTGCCCTCATTCTCTCCGACCCGGAGACAATGCGTTTCTATCCTGCACCGTGCGATCGGGCGGGAGTCGAGCAGTGGATCGCGCGCAACCTCCTGCGCTATGAAACCGACGGCGTGGGCCTGTGGGCGATGATCTTGAAATCGAACGGTGAGTTGATCGGCGATTGCGGCATCATCCGGCAGGAGGTCGACGGAGAATATTTGTGCGAGATCGGATACCATCTCCGCCGCGATTGCTGGCACCAGGGACACGCAACCGAAGCCGCGATTGCTTGCCGCGAATGGGGCTTCCGCAACCTGAACGCCGGCCGCCTAATTTCTCTGATTCGTCCCGAGAATCTTCCTTCCCGGTGTGTGGCCGAGCGCAACGGCATGACCATCTGGAAAGAAATCTCGTGGCGCGGCCTGCGCCACTTGGTCTATTCGATTGAGAAGCCGCCCACACAGACCTAGCAGGCTGCTGAAAAAGTCGGAGATGTCGACTCGACCGTGGAAGAGTGGCCCTTCAGGGCCGCGTAAGTCGTCTCAAATCAGTAAGGGGCTTTAGCCCTCGTGGTTCTTGCTGCCTCTCCAAGTGACTCTTTCGGCAGCCTGCTAGGCTGTTGGCTCCGGTTTGCTACACCAGGTCCTCCAACTTCAACTGCGGATCTCCCTTCCAGGCGTCGCGAAACTGCTTTTCCACGAACCACGCGTCCGAATCCCGTCCCTGCTCGCGCAATGCCCGATTCAGCCCGAACAACGAGCGCGGGTTGCGCGGATTCTTCACCAGGTCATCGCGAAACACCTGCTCCGCGCCCTTGGCATCGCCACTTAACAGCAAGACCCCTCCGAGCGACTCGCGCACCGGGAAAAACCAATCCGGCGGCTCGTCATACTTCAACGTGTCCTGAACCGCCACCGCCTCGCGCAACATGCCCGCCGCTGCCGCGTTGTCCTTGCGTGCCAGCGCCACCTGCGCGCCCAGCACGTTCTCAGCGATCTTCAAAATGTCTTTCGTCTTGTTATTAATCGGCATCTGGAAGATAAGGTCCGGTGGAGTCGCTCTTTCGGCCTCCGCGACAATCTTGTATTCGGCCTCAGCCTCTGTCATTTTCCCCTTGCCCGCCAGCGCCATTCCGCGCGCAAAATGCCAGAACCCCGTCATGGCCTGCAGCGAAGCATCCGGAGCTTTCATCGCGAGAATCTCGTCCCACTTGTGAAACCGCACATCGACAGCCATAGGGATCGTCATGAACCCTTCAAGCGGTGGCATCATCTTCACCGCTGGGCCAACGTGCTCAGCAAGCATCACGGCCGCTTTGCGCGATTCGTGATAGTCGCCGATCATCGCCGAGCACATAGCGATGAAATGCAGGTTGTGGCTGTAGTACATCATCGGGTAGATGCCATCGACGCCGCTTGCCTTAATGTAGGCGCGATCAGCCTCGGCCGCTTCCTGATTCGTCTTCACCGCCGCCGCATAGTCGCCGGTCCGAATGTAGACATGCGCGGGCATGTGCACGATGTGCCCCGCGGCCGGCGCCAGCGCAGCCAGACGATTCGCTCCGGCCAGCGCGCGCTCCGGAGAACGCGAAGCCTCGACCGCATGAATGTAGTAGTGAATCGCACCAAGATGGTTCGGCTCTCGCCGGATCACCGACTCGAGCGTTGCCACAATCTCTTCCGTGCCGACCTCGGGCGTGCCATCGGGATGCCACAGTCCCCAGGGATGCAGCCCCATGCCCGACTCTGCAAACAAAGTGGCCGCGTCCAGATCGTCTGGGTAGGCTTTCACGACCTCGCGCATGGCATCGCGGTAGTCCTCGGCTGCCTTATGCAAGTCGGCCTTCGGGTCGGCCGGAAAGCGTTTGGCCATCGCGGCGATGTACGCTCTCTCGTTGTCCGTTGCGCTCCCGCTCATATCAACGGCTTTCTGAATCGCAGCATGTGCTTCCTTGAACCGGTCTCCATCGGCGGGATCGTTGTAGTTCGGGCCAATAGCCTCGGCTACTCCCCAGTAAGCCATCGCAAGCGTAGGGTCCAGTTCCGCCGCCTTGTGAAACGAGCGTGCCGCCTCGTCGTGATTGAAGGCGTAGATCAGCCGCAAACCTTGATCGAAGAACGCTTGCGCTTCCTTGTTTTTGGTCGAAACCGGATGGTGCCAGTCGCCGAGGCCGTTCATCATGGTTACCGGCCGCTGGTCTTCCCCGGCTGCGACCGTTGTCCCAACCCCAAGACACAAAAAAACAGAGATGATCCTGAGAAACTTCACTGGAAACCTCCCGCACGGACAAAGGTTGATAAAATCGAGCCCCACACTTTTGCGCCAGCTTAGTTCAGAAGCGGCGCCAAATCAACAGTCATGCGAAAATCTCTGGGCTGATTCCAGGGTGGTTGAGCTCAAATGACCCGATCGCCCGATCGCCCGATTTCTGGAGTTGCCATGCCGTCAAAAGCTGTCAAGCCGTTTGTCCTGACCGATGCCCTCCTCGCCGCGTTTGACACCAACGAACGCATCAACCAATATCTGATCGAAAATCTCCCGGCAGAGGCGTGGCGCGCGGAGCCTCCCGCGGGCAAGGGTCGCGACATTGCTTCGATCGTCGCGCATATGCACAACGTCCGCCTCATGTGGCTGAAAGCCGCGGGCGGCAAGCCTTCTCCCGAACGTGACAGCAAGATTCCCGAACAACTCGACCGGGCTAGGCTGACAGCAGCACAGGCGCGCAAAGGGCTCACCGAATCGCATGCGGCCCTTCGCGCCGTTCTCGAAGCATCCCTGTCCGCGGACGGTCGCATCAAGGGCTTTAAACCCGACGCCGCCGGCTTCGTCGGATATCTGATCGCCCACGACGCGCATCATCGCGGCCAGATCACCATGCTGGCGCGACAATCTGGGCATCCCGTCTCGCAGAAAACGATGTTCGGCTTGTGGGAGTGGGGCTCGCGCGGATCAGCTGCCTAGAAACGAAAAGACGAAAATTGGCGTCGGCGAATTCTCCTGTGGCCACGGAACGTACCTTCCGGCCGGTGTTAGACTTCGTTTAGGCACCGCTCCATGCCATCGGAATTACAAACAACGGCGCAAAATCTCTTAACGCAAAACGCTGCGAATGACCGCGGCACGCTCGGCCCCGGCTCGGCCCTTTATCTCGTCGCCACCCCCATCGGCAATCTCGAAGACATCACCCTGCGCGCCCTGCGTGTTTTGAAAGAAGTCGACGTAATCGCCTGCGAAGACACGCGCCAGACGCAAAAACTCCTGAACCATTACGGCATCCACACCCGCACGGTCAGCTATCACGAGCACAATGAGATGACCAAAGCCGCCGAGTTGGTCGTCGATCTCGAATCCGGCGCCAAGATCGCGCTCGTCACCGACGCCGGCATGCCCGGCATCTCCGACCCCGGCTTCCACCTCATCACGCTGGCCATCCGGCATCATGTGCCGGTCGTGCCCATTCCGGGAGCGTCGGCCTATCTGGCAGCGCTGGTCGCCAGCGGCCTGCCAACGGACTCCTTCCGCTTCAGCGGCTTCCTGCCGTCCAAATCAGGCCAGCGCCGGAAACTGCTCGAAAGCGTGCGCGAGTCCCAGCGTACCGAAGTCTTCTACGAAGCCCCGCATCGCCTCCTGGCGTCCCTGCAAGATATTGCAGATGTCTTGTCTCCGGACCGGCACATAGTAGTAGCCCGCGAAGTGACGAAGCTGCATGAGGAATTCTTGCGCGGCCGTGCAGGCGAAATCTTGTCTCAACTGAAGGAGCGGAGCGAGGTAAAAGGCGAAATTACGCTACTGATTGCGAAGGCAAACAGCTCCGAGCCACGAGCCGCGAGTCGCGAGTCAAGCGTTGGCGAACGCGTGAAGCAGTTGATGGCAGAAGAAAAGATCGACGAGAAAACCGCGTTAAAGAAAGTCGCCAAAGAGCGCGGCATCGGCAAGAGCGAAGCCTACCGGGAGTGGCAGAAAACGAGATAGCTATATTGGGATGAGATTCTAGATCCCCCGGTTATCCACGCTTATAGAGAGTCGTGACGCAGGGCGCGAAAGGTGGTTGTGCCACTCTTCCCCACCAGTCGGCAAAGGAAGGCAGGCCTGGTAGGAATTGGGGAAGCACTTCTACTAAGTCGGACCAGCCAGCCATCTCCTCATTCGCCTCAAACTCGCTTTTTGCAGTGCTGAATCTCAGGCAGATCAGATCGAAGGCCCAAACATCCCGCTTGTAGGCGAGGACGGATTCTACCTCGCTCCAGCGCATGAATGCCAAGTCGGTCGAATCACCAGCGACGGAAAAGGTAACACCGTCTTCACTCGAACGGACCTCCACTGCCCTTTGCCCGGACATATCACTTGCTCAGTTCTTTCTTCACCGACTCGCTAACCACTTTCCCATCCACGCGCATTCCAGCCGCGGCAAACCGCGCCATCGCCGCCTTCATCACCGACCCCATGTCTTTCATCGTTGGCGCCGGAGACATCTCGGCAATCGCCGCCTTTACTCCCGCCGCGATCTCTTCTTCTCCCGCGGCCTTCGGTAAATACGCTTCGATCACCTTGATCTCGGCCGCTTCCTTGTCGGCCATCTCCTGCCTGCCACCCTTAGTGAATTGCTCAATCGACTCTTTGCGCTGTTTGATCAACGTCGAGAGCACCTGCTGAGATTCCTTGTCGTCGAGCGGCGCCATCTTTTCGACTCCCTTGAGCTGGAGCGCGCTTTTCACCATGCGC
>Ga0335070_10002641_pt1 | contig 20825 bp, 19 predicted proteins | sample Lox_Sample_13_FD_206722 | JGI IMG/M metagenome (GOLD analysis project Ga0335070, IMG submission 206722) | Soil microbial communities from Loxahatchee National Wildlife Refuge, Florida, United States - Lox_Sample_1.3 | ecosystem: Environmental > Terrestrial > Soil > Wetlands | place: USA...
ACGACGAACCCCTCCCGGCGCGCCTTCACCTCGACCGTCCGCGAGGGGCGCGCGAGCTTCGCTTCGTCCGGGTCGCCGCCATGGGCGCGGACGACGTCGTGCCAGCGCGAGAGAGCACTCCCGTCCGCGAGGCGGCGCTCGACCTCCGTGCGGGCGCTCTCCGGGGCTCGGCCTGCGAGCGCCAGGGCCTCGACCGCGAGGCCAACCGTGAGCTCGCGCAGGCGCCGGTCGCCCCGGTCGCCCAGCGCCTCGATCGCGGCGTGCACCTCGCACGCGCACCCGAGCCGGTCACCCAACGGCTGAGTCATGTCGGATATGAGCGCCCGGACCTCCACGCCGGCGTGTCGGCCGACCCCCACCAGGGCGTCCGCCAGCTCCCGGGCGGCCTCGGTCGTCTTGCAGAACGCCCCGGAGCCGCACTTCACGTCGAGGACCAGCCGGCGCGCGCCCACCGCGAGCTTCTTGGACATGATCGACGCGACGATGAGGGGGAGCGACGGAACCGTTGCGGTCACGTCCCGCAGGAGGTAGAGCTTCCGGTCGGCGGGCGCGATGTCGTCGCTCTGCGCCGCGAAGCTCACGCCGCACTTCCCCAACCTCTCCAACGCCTCGGTCGCGCTCGCCGCGGTCCTGAACCCGGGGATCGCCGCCAGCTTGTCGAGCGTGCCCTGTGTGTGGCCCAGTCCCGCGCCCGCCATCATGACCACCGGGACGCCGCACGCGGCGACGAGCGGCGCGAAGACGAGCGAGACGCTGTCGCCGACGCCGCCGGTCGAGTGCTTGTCCACCGCCTCCGGGACGGCCTGTCCCAGCTTCCACGTGGCGCCGGAGTCGCGCATCGCCTCGACCAGGTCCTGCGTCTCCCGTGCGCTCGCGCCGCGGATGCAGATGGCCATCAGCATCGCCGCCAGCTGCTCGTCCGCCACGTGGCCGTGACTGGCGCCGCGCACGAACGCCTGGACCTCGGCCGAGGTCAGTTCCAGCCCGTCACGCTTCTTGGCGATCACCTCGACGAAGTTCACCGGCTCCCTCCGAGACCGCCCAGGTCAACGGCACGATCCCGCCGGGCGGGCACACCGCACGCCGGACGTCACGGACCGCTGCCGCCTCAGCTCGTGGAAGACAGGCGCTGCTGAGCGTCGGCGCGGTACGGCGAGTCCGGGTAATCCTCGATGAGCTTCCGGTACAGCCGGTGAGCGTCGTCGGTCTTGCCCTCGTGCTCACGCACCCTGGCGAGCTCGAACAGCGCCGCGTCGCGCGGCAGCCTCGGGTCCTTCCCCGCGACCATCGCCTCGAGCTGGCCCACGAGCTGGGAGCCCTCGCCCCTTGCGACCCGGAGCCTGATCAGGTCGAGCATCGCGAGCCGGACAAGCGGGTCGCCCGAGCGCTTGCTCGTGATCTCACCCAGGCGCCGGATCGCCTGCGTGAGGTCGCCGCGGTCCGCCGCGATGCGCGCCAGGTACAGCTCGGCCATGCGCGCCTGCGGGGTGAGCCAGTAGCGTGACTTGACCCCTTCGAACGCCTTCTCGGCGGCCGCGAGGCGCTCCGCGTCGGTTGCGTACGTGCTCTTCTCCCCGGACGCGCCGGAGGCACCGACCGGTGCCTCGTAGATCGCGAGGGCGTCGGCGATGGCCTTGCTGCCCGCCTCGCTGCGGCCGGCCATGAACGCCGTCACCCCCCACCAGACGAGGGCAACCACGAGCACGCCGCCCAGGCCGGTCAAGGCCTGGCGCCAGTTGTTGCTCATCCAGTGGACGCCCTGGTCCACCAGGGAGATGAACTCGTCCTGCTTGATCTGCTTTCGCGTCAGTCGGCGTCCCACACTCAGCTCCCGGGCGAGCCGCTACTTGGCCGGCGCCGGGGCCGTCGGCGCGGCGACCGGGTAGCGCTCGTTGTACAGCTTGATCACGACGTCGGTGATGTCCGCGGAGCGGGATAGGTAGGCGAGCTGGTCGGGGTTGAAGATGAACACCGCCGTGTAGTGGTTCTCGTCCGCGTACTTGTTGATGAGGTCCTGGAGCTTGCCGCCAAGCTCCTTGAGGAGTGCCTGCTGCCTCGACTCGAAGTCGCGCTTCCCGGTCCGCTGCTTGTCCTCGAACTCGCGCTGCTTCGCGACGATCCGCTTGTTGAGGTCCGCGATCGCGTCGTCGCTCGCCACGCCCTGCTTGGCGATCAGCTCGCCCTTGAGGTCGTTGATCTCCTTGTCGAGCTTGGCGAGCTCGTCCTGGCGGGGCCGTGCCCACGTGTCGAGGTCCTTGAGGCGTGCCTTCCCCTCCTCCGAGGCGGCGAGCGCCCTCTGGACGTAGACGAACGCGATCTTCGACGGGCCGGTCGCCGGTGCCACCGGCTGTGCCTGCTGCTGCGCCGGTGCCGGCGGCGGCGCCTGCTGTTGCCCGAAAGCCACCGCTGCCAGCGAAACACCCGCGAGAAGCGCCCCACCGAGCGTGTAGCGAGACATTCGAACCTCCGGCCGCGTTTGCGGCGAGCGGATTCTAGCATGCGGATCCGGATAGAATCGTCGCAGGAGCCCACCGACCGTGAAGGCCATGCTGCTCGAAGCGCCCGCACCCGTCGAAACCGCCCCGCTCCGGGCCGCGGACGTGGCCGACGAGGCGCTGCGGCCGGGGGAGGTTCGCCTCGAGGTGCACGCGTGCGGCGTCTGCAGGACCGACCTGCACACCGTCGAGGGCGAGGTCGCTGTGCCGCACCTGCCCGTCGTCCCGGGCCACCAGATCGTCGGTGTCGTGACGGAAGCCGGGCCCGGCGTCTCCTCCGACCTGGTGGGACGACGCGTCGGTGTCGCGTGGATGGCCGGGGCGTGCGGCACCTGCGCATGGTGCCTGAGTGGCCGGGAGAACCTCTGCCCGGAGGCACGCTTCACCGGAGTTCACAGGCACGGCGGCTACGCCGAGCACGCCGTCGCCCGCGCGGACTTCGTGTACACGCTCCCCGACGCGTTCGACGACGTGCAGGCCGCGCCGCTGCTGTGCGCCGGCGTGATCGGCTACCGGGCGCTCCGCCTCGCCGGCGCGCTGGCGGGAGGGCGCCTCGGCATCTTCGGGTTCGGCGCCTCGGCCCACATCGCGCTTCAGGTCGCGAAGCACGCGCGGTGCGAGGTGTTCGTGTTCACACGGGCGGAGCATCACATCCGCCACGCCCTTTCCCTGGGCGCCGCCTGGGCCGGGGCCCCGGAGCAGCCGCCGCCTGCGCCGCTCGACCGCGCCGTGATCTTCTCGCCGGCCGGCGAACAGGTTCCGCTCGCCCTCCGGTGCGTCGCGCGCGGCGGAACGGTCGCGTGCGCCGGGGTGACGATGAGCGACGTTCCGTCGTTCCCCTACTCGGACCTCTACCACGAGCGCACCGTGCGCTCGGTCGCGAACGCGACCCGGGCGGACGCGCGCGAGCTGCTGCAACTGGCGGTCCGTATCCCGATCACCACGAGCGTCGAGGTGCTCGCCCTGGAGCGGGCCAACGAGGCGTTGCTCCGCGTGAAGCGCTCGGCCGCCAGCGGCGCCCTCGTGCTCTGCCCGGCCTGAGCGGAGGGCGGTCCGTGGCGCCTGCGGAGCTCGAGCCCGCCTATGTGAAGTTGCTCTCGACCGGCGAGCTGTCCCGCCGCGCGGACACGCTCGAGGCGCTCCTCGAGCGCTGCGAGCTGTGCCCGCGCATGTGCCGCGTCGACCGCCGCCGGACCCTCGGAGAGTGTCGCACCCCGGCGCACCCGGTGGTCGCCTCGTGGGGACCGCACCTCGGAGAGGAGCCGCCGCTGTCCGGCACGCGGGGGTCCGGGACCGTGTTCCTCGCGAACTGCAACCTGCGGTGCGTCTACTGCCAGAACGCGGACATCTCGCAAGGACCCGACCCGGGCTCTGGACGCGCTCCGACCGCCGACGCGCTCGCGAGTGTGATGCTGGAGCTCCAGGAGCTCGGCTGTCACAACGTGAACTGGGTGTCCCCCACCCACCAGGTCGCAGCGCTGGTACGCGCGCTGCAGCTCGCAGCCCAGCGCGGGCTCCGCATCCCCGTCGTCTACAACACCAACGGGTACGACGCACCCGCCGTTCTGGCGCTGCTCGACGGCGTCGTGGACATCTACCTGCCCGACCTCAAGTACGCGGATCCTGCCGTCGGCGCGGCGCTCTCCGCGGTGCCCGACTACCCGCGCGTCGCGCGGGCCGCGGTCGCGGAGATGCACCGCCAGGTCGGCTCCTCCTGGGTGCTCGCCCGCGACGGCACTCTCCGGCGGGGGCTCCTCGTGCGGCTGCTCGTCCTGCCGGACGGGCTCGCCGGCGCCGGCGAGACGCTGCGGTGGCTTGCCGAGGAGCTTTCGCCCGACCTCGCGGTCAGCCTGATGTTCCAGTACCGCCCGGCGCACAGGGCCGCTCGCGCCAAGGGGTACCGGGGCCTCGCCCGGCCGCTCAGCCGCGGCGAGGCGACCCGGGCGCTGGCCGAGCTCGCGCGACACAACCGCAGCCGGAACACGATCGTGCAGCGCGTCCGCGCGTGAGCCGCGGCCGGGCCCTACCGACGCGCCCGGGCGGGCCCGAGCCCCCGGACCTCGCGGACCTCGAACCCGGCGGCCTCCCAGGCCTCCTTCTTCCCCTCGTCCTCGGCGGTGCCGGCCGCCACGTCGTGTATCTCCGGCCACGCGGCGGCCGCGGCGGGCTCCGCGAGCCGGTCCGCCACGACGAGCGCCTCGGCCCCGTTCGGGTTGGCGAGGGAGCCCGTCACGACCGCGACCGGCTCGTCGGCCTCTCCCCCGCCGTCGCACAGGGCGTGCGGCACGAACGAGTTCTGGGAGAACGTCCAGAGGTACTGGTCGAGGACCGCCGCCTTGCCGCGGTCCGACACCCACACGGCCACCCGCTTCCCGGAGGTGTACAGACGCTCCACGAGCTGGCACACGTCGAGCGCCTTCTTGCTCCCGGCCAGGCGGTGCAGGATGACCTCGCTCATCGGTCGTGTCTCCGCCGCCCGCGGGGCCCGCGCGCGGCGGTGCGGCCGTCACGATAGCAGAGACGCCCGGCCGGGGCGCCCGGTGCCGGCGCGAATGCGCCCTGCACCGTCACTGCCCGAGCGGGACCAGCGTCAGCGGGTCGCGCAGCGGCAGTCTGACGACGGCGCCGAGCTTCTCGAACCCGGCCTCGGGGTGGTCGGGGTGGCCCTTGAGGATCTCCTCCACGTTCCCGACCACCAGGATGATGAGCCGGTCGGGAGCGAAGTGCGCCGTCGCGGCTCGCCTGACGTCATCCACCGACACCGCCGCGACCTTCTGTCGGTAGCCCCTCCAGTAGTCGTGGGGCAGGCCGATCAGGTCGTCCGTCGCGAACTGGTACGCGGTGTTGAGCCTGGTCTCGAACCTCCGCGGCAGCGTTTCGATGAACGAGTTCTTGCTGGTCGTCAGTTCCTTCTCGGTGACCCCGCCGGTGCGGATCCTCGAGATCAGGTCCGTCGTCAGGAGCGCGGCCCGCGCGCACGTGGACGACTTCGACTCGAAGTGAGCGTAGAACAACCCCGGGAAGTGGTCGCCGATCCCGAACTCCGAGTAGACCGAGTACGCCAGCCCCTCGTCCGAGCGCACGCGGGAGGTGAGCCACGCGGTGAAGCCGCCCCCGCCGAGGATGTCGTTCGCGATCGAGACGGCGAACTCGTCAGCGAGCGGGCGCTTCGCGCCGAGGTGGCCGATCGAGACCCTGCCCTGGTTGGCGTCGGGCTTGTCGACCACGTACACGCCCGGTCTCGCCGGCTCCCCCGGCTGCGGGACGGGCGGCAGCCGCGGGCCGCTCGCCCTCCAGGCCCCGAGCGTTGCGTTGAGCCTCCTGATCATCGCGGCGCGGTCGAAGTCGCCGGCGACCGCGACGACGAAGTTCGCCGGGTCGGCGAGGCGACGGTGGAACGCCACGAGGTCGTCGCGCGTGATCGCGTCGACCGAGGCCTTCGTCGGCAGCCGGTTGACCCAGCACTCCGGCCCGAACACCAGCCGCATGAACTCGCGGGCCTCGATCGCCGCGGTGTCGTCGTTGCGGCGCTTCAGCGCGGCCAGCAGCTCCTCCTTGGCCTTCGCGAGCCGGCCCTCCTCGAACCTCGGCTCCCGCAGGACGTTCATCAGAAGGGTCAGCCCCGCGTCGACGTCCTTCGCGAGCACGCTCAGGCCGACGCTCCCCGACTCGCCGCCGACCGAGGTCGAGATCGAGGCGGCGAGGAAGTCGAGCTGCTCGTCGAGGCCCCTGGCGTCGAGCTTCCCGGCCCCGCCGCTCCGCCACACCGTTCCGGTGAGGTCGGCCAGCCCCTCCTTACCGATGGGCTCCAGGTACTGGCCGCCCCGAAACAGCACGACGACGTTGACGAGAGGGAGCATCCGGTCTTCGGCGACGTACGCGGTCACGCCGTTCGCGAGCTTGGCCCGCATCGCGGCCGGGTCCGGCACGTTGAAGACGAGAGACGGGTACACGATCTTCTCGGGCCTGGGCGGGATCTCACCAGCCGCAACTGTTGCGGCGACGAGCACGAAACCGAGGACAAGCGGGCGTTGTGCGCTGGGCATGTCTCCCATCCCTTTCCGCCCTCTAGGCTCCGGGCGCCGGCTTCGGAGCCTCGCCGACCGGCGCGGTCGAGGGAGGCAGCGATCCGAGGCGCTTCTCGGCTAGCGTGATGAGGAGCTGCACGGCCGGCTTCAGCTCCGGCGGCACGCTCACCGCCATCGTCCTGAGCTGGGTGAGCATCTCCTCGAGCTTCGCGCGGTCGGTCGCCCGCTCGATCGCGGCGGCCTGCTGCCGCACCATCGTCTTCATCTGCGGCGGCAGGCCGGCTAGCTCCCGCGGCTCCGGCGCGCCGGCGTCCCTGCGGGCGTAGACGATCACGTTCCGCGCGTCCTTCGTCAGGTACTCCGCGGCCACGCGCTGGATGTCACCCGCCGTCACGGCCTGCGCCTTCGTCGGGCCCTCGTTGATGAACCTCCAGGTGCCGGTCGAGTCGAAGACGAGGAGCTGCACCATGAGGTCGGAGTCGTACCGGAGGCGGCGGAACGAGTTCGCGAGCTCCTGGTTCTTGACCTTCTGCAGCTCGTGCTCCCCGACCGGCTCCTTCGCGAGCTTGGACAGCTCGGCCTCGAGCGCCGCCTCGACGTCCTCCGCCCGCCTGCCTTCCCTGACCTCGGCGCGCACCTCAAAATACCCTTCGTACTTCCTCGCCTCCGCCATCGCGCTCGGCTCCCCCACGGCAACCTGCTTGTCCTCGACCAGGGCGGCGTAGAGCCTCCCGGTGCGCCCGTTCAGGATTCGAGCGAGCAGCTGAAACGGCCACATGTCCTTGTGGGGGAGCGGGACCGCGTGGTACCGGATCACGATTTCCGGGTTCGTGTCGGCCTCGGCCAGGAACCGCTTCTCGGCGAGCTGGGGCATCTCGGTCGTGATCATCTCCGGCGGCGCGGTCTTCCCGCGCGGGAGCCGCCCGAAGTACACCCGGGCGAGGTTGAGCGTCGCATCGGGGTCGAAGTCGCCGACCAGTGCCGCCGTGATGTTGTTGGGCGCGTAGTACGTGCCGAAGTAGCTCTCGGCCTGTGCCCTCGTGATCGACTCGACGTCCGCAGGCCACCCAGCCACGGGGTGCGAGTATGGCGAGGACTCCCAGAACATCGCGTCGAACGCCTCCTGGAACTTGCCGGTGGGGGTGGATTCGATCCTGAGCCGCCGCTCCTCCCTCACCACGTCGCGCTCGGAGTAGAACTCGCGGAACACGGGGTTCGCGAGGCGGTCGGACTCCATCCAGAACCACAGCTCGAGCTTGTTGGAGGGCAGCGTGACGAAGTACACGGTCTGGTCCTCGCCCGTGAACGCGTTGAGGTCCGAACCGCCTTCCCTGGTGTAGATCTGGTCGATCTCGTCCTTGACGATGACCTCTTTCTCCGCCGCGTACAGCTTCTCGAGCTCGCCCCTGAGCTCCCTCAGACGCGGGGTCACGTTCGCGGGGTCGTAGATGTCGCCGGAGATCTCGCCGCTGCGCAGCTTCTCCCGCAGGACCGCGTACTCGGCCTCCATCTCGGCGCGCACGGCGTCCTGCTGCGCCAGGATGCGCGCGTCCCTCTCGTTGTCGCTCGTCCCGATCGTCCGCGTGCCCTTGAAGAGCATGTGCTCGAAGAGGTGCGAGATTCCTGTGATGCCGGCGGTCTCGTTGACCGAGCCGACCTTCGCGACCCACCCGCACGCGATCGTCGGCGAGTCGTGGCGCTCGACCATGAGCAGCTTCATCCCGTTCGCGAGCACCTCCTCGCGCACCTTGACCTGCTGGGCGAACGCCGCTCCCTCGAGCAGGATGAGAACGAGCGCGGTACCGAAGTAGCGTCTCGTCATCGTCGGGCTCCTCTCAAGACCAGACCCCTGTACCACGGCCCCGGAAGACGGTCAAGCCGCGCGAGGGCCCCCCCGACGGGCGCGGGACACGGTGGGGGCGGATCGGGCCGCCGAGGTTCCGCGGCGACGCAAGCGGTGACGTCAGCGGTCTTCCATGGGCGTACAGCCGCTCCGGGTTCCCGGGCGCTCCCGGTCCTCACCGCGCAGACCCTCTCGTCCCCCGCTCCGGCGTTCCGGGATACCATCGGCCCGATGGGATTCCTCGCCCGCCTGTTCGGCCCGGCCCGCCGCCCCGGGGGCGTGATCCTGGCGCTCGGCGGGGGTGGGGCTCGCGGCCTGGCCCACGTCGGCGTCCTGGAGGTGGTCGAGGAGTCGGGAGTCCGTGTCGCCGGGATCGCGGGGACGAGCGCCGGCGCCGTCGTGGGCGCGATGTGGCTGGCGCTCGGCAACGCCCCGGCCGTGGCCGAGCGCTGGGCCGCGTTCCTCGCCGCCGGGATCGCGCCGCCGCTCCCGGACATCCGTCTCACGGACGGCGTGTCCTCGCGCGACAACCCCATCCTGCAGTTCGCCCGACGGGTGAAGAACAGCGCGGTCGTCGCCCTCGCCCTCGAGCGCACCAGCCTCGTCACGCACGAGCAGCTCGAGCGGGCGATCGGGTTCCTCGTTCCCGACGTCACGATCGAATCGCTGCCGCTGCCGTTCGCCGCCGTCACCACCGACTTCGACTCGGGCGACCCGTTTGCGATCCGGCGCGGGTCCCTGGTCACGGCGCTGGCGGCGTCGAGCGCGATCCCCGCCGTGGTGCTGCCGTACGCTCTCGCCGGCCGCAGCCTCGTCGACGGGGGCACGGTGGCCGACGTGCCGGTCGCGCAGGCGCGCGAGATCGCACGGAGGCCGGTGGTCGCGGTCGAGGTCGGCGAGAGCTGGACGCCGGAGGACCCGGCCGCGATCACGCTCCCCCGCGCCATGCTGCGCGGCAGCGCGATGACCCACCGGGCGCTCCGCGAGGCCCAGCTCGATGACGCGGATCTCGTCATCAGGCCGGAGGTCGGCGGGGCGCACTGGTCCGAGTTCAGCCGATTCGAGGCGCTGCGCGCCGCGGGAAGAGCCGCCGCGGAGGCCGCCGTTCACCGGATGCGGGCACTCGCCCTGCGAAGCGGAGCCGGCGCGCGGCCCGGCACGGAGGTGTGATGCAGGGGTTCCCGTTCTCCTGCCCGGTCGAGGTCCGGTTCGTCGACGTCGACGCCATGAACCATGTCAACAACGCCGTGTACGTGACCTACCTCGAGCTGGCGCGTCTCCGCCTCTGGCAGTCGCGCTTCTCGTTCTCCGGCTCGGCGCGGGACATCCCCATCATCGTGGCGAGGGTCGCCATCGACTACCGTTCGCCGATCAGCCTCGAGGAGCCCGTCGAGGTCGGCGTGGGCGTGACGGGGATCGGCCGGAGCAGCTTCACCTTCGCCTACCGCGTCGAGGCCGCGGGGAGGCTCGCGGCCGAGGCCGAGACCGTCCAGGTGTGCTACGACTACGCGGCCGCGCGCCCGGTGCCGGTTGACGACGAGCTCCGCCGGCTGCTCGAGGCGGTCGCGCTGCGGCCGAGGAGCGCGAGCCGCGCCGCGGCGCGCGGGGACCGCTAGAATGGCCGCATGTCAGCCACACTCTGCTGTGCGGCACTCGCGTTCGCGCTGACGCAGGAGGTGGCGCCTCGCGCCCCCGGCGCCGAGATCGTCGTGATGTCCACGCTCGAGGAGCTCCGGAAGGGCGAGATGTTCCTCGACGCCTCCGCGCTCGAACCCAACCTCGCGGCCTCGTTCACGGTGATCGAGGAAGGGGCGCGGGTCGCGGGGTCGTTCGCGTACCTCGAGCCGATCCGGCGGCTGCGCGAGCGCGGCGGCCGAGTGACCGAGCTGAAGTTCGACCAGACGCTGGTGCGGGTCTACGGCGGCAGCGCGGTCGCGACCTACCGGTACACGAAGAGCTGGACCGAGGGCGGCGTCCGGCACCACGACCAGGGGTGGTCGAGCGACGTGTTCGAGCTCCGCGAGGACGGCGTCTGGCTCCTGATCCTCCGACACCGGGGAAGATGACGACTGTCGACAGTTGACGGTTCACAGTTGACAGTCAGCGACTAAGCACACGCCCCTCGTTGCGGGCCGCTACTGTTAACTGTCGACTGTCAACTGTTGACTCGGGTCACCGGGGGTGGCGGACCGTCACCACGGTGTGGATACCGCCCCGCAGGCGATAGTCGAGCGTGACCTCCATCCGGCGCGGCGCGCACGCCGCGATGAGGTGCTCGAGCAGCAGGTTGGCGGCGTGCTCCTGGTAGATCCCGACGTTGCGATACGTCGTCAGGTAGTACTTGAGCGACTTGAGCTCGATGCAGACCCCGTCCGGCACGTACGAGACCGTCAGCGATCCGAAGTCCGGAAGCCCCGAGAACGGGCAAACGCAGCTCCACTCGTCGGTCGTGATCACGACGTCTGCGTCCCGGCCGGGGAACTCGTACGGGAACGTCTCGAGGAGCGCAGGGTCGACCTTGTCGGGCCCGTCGAACGGGAACTGCCTGCCTTGAGCCTTGACCACGTGCCACCTCCTCCGTCCCGGTCAGCGTCCGAGCCAGTGTGCGAGCGCCAGCGCCAGGGCGAGCGCGCCGCCGCCGACCGTCGCCGCGCCGGCCACGGCGCGCGTGAGGTTCCCGAACCCCTCCATCCCCGCATCGGGCGACGCCTTGGCCAGCGCCCCGGCCTGCATCGCGGGCGCGAGGAGTCCGACGAGCGCCGGCCACGGCAGGGCCCGAGCCGAGACGAGAGCGACGAGCGACGCGGCCGAGAGGACCGGCAGCAGCCACGCGAGCCGAAGCCCCGCCGCGGCGCCGAGGACCGCGACCGGGCTCATCTTCCCGGCCGTGCGGTCGGCTTCGAAGTGCGTGAAGTGGTGACAGTACAGGATCCCGACGATGTTGACGCCGACGAACGACCCGACCGCGGCCGCCCCCCAGTCCCAGTGACCGACGACCGCCCACGCGGCGCCGGCGACCGTGAGCGGGCCGAACGCGATGAGGATCGCGAGCTCCCCGAGGCCGTGCCCTAGGTAGCCGAAGCGCAGCGGCGGCGCGACGTACTGGAACGCGAGGAACGCCCCGAGCAGTGCGGGAACGAACACCCCCCACCCCGCGCTGACCGCGATGACGGCGCCCAGTCCGAGCGCGGCCACGGCGAACGCCCCGCCCCACAGCGAGGCCTCGCGCGGCGTCATCAGCCCCTTGGTCAGCACGTCGGAGCCGCCGAAGTCGGGCGACTCCCGGGTCGGGGCCGCCGTGTCCACGCCCGAGCCGAAGTCGTACACGTCGTTCACCACGTTGGCGGCGACGTGCGCGAAGAACGCCCCCACCACTGCGAGCGCCATGTTGCCCCAGCGGATCGCCCCTGTCCGCCACAGTTCGTACATCCCTCCGCTGAGCGCGCCCCCCACGACGATCGGCGTGTAGTGCGCCCGGCCCAGCCTCAGCGCCAACGCGAGCCTGTTCGCAGAAGCGTCGCTCACCTCTCCTCCCGTCGTCCCGCGAGGCGCCGGCACAGCCTCAGGACGTCGTCGAACATGGTAACCGTGAGCCGCCCGGTGAACGTGTTCTGCTGCGAGACGTGGTACGAGTCCACGAGTCGCACGCCTCCGGGCAGCTTCCACGCCGTGCCGTGGGAGAACCTGGACCCGCGCTCCGGCGCGAGGCCCTGCTCGACCAACAGGCGAACCACCGCGTCGTGGGCGAACCTGCCCAGCGCGAGGACCACGCGCAGGCGCCGGCACGCGGCGAGGTCGGCGCGCAGGAACGGCCGGCACGTGTCGAGCTCGCGCGCCGTCGGCCGGTTCGCGGGAGGCGCGCAGCGCACGGGCGCCGTGATCAGCACGCCCCGGAGGGCGAGCGAGTCGAGGCGGTGCTCGCTCCGGGGCTGCGATGCCAACCCCGCCCGGTGCAGGGCGGCATAGAGGAAGTCGCCGGAGCGGTCCCCCGTGAACATCCTCCCGGTCCTGTTCGCGCCCTGCGCCGCCGGGGCGAGCCCCACCACGGCCAGCCACGCGTCGGGGTCGCCGAACGCGGGCACCGGGCGTCCCCAGAACCCGTGCTCGGCCACCCAGGCGCGGAAGCGCGGGGGGACGATCGCCGCCTGGCGCTCACGCCACGCCACGAGACGGGGACACGCGCGGCACTCGACGAGCCGCACTCGCGGCGGAGCGCCCTCGATCCACCCGAACGGGTTTGACACCTCCACGTGCCCATCTTAAGATGAAACAAAGGGTTCGGAGGCCCATGGCCGACAGCGACGTCCAGCCTCATCCCGTCTTCGCGCAGCGCCTCATCGCGCTCGCGGAGCAGCTGGAGCGCGCCGGCCAGCCGGGTTTCGCCGCCGAGCTCTACGAGCTGGCGGCGAGCCTGACGCCCAAGGGCGAGTCGTACCGGGCGCGCGCGGCGGCGCTGCGTCGCGTGTCGCCGAGCCCGGAAGACGCCGAGCGCGAGCACAAGCGGCACAACCTGGAGGCCTCGCACGCCGTCGGCATGGCGCGCGTCCTCGAGGTTCGCGGCGAGCTCGCACGCGCCCAGGAGATGTTCGACCTCGCCAAGCTGCGGGCGCCGTTCCACTACCTCGCCTACGCGGGCGCTGGGTACCTGCACCTGCGGCGCCGCGACCTGCGCGCCGCGCTCGAGGAGTTCGTCCAGGCGCGGCGCCTGAACCCCCTCGACAGGAAGCTCGCCGTCGAGGCCGCCAGGATCGCCCTCGAGCTCGAGGACTACCCCGAGGCGCTCCGCCACGCCACCGACGCCCTGCTGCTCAGCCAGGGGCTGGGCGAGGGCGAGGTCGCCGCGGCCCGCCGCCGCGTCGACACGCTCGCCGCGCTGTGCCGGCTCACCAAGGAGGAGCTCTCCGACCACCACGCGCAGCGGGCCACCGCGCTGCAACGCGCGAGCGAGCAGGTCGCGCTCACCCGCGCCCGCCTGTTCTCGACGCTGACGCTGAGCGAGACCTACACCCACCGGGTGGCGACGGCGCCGAAGCGCGAGGAGTTGCTGCGGGTCGCGCTCGACCTCCGCCGGTTCCGCGTCTTCCGCCACTTCTCCGACGCCCACCTCGTGCTGCTCGCCCAGATCGGCCGGCGCGAGACCATCGGCCACGCCAACGTGCTGACGCGCGAGGGCCACGAGGACCGCGACATCTACGTCGTGATGACCGGCCGCCTGCAGGAGAGCAGGAAGACCCCGATCGGGACGCAGATGCTCGGCCAACCCGGCCTCGGCGACGTGATCGGCGAGATCTCGTTCCTCGACCGGAAGCCCCGCTACTCGACGGTCATCGCCGTGGACGCCGGGTCGGTGCTGCGGTTCCCGGCTCCGGATCTCGACCACCTGGTCAACTCGAACCGCGATCTCGGGGTGGCCCTTCTCTGGTCGTTCTGGCACTCCCTCTCGGCGAAGGTCCGCGCCGCGAACAGCGCCATGACGGAGCTCATCACGCCGGGGCTGGGCCCCGGCCGGAACGCGCCCGGCGAGCCCGGAGAACGGGTGTTCCTCGACCAGTCCGCCAAGGTCGACGTCCTGCGGGAGCAGGGGCTCTCGGCGGCCGAACTGAGGCTCCTCGCCACCTACTCGCAGGAGGAGCGGTTCCAGCCCAACGCCCTGATCTTCTCCGAGGGTGAGCGCGGCGACAAGCTCTACATCGTGGTGGACGGGCAGGTGCGGATCTCGCGGCGCCTCCAGGGCATGGGCGAGGAGGCGCTGACGATCCTCAGCCGCGGCGAGGTGTTCGGAGAGATGGCGCTGATCGACGAGCAGCCCCGCAGCGCCGACGCCCGCGCGCACACGGGCGGGTGCACCGTCTTCACGGTGGACAGCCACCGCCTCGAAGAGGTGCTCGAGATGGACCCCGACGCCTCGCACCAGTTCCTCGGGCTCCTGTGCCAGATCCTGTGCCGCCGGATCCGCGCCATGACCGACCGCCTCGTGGCGTGGCGGCTCATGGCCGGCCACGAGTAGCGGCTCGGCGCGCCCCGGCGCCCGCGACCGCACGCCGGTGTTGAGGCGTTCCGCCCGGGCTGCTATGATCCGTCCGCACCGGCGGCGAGCCGGTGATTTGCTTTTTCGGTCTCCGCGCGGGTAGCGCCGGCGGGGGCCCGATCGCGAGGCCGGGGAGATGGCGATTCGGACGCGGGACACGATCAGGAACGTCGCGATCATCGCGCACGTGGACCACGGGAAGACCACGCTCGTGGACGCGATGCTGTGGCAGAGCGGGATCTTCCGCGAGAACGAGGCGGTCGTGGAGAGGGTGATGGACTCGATCGACCTCGAGCGCGAGAAGGGCATCACGATCATGGCCAAGAACACGGCCGTCTCGTACCGGGGCACCCACATCAACATCGTGGACACGCCCGGGCACGCCGACTTCGGCGGCGAGGTCGAGCGCACGCTCAAGATGGTGGACGGCGTGATGCTGCTCGTGGACGCGAGCGAGGGGCCCCTCCCGCAGACCCGTTTCGTGCTCCGGAAGGCGCTCGAGTCCAGCCTCCCCCCGATCGTCGTTATCAACAAGATCGACCGGCCCGACGCCCGGCCGCGCGAGGTACTCAACGAGGTCTACGACCTCTTCATCGACCTCGACGCCACCGAGGAGCAGCTCGACTTCCCCGTGCTGTACTGCAACGCGCGCCGCGGCACGTGCCGCCTCGAGCCTGACGGCGAGGAGACGACGCTCGAGCCGCTGTTCGACGCGATCCTCCGCGCCGTGCCGGCGCCCCGCTTCGACCCCGACTCTCCGCTCCAGGTGCTGGTCACCAACCTCGATTGGGACGACTACGTCGGTCGCCTTGCGATCGGGCGGGTGTTCAACGGCACGCTCTCCAAGGGGGCGGACGTGAGCCTGTGCAGGCGCGACGGCTCCGTCGCGCCCGTCCGGGTCACCGGCCTGTACGGGACCCAGGGCCTCAAGAGAGTCGAGATCGCCGAGGCGGGCCCGGGGGACATCGTCGCGGTCGCCGGTCTCGACGACGTCTGGATCGGCGAGACGATCTCGGGCCGCGAGGCGCCCCGCGCACTGCCCCACATCCAGGTGGACGAGCCCACCATCGCCATGGTGATCGGGGTCAACTCGTCGCCGATGGCGGGTCGCGACGGCCAGCACGTGACGTCGCGCAAGATCAAGGAGCGGCTCGAGAGGGAGGCGCTGACCAACGTCTCGATCCGCGTCGAGCCGACCGACACGCCGGACAGCTTCAAGGTGTCGGGCCGAGGCGAGCTCCAGCTCGCGATCCTCATCGAGATGATGCGCCGCGAGGGGTACGAGATGTCGGTCGGCAAGCCCGAGGTGCTCACCCGCGAGGTCGGCGGCCAGCGCCACGAGCCGATGGAATCGCTGGTCGTGGACTGCCCGGAGGAGTACATCGGAGTCGTCACGCAGAAGGTGGGCGCGCGCCGGGGCCGTATGACGAAGATGGTCAACCACGGCACCGGGAGGGTGAGGATGGAGTTCCGCCTCCCCTCCCGCGGCCTGATCGGTTTCCGCACCGAGTTCCTCACCGACACGAAGGGGACCGGGATCGCCAACCACCTGTTCGACGGGTACGAGCCGTGGCAGGGCGAGATCGCGCACCGCAGCACGGGCGCCATGGTCGCCGACCGCGCCGGCCGCGCGACCTCGTACGCGATCGAGCACCTTCAGCCCCGCGGCGAGCTGTTCGTGAACCCGGGTGACGAGGTCTACGAGGGGATGGTCGTCGGCGAGAACGCGCGCGAGAAGGACATCGACGTCAACATCACCAAGGAGAAGAAGCTCACCAACATGCGCGCATCCACGGCGGACGAGGCGATCCGCCTCGTGCCTCCTCGAATCATGAGCCTGGAGCAGTCGCTCGAGTTCCTCGCCGAGGACGAGCTGCTCGAGGTGACGCCGGGGGCGCTGCGCCTGCGCAAGAAGATCCTCCCGGCGGTGCGGCGGAGATAGCCGGACGCCCGCAAAGGCGGGCGTCCCCTCGGAGTGCGAGCCCCGGGTTCAGGCCAGCTCGGCGGCGGAGAAGAAGAACGCCAGCTCGGTGCGCGCGTTCTCCGGCGAATCCGAGCCGTGGATCGCGTTCCGCTCGATGCTGCTCGCGAACTGCTGGCGAATCGTCCCGGGCGCAGCCTTGGCCGGGTCCGTGGCGCCCATCACCTTCCTCAGGTGCTCGACCGCGTTGTCGCGCTCGAGAGCCATCACCCACACCGGTCCCGAGGTCATGAACTCGACCAGGGGCCGGTAGAAAGGCTTCTCCTCGTGGACCGCGTAGAACGCCATCGCCTGCTCCTCCGACAGACGGAGCATGCGGCCGCCCAGGATTTGGAACCCCTCCTCCTCGAGGCGGGCGATGATCGCGCCGCAGTTGCGCCGGCTCACGGCGTCCGGTTTCAGGATCGTCAGCGTCTTCTGCTTCATGCGTGCACTCTCCCCCTTCAAAAGCGGTGCGCCGCCCGCGGTGCGCGGCGTGCGAGCGCGCGGCGTGCGCAGCACTCCCACGCTCCTACGCCCTTCCGAGCGCGCGCGCCATCGTGATACCGATCTCGGCCGGCGTCGCCGCCACCCTGATCCCGGCCGCCTCGAGCGCCTCGATCTTCTCCCCGGCGGTGCCCTTCCCGCCCGAGATGATCGCGCCCGCGTGCCCCATGCGGCGGCCGGGCGGGGCGGTCTGGCCCGCGATGAACGCGACGACCGGCTTCCTCATGTTCGCCTTCACGTACGCCGCGGCCTCCTCCTCGGCGCTCCCACCGATCTCGCCGATCATGACAACCGCCTCGGTCTGCCGGTCCGCGTTGAACGCCTCCAGGACGTTGACGAAGCTCGTGCCCGGGACGGGGTCGCCGCCGATGCCGACGCACGTCGACTGGCCGAGTCCGAGGTTGGTCAGCTGGCCGACCGCCTCGTACGTCAGCGTTCCGGAGCGCGAGACCACGCCCACGCTCCCCTCCTTGTGGATGTGCGCCGGCATGATCCCGAGCTTGGCCTTCCCGGGCGAGATGATTCCAGGGCAGTTCGGGCCGATCAGCCGGCACTCCGCTCGCATCGCGTGCCGGACGAACGTCTCGTCGCGCGCCGGGATCCCCTCCGTGATGCACACGACGAGCTCGATCCCCGCGTCCGCGGCTTCGAGGATCGCGTCGGCGGCGCCGAGCGGCGGCACGAAGATGAGCGAGGCGGTGCACGCCGTCGCCGCCTTCGCTTCCGCCACCGTGTTGAACACCGGGACGCCGTCGACCGACACGCCCCCTTTCCCGGGCGTCATGCCGGCGACGATCCTGGTTCCGTACTCGCGGCACTTGGCGGCGTGGAACTGACCTTCCTTTCCGGTGAGGCCCTGCACCACAACGCGCGTCGAGGAGTCCAGCCAGATCGCCATCGCCGCCTCCTACCTCACCGCCGCGACGACCTTCGCCGCCGCGTCCGCCATGCCGTCGGCGCTCTGCAGCTTCAGCCCCGATTCGGCGAGGATCCGCTTCCCCTCCTCGACGTTGGTCCCCTCGAGCCGCACCACGATCGGCACCTTGACGCCCAGGTTGCGGGCCGCCGCGACGACGCCGGACGCGATCATGTCGCACCGGACGATCCCGCCGAATATGTTGATCAGCACCGCCTTCACGGAGGCGTCGGAGAGCAGGATCCGAAAGGCGTTCTCGACCCTCTCCTGGCTCGCGCCGCCTCCGACGTCGAGGAAGTTCGCGGGGGCGCCGCCCGCGTGCTTGATGATGTCCATCGTGGCCATCGCGAGCCCCGCGCCGTTGACCATGCACCCGATGTTCCCGTCGAGCTTGATGTAGTTGAGGTCGTACTTCGACGCCTCGACCTCGAGCGGGTCCTCCTCGTCCAGGTCCCGCATCGCGGCGATCTCGGGGTGGCGCGCGATCGCGCTGTCGTCGAAGTTCATCTTGGCGTCGAGTGCGAGAACGTCGCCGTCGCTCGTGATCAGGAGAGGGTTGATCTCGGCCAGCGTGGCGTCGCTCTCGTTGTAGGCGCGCGCGAGCGCCGTCACGAACCGGACGAACTTCTTGAACGTGTCTCCGGACAGCTCCAGCGCGAACCCCAGCTTGCGCGCCTGGTACGCCTGCAGGCCGGCGACCGGGCCGAAGTGCTCCTTCAGGATCGCCTCGGGGTGCTCGGCGGCAACCTCCTCGATCTCCATCCCGCCGAACTTCGAAGCCATCAGCACCGGCAGGCCGGCTGTGCGGTCGAGCACGACCCCGAGGTAGAGCTCGCGCGCGATCCCGAGCGCCTCCTCTACGAGGACCTTGCGCACGATCTTGCCCTCGGGCCCCGTCTGCCTCGACACGAGCTTCATCCCGAGGATCTCGCCCGCGACCCGCCTCGCCTCGTCGGGGCCGCCCGCGAGCTTCACCCCACCGGCCTTCCCGCGGCCGCCCGCGTGCACCTGCGCCTTGACGACGACCCTCCCGCCCAGCTCGGCCGCGGCGGCGCGCGCGTCGTCGGCCGTCGTGACCACCTTGCCGCGCGGGGTCGCCACACCGAAGCGCGCGAGAATCTCTTTTGCCTGGTACTCGTGCACCTTCATGCGTGCCTCCGAGCTTCAGACAGCCGACGCATTGTGCACACCCCGCGCTGTCTCCGCAACACCGGCGCGGCCCGAGTCAGGAGACCGCGGTGTCCGTCTCGGACCGGTCGGGCGCCGACTCGTCGGCCGTCTCCGCCGGCTCGAGAGCCGGCAGCGACGCACCGCCGTCGGGCAGCCGGAGCGCCGCGCGCGCCGTGCGCAGGTAGCGCGGCAGCTCTTCCAGGCGGGGGCGCGCCCACCCGAGCGCGTGCGCGTTGGCGAGGAGGTTCTCGAGCGCCGCGTTGCCGACGCGCTCACCGACCCCGAGCGCGGTGCCGTGCAGGCGGTCCGCCCCGGCGAGGGCGGCCGAGAGCGCGTTCGCGACGGCGAGGCCGCGGTCGTTGTGGCCGTGCCAGTCGACGCCCACGTCGGCCCCGCCGGCCGCGTCGAGGCTGGCCCGCACGAACCGCACGAGGGCGTGAGCTCCGACCGGCGTGGCGCAGCCGACGGTGTCGGCGAGACAGACGCGCCGCGCCCCGGCGCGGACGGCGGCCTGGTAGAGGCGGGCGACGTCCTCCGGCCGGGAGCGGGTCGTGTCCTCGGTCACGAACAGCACCTGCAGACCCCACCGCGTCGCGAACCCGACCCAGTACTCGGTCATCCGCACGAGCCGGTCCCACTCCCAACCTTCCGCCCTCAGCCGGATCGGCGACGAGCCGAGGAACAGCCCGATCTCGAGCGGGACGCCCGCCCGCTGAGCCGTCTCGACCGCCGGGACCACGTCCTCGGCGCACGTCCGGCCCGCGCAGTTGGGTGTCACCCTCAGCCGCGCGCGGGCGATCTCGCGGCAGAGCGCCGCGACGTCGCGGACGGCCGTACCGCCCGCGCCGGGGTAGCCGAGGTTCGCCGTCGCGATGCCGACGCGCTCCATCAGGTGGACCAGCGCGACCTTCTCCCCGATCGACGGGTGATGGACCGACGGCGACTGGAGCCCGTCGCGCAGCGTCTCGTCGAGGAACGCCAACGCCTGCGGAGGCCGGGGAAGCTCGGCGGCCTCGCGGTTCCAGTCGAACTCGAGACGGGTGCCGCCTCGCACCGGGCTACCGATCCTCGCCCTCGGGCGGCGCCGCGGCGATGCTGGCCAGCTCCGCGTCGGACAGCGTGTGGTCGGACCGCTTCGCAGCCGCGAGGATCCGCTCCATCACGGCCCGGTCCTCGGTCCTTCCATGCGCGGCCAGCCACGAGCGCACGTTCGACGAGCCAGACATCGGGCCCACCTCGATCTCCTGCTTCCGCCCGAGCCACCGGGCCGGGACGGCCGAGTAGATGAGGTCGACCATCTCGTCGTCGCCGGTGAGGCCGGCCTTCAGGATCGCCGCCGCGTGGACGCCGGTCGTGGTCCGGAACGCGTCACGGCCGACCACCGGGGTTCCCGGGGGGATCCCGACGCCGGTCATCCGGCTCGCATGCTCCGCGTACTCCATCAGGCGCGAGAGGTCGGGCTCGGCCCACCCCAGCAGGCGTGCGTTGACGAGGAGGAGCTCCATCGGCGGGTTCCCGACGCGCTCGCCGACGCCCAGCGCCGTGGCGTGCAGCCGGTCCGCCCCACCCCACGCCGCCGCGAGAGCGTTCGCAACCGCGAGCCCGCGGTCGTTGTGGCCGTGCCAGTCGAGCCCGACGCCCGCGGCCCCGGTCTCGACCAGGGTGCGCCTCACGTACCTCGCGACGCCGTAAGCGCCCACGGGAGTCGCCTGGCCCGTCGTGTCGGCGATGCAGATCCGGCTCGCCCCCGCCCCGACGGCCGCGTTGAAGATGCGACGGAGGTCGTCCGGGTGCGAGCGGGTCGAGTCCTCCGCCACGAACGTGACCGGCGCGCCGTGTCCGACCGCGAACCCGACCCACTCCGCCGCCCGCCGGGCG
>Ga0335070_10002642_pt1 | contig 20823 bp, 15 predicted proteins | sample Lox_Sample_13_FD_206722 | JGI IMG/M metagenome (GOLD analysis project Ga0335070, IMG submission 206722) | Soil microbial communities from Loxahatchee National Wildlife Refuge, Florida, United States - Lox_Sample_1.3 | ecosystem: Environmental > Terrestrial > Soil > Wetlands | place: USA...
ACCGGGATGTTTACGTAAGGACCTTGCAGCTCAACAGGATGACTCCCGAATACTTCGAAGCCCTGAAGCGGAGGGAGCTTGCCCTGAGCAAGATGCGCCGCCTCATCGGGGAAGCGGTAGATGTAACAGATGTCTATATTCCGCAGGGTACCCCAGATGAGCAGGCCGAGCGTATGCGCCAGTCGGCGCTCCTCGAAATGAGAGACGGGGCCGTAAGATCATATATCGAGGGCGTGAAAAAGGAGCTCAAGGTCAAGATCAATCAGCAACTCATCAGTTAAGTCAGATAACTGCCGCGATGAGGCCCTTCCCTGATCTCTGCCGTAAGTCGTCCCTTGTCATCGTCGGCCTGATGTCCGGCACTTCTCATGACGGCGTTGATTCGGCTGTCGTGAAGATTCTTGAGTCCGGGATGGACACAAGGGTTCGCCTTCTCCATCACGAACACCTTGACTATCCGGCAACCTTGAGAGCAAGGATCAAGGCAAGTTTCAGCGGCAGTCCAGCCGATATCTGCCGGTTGAACTTCGAGCTTGGTGAATTCTTTGGAAAGGCAGCCCTCGCTTGCATAGGGACAGCCGGTCTCAAGATATCACAGGTTGACGCAATCGCTTCCCACGGACAAACGATCTGCCACATACCACCGGACGCTAACAGAAGGGGCTCCACATTACAGATCGGCGAGTCCGCAGTCATTGCGAAGAAGACGGGATTGCCCGTTGTCTCGGACTTCAGGACCGCAGATATGGCATTGAACGGTCATGGCGCGCCTCTCGTCCCCTATGCCGATTATATCCTTTTCCGGAAAAAGAATAGGGTCACGGCCGCACAGAATGTTGGAGGCATTGCGAATGTCACGGTGGTGACTCCTGAACTGGATGAAGTCACCGCCTTTGACACAGGGCCCGGCAACTGCCTCATAGACGAGGCCATGCACCTTCTCTTCAGAAAACCCTACGACAAGAACGGCGCGGCGGCAAAGGCGGGAAGCGTAGATGAAGGGGTCCTGAAGGATCTTCTCTCCCATCCCTACCTCGCGAAAAGACCGCCAAAATCAACGGGGAGAGAGGTCTTCGGCCCGGACCTCATCAGGGAGATTCTTTCGAGGGAGAGGATGAAGGCCGAGGATGTGATCGCAACGCTCACGCATTTCACCGCCTGCTCCATCAAGAACGCTTACGACAGGTTTGTTCTCAGGGACTACAGAGTGAGCGAGATTATCGTCTCGGGCGGAGGAGCAAGGAATCCTTTCCTCATGGGTCTTCTGACAGACAGCTTCAAACCTATCCCGGTAAAGGGCTCCGAGGCTTACGGAATCCCATCAATGGCAAAAGAGGCCCTGAGCTTCGCGATCCTCGCAAATGAGACCCTCCGGGGAAAGCCCTCAAACGTGCCGAGGGTCACCGGAGCAAAGGGCAGGGCGGTTCTCGGCAAGATTATCTTACCGTAAGGCCTCCCTCACTCCTTTTTCGAGAAGGGGGATCTGTTCCTGAGAAACGGTTCTCGGGTCCAGGATAAGGGCGCCCCCCTTTATCCTCCCAATGATCGGCGGGTCCAGTCTTCTCAGTCTCTCCTCCAAGTCGTTTACTGATACCCTTTCCGGCACGATAGAAACAGCATAGGTCCTGAACTCCTTTTCAGGGAGAGAGCCGCCGCCCGCCTGGGAAGAGTCTTCGATGACCGTTATGACCGCGTTCCTGATATCCCGCCTCAGACGGGCTGATATCTTCTTCGCCCGGACCCTGATATTCTCAGGATCTTCAAGGAGCATCCTCATCGTCGGTATCTTCTCCCAAACCCTTTCCCCATCGGCATACTCAATAAGGGTTGCCTCAAGGGCCGCGAGCGTCAGCTTATCTATCCTCAGTGCCCTCGTGAGGGGATTCTTCTGGAGCCTCTCGATCAGTTCACTCTTGCCGACGATGATACCAGCCTGGGGACCGCCAAGGAGTTTGTCTCCGCTAAAGGTGAGAAGGTCGACACCGCTCTTCAGAATCTCCTGGACCGTAGGCTCAGATGGCATCCCGTAAGGCCTGAGATCGACAAGGCATCCACTCCCGAGATCATACATGACAGGGATACCGCGGCCGTGGCCGAAGGAGACGAGCCTTTCTATGGGCACGTCTTCCGTAAAGCCGATGATCCGGAAATTCGACTGGTGGACTTTTAGGACAAGGGCTGTTGCGTCGGTCAGGGCCCCGACATAGTCGTGCAAGTGGGTCTTGTTTGTCGTTCCCACTTCTTTTAAGAGGGCTCCGCTGAAGGCCATGACATCAGGGACCCTGAAGGAACCGCCGATCTCAACGAGCTCTCCCCTCGAGACAAGCACCTCCCTGCCTTTTGCAAGAGTGCTCAGACAGAGGAGGACAGCTCCGGCATTATTGTTTACAGCAAAACCGCCCTCTGCGCCGCTGATCTCCCGCAGCAGCCTCGTAATATGGGTATACCTCTTTCCCCGCTGTCCGGAATCTAGATCGTACTCGAGATTTGAATAGGACGTGGCGGTCCTTCTCACGTTTTCCATGACCCCCTCGGAAAGGATCGACCGGCCAAGGTTCGTATGAACAACAATCCCTGTCGCGTTTATCACGGGCCTGAGACTCCGGGATGTCAGCCGTTTCAGCCTCATCTCCACATCGGCCGAGACATCTTCGAGAGAGACATCCGAGGCGACCCCCTCAAGGATCTCCTTCCTCCTGACGTCAATGGCCTCCCGAACAGCTTGCAGGACATAACTCCTCGGATAGACGCCAAGCCACTGCTGTCCAAAGGCACTCTTCAGGATTTCATCAACCGAAGGAAGACTTGCCAAAACTTCTTGTCTCGAAACCAATTCCGTCCGGCCCCTATCCCTGTCCATTCAGGACGTATCGTACGCTTACCTTCAGGTCTTTGCGGAGGGAATGGTAGACAGAGCAGTACTTCTCCTGGGAGAGGGAGACTGCCCTCTCTATCTGCCTTGGGGTGACATTCTCTCCGGAGATATGGACGATCATCTCGATCGCTTTAAAGTATTGCGGAGGCTTAGGATTCCTGTCACCAAGAATCTCTATCTTGAAGCTCGTGATTGAGGCCTTCATCTTCTGGAGAAAGGAGACCATATCGATCCCCATGCACCCTGAAAGACTGAGCAAAAGACTTTCCGTCGGCGCGCATCCCCACTGGACATGGGCGTCGAACTCGATCTCATAGCCGCTCTGCGTCCTGCCCATGAAGAGAAGATCCCTCTCCCACGTGAGCGTCCCCTTTGTTACGGGCGTAACCTTTTCCTTATATCCCGACAATGATTCCTTCAGATCCGGCGTTTCGGCATCTTCCTTTTCCACAAAGCCCTCCTTAGGGAGCAAGTGGCTCTATTTTATCTAGAAGACGGACATTTGGTCAATGAGACCTTGATGGCCCTCTGTCCTTTAGCATAGAATAGCGTATGCATTATGTAATACTCGGCACGGCGGGCCATATCGATCACGGCAAGAGTTCCCTCGTGAAAGCCCTTACCGGCATTGACCCTGACAGACTTAAGGAAGAAAAGGAACGGGGGATCACCATAGACCTCGGATTTGCCGACCTCAGCTATCCTGAAGGGCTTACCGTCGGCATCGTTGATGTCCCGGGGCACGAAAGACTTGTACGGAACATGCTTGCAGGAGCAGGGGGAATAGACCTCGTCCTCCTTGTCATCGCCGCAGACGAAGGCATCATGCCCCAGAGCCGCGAACATCTCGCCATATGCAATCTCCTGAAGATCAAATCGGGACTCATCGCCGTCACAAAGGCGGACCTCGTCGAAAAGGAATGGCTCGAACTCGTTGCGGATGAGGTGAAGACCTTTGTGAAGGGTACCTTTCTCGAGGATGCGGAGATCGTACCGGTATCGTCAAAAACCGGCTTTAACCTCGATCTCCTCAAGGAGAAGATCAGGACCGCGGCCCTCGCTGCCGAACCGAAGCCCGTAAGGGAGATATTTAGGCTTCCCATCGACAGGGTATTCACGATGAAGGGCTTCGGCACTGTCGTGACAGGCACGCTTTTTTCAGGCACCCTCTCTGTCGACGAACCTGTGGAGATACTGCCGTCTGGAGGAACCGGCAAGGTAAGGGGCCTTCACAGCCATGGTAAGGCGATGCAGACGGTCTACGCCGGACAGCGCGTCGCCATAAACCTCCAGGGCATCGACAAGGACGCATTGAAACGGGGAGATGTCGTTGTCCCTCCAAAGAGCGCAACGCCTACAAAGGTCATCGACGCCAGGATAGAGCTGCTCAAAGATTCCCTGCCCCTGAAGAGCAAGAGCCCTGTCCATCTCCATTTGACAACATCAGAAACGATTGCACGGATTATTCTGTACAACCGGGAGGAACTGGGACCGGGCGATTCCTGCTATTGCCAGCTCAGGATGAACGACCCTTTGGTGGCCTTTTCCGGTGACCGCTTTGTCATCAGGAAATTTTCACCGGTCATCACTATCGGCGGAGGGACGGTCCTCGACCCCTCACCTGCAAGAAGAAGACGGAAGGAGGGGATCGGGGACCTCGAGGTGATCGAGTCCGGTACTCTTGCCGAAAAAATTGCAGCAAAGGTCAGGAAATCAGGCATAGCCGGAAGCGATACATCAGCCATCATCGGATGGATCAAGGCAGAGATACCCGCGATAGAGGATGCGATCAGACAACTGAAAAAGGAGGGGCTCCTCATACAACTCGACAGCAAGCTCTTTCATCGTGAACTCTACGAGGACCTCTCCCGCAGGATTAAGGAGACCCTCGCTGACTTCCATAAGAAGAACCCCCGGAGCACGGGCATGCCGAAAGAGGAATTGAGGGCGCAGACAAGGGTCAATGCCGAGAGATGGAACAGCCTCCTCGTTTCACTTCAGGATGTCGCGGTAGACAAGGACATTGTCCGCCTGAAGGATTTCAGGATCGCATCCTCGGATGCCGATGCTTCATCACAGAAGATACTCGATATCCTCGAGAAGGCGAGGTTCCAGCCGCCGACAAAGGAGGAACTGGCAGGGATCCTTTCACTACCGCAGAGGACTGTCCTTGAGATCCTCAAGCTCATGACTTCCGAAGGAAAACTCATGAGGATCCATGACTCTTTCTATATAACCGCAACCGTCCACGCTGAAATGATCTCTTTACTCAGGGGATTCTTTTCGAAGCAGGCAACCATGACCGTTGCCGAGTTCAGGGACATCCTCGGAACAACACGGAAGTATGCCGTCCCTTTTGTCGAATATCTCGATTCACACAAAATAACCCTGCGAGTCGGGGATATAAGGAAGTTTCTCCTTAAATAGACCTGATTCAGATAAAATGGTAATGAAAGTTCGGGCCGTTGTCCGATTTGCAGGCAATGTCCGATGTTATCGGCCGGTCCGGACCGTGACCGTCGCTTCATGACAGACGGGCGTTAGAATTATATGGTCGGAACATCCGTAAAGGGCTATTGTCTTGCCAAGGAGCGGATGTCGGCCTGAAGAGAAGACGGACGACTAAATCGGGCTAAGGACAGAACAGTGGTGGGCAGTCGCAGAATCGAACTGCGGACACGAGGCTTTTCAGGCCTCTGCTCTACCGACTGAGCTAACTGCCCGTGCAATAACTATAGTCTCTCTGCAGTTCCATTGTCAAGGTTAAGGCCAGCCTGGAGCTTCAGGTTATCGGCGCTCTTCTTCTCCTCTTTCAATTCCCTATTCAGTTTCTCGCTCTCCTCCGTCCGGTATCTCCCCGCAGCGGGCGCCGAGCCGTTTCCATGCTGTGGTTCTCCTGTCATGTTCCCCTCTATAGCTTCAGGAGGCATCTTTGTTTTTTGGAACTGTCTATTATAGAATAGGGAGATTATTGCTCGTTCTCTGTGTAGCCGTTCTCTCTGCAAGGGGCGGTACGGTTTGCGGTCTCACAGAAAGCTTAACTCTGCCGCTGGAGGATACTTGGTTGAAAGAAAAGATACGGATGTATGGCCCTGCAGCCCTCTCCGGTTTTCTTCTCATATTCTCTTTCCCGGCCTATGATCTCTATCCCCTGGCCTGGGTCTCCCTCGTTCCGCTGTTGATCTCCCTCTGGTGCAAGAAACCGAAAGAAGCGTTTCTGTCAGGCGTCCTTACCGGGCTTTTCTCTTTTTTTGGTACCCTCTACTGGATATACCATTCGATTACCTATTACGGTTCTGTCCCTTTTCTTGCGAGCATCTCCCTCGTTCTTCTTCTCAGCATGTATCTGAGTCTCTATACCGGCCTCTTCTCGATGGTTTTTGCAGTAAAGGTGAGATCAACACGACTTCCCGCCTTATTGCTCGCGCCGATCTTCTGGGTTTCCTTCGAATTCATCCGCTCCTATGCCCTCACCGGCTTTCCCTGGTCAAGCCTAGGCTACTCACAGTGCCGGTTTCTCGCGGGCATTCAGGTTGCCGACATCACCGGAATCTACGGGGTCTCCTTCCTGGTCGCCGCGGTCAATGGGGCCGCAGCCGATATTTTCATCTCTAAGAAACGCGCTGAAGAGATGCCTCTCTTCCCTGCCAGGCAACCCTTCATCAGTTACTCAATCCTTCTCGGACTCCTGGTCCTCGTCTTTGCCTATGGTTACTGGAGGCTCCATGAACAACGGCAGGGTACCACCGTGAGGGTCAGTGTTGTTCAGGGGAATATCGACCAGAGCATAAAGTGGGAACCGGCATATCAGGACAGGGTAATTGAAACCTATAAAGACCTTTCAAAACAGGCTGCTTCCGCCTCCCCGTCGTTAATCATCTGGCCTGAGACTGCTGTCCCCTTCTATTTTGGCGATTCCTTTCGTTCCCATGACCTCGTGGCCTTCCAGAAGGAGTTGAACGCCTACCTCCTTTTCGGGAGCGTCATCGTGAAGAAGCCCCCTTCTGATGGGGGGCCTGCCTCCCTCACGAACAGCGCTGTACTCCTTGACAAGAATGGAAATGTCTCCTATGTCTATGATAAAATACATTTAGTCCCCTTTGGGGAATACGTTCCGCTCAGGAATATCCTCTTTTTTGTGGACAAGATCGCGTCAGGGATTGGAGATTACGTCCCCGGTGACAAGTATGTAAAGGCCAACACCCTTTTCGGTTCCTTCGGCACCTTTATCTGTTATGAGATCGTTTTTCCCGGACTCGTGAGGAAGTTTTATTCGAAAGATGGCGATTTCATTGTGACTATTACGAATGACGCCTGGTTTGGAAGGACAGCAGGTCCGTACCAGCACTTCAGTATGGCCGTCTTCCGTGCGATCGAGAATAGGAAACCCCTTATTAGGGCAGCCAACACCGGGATATCAGGCTTTATCGACAGTAACGGACGGATCCTGAGGACCACAAACCTCTTCGAGCGGAAGACAGAGACCATGGACATAAGGACAGACAGTACCAGGAGTTTTTATTCACGATATGGAGATATCTTCTCCTATCTCTGCATCGTGACGACGCTGGTTTTATTAATGCTTTAGAGGGAGGTTTTATGCTGCTCTTTGACGAAATCAAACAGGAAATCATAACTCTTAGGACGAAGACCGAAGCCCTCAGAGGTTATCTTTGATGTAGCTGCCCTCAGAGAAGATATCGCCCGCGTACAGAAGGACCTCTCATCAGAAACCTCATGGTCCTCGCCTGCGAAGCTTCACAGCCTTCAGAAGAAGAAATCGGTGATCGAGGACATCCTTCTTCCTTTTGAGGCCCTCGATGACAAACTCTCATATATCGAAGAATCGATGGATATCCTCCAGGAAGAAGAGGGAGAGATGTTCCTCGCTGATATTCATGGTGAAATCAATGAGATCAGCGAATCACTTCAGAACATCGAAATGAGACATCTCCTTTCAGGGGAGGTGGACAGAAACAACGCAATCCTCGCAATTCACCCGGGCGCTGGCGGTACCGAGAGCCAGGATTGGGCACAGATGCTCATGAGACTCTATCTTAAGTGGTCAGAAAAGCGCGGCTTTGAGACGCACATTGCTGACCTCCAGCCCGGTGAGGAGGCAGGGATCAAGAGCGTCACTATGACGGTGAACGGCCCTTATGCCTACGGCTACCTCAAGGCAGAGGCAGGTGTTCACAGACTCGTCAGGATATCTCCCTTTGACGCAAACAAGAGAAGACATACATCCTTCTCCGCGGTCTTTGTTTATCCCGATCTTGAAGAGGACATCAATGTCGAAGTAAATGATGACGACATGCGCATCGATACGTACAGGGCATCAGGAGCCGGTGGACAGCACGTAAACAAGACGTCGTCGGCTATACGGATAACCCATATCCCTACAGGAATTGTCGTGACCTGCCAAAACGAGAGATCACAACACAAGAATAAGGCGATGGCCCTCAAGATACTCAAGGCAAAGCTCTATGACCTCCAACTCCGTGAACAGGAAAAGAAGATGGAGGGACTTGTGGGAGATAAGCGGGATATTGCCTGGGGTAGCCAGATTCGGTCCTACGTCCTTCAGCCTTACCGATTGGTCAAAGACCATAGAACGGGTATTGAGGTTGGAAATGTCGATGCCGTCCTTGACGGGGGGATTGACGTTTTTATCGACGCCTATCTGAGAGAGAAAAGCAAAAAGATGTAACCTCTCTTCTTCTTTTTTAACTATAAATCAGTTGTAGTAGAAAAGTCTGTTAGTATGTTGAAAAGATATGAAGATGGAGGAACGAAGAGGATGGGGAAACTTTTTCTCGGGTGAAGAGACGGGAAGAATTTGTTCTTTCTGGTGAAGGGGACAAGAACTTCCCGTTCCGTTAACAGCCTTTCCACAGGAAAAGACTGATTCGCCTTGATATGGATGGACATATGAGGTATAATACGAAACCCTCTCAAAGGAAGTTATTAACATACGTTAATAACTTGTTAATAAAAGAACCCAGGCACGGTACATTGAGAGATTTTTGTTGACACCACAGATATGTCCTTAGAAGATATTTGGAACAAGAGCCTTGCCATGGTCGAAAAGAAGGTCGGTCTCAGCACCTTCGAACTCTGGTTCAAGCCTATGAAACTCACCCAGTTGAAGGATCAAACCGCCGTCCTTGAGATCCCGAACAGGTTCTTTAAGGAATGGATAGACGACTACTACCCTCATCTCGTCAGCGAGGCAGTCGAGGGAATAGTGGGTCATCCTGTAACGGTGAAGTTCAAGATAGCAGAAAAGGTCGATGCCGAAATCAAGAAGATGGACGCAAGGCTCGAAGGCCGGAAGCAGCGCCTTGCGAGCAAGGGGATCTACCTCAATCCGAAGTATACCTTTGAGAGCTTCATCATGGGTCCGAGCAACCAGTTCGCTCATGCCGCTGCCACAGCGGTAGCGGAAAACCCCGGTATGTCCTACAATCCTCTCTTTGTTTACGGGGGAGTCGGGCTCGGAAAGACCCACCTCATTACCGCGATAGGGAACAGGGTTGCCGACAAGCGCCGCGAATTCAACATCCTCTATGTTTCAGCAGAGCAGTTTACCAACGAAGTCGTAGCTGCGGTCAGACATGGAAAGACGGAAGAACTGAAGGGGAGGTACCGTACCCTCGATCTCCTGCTCATCGACGATGTTCAGTTCATCGAAAACAAGAACGCGACGCAGGAAGAACTGTTCCACACGATCAACACGCTCTACGAAAGGCAGAAACAGATCGTATTGTCGAGCGACAGGCCGCCCAAAGACATAAAGGCGATTACTGACAGGTTGAGGTCACGGTTCGGTATGGGCCTCATCGCAGACATACAGCCACCTGAGCTTGAACTGAGGATGGCTATCATACAGAAGAAGGCTGAGATCGAGAGGATAATCTTGACGGAAGAGGTATCGCAGTTCCTTGCCATGAAGATAAAGTCGAATATCAGAGAGCTTGAGGGTTGTCTCATAAGGCTTGGAGCCCATGGCTCGCTGACGGGCTCCCCCATCGATGTGGCGATGGCAAGGGAAGTTCTGAGGGATATCATCTCAGATGATGACCGACCCGTGACGGTGGAGCATATCCAGAAGACCGTTGCGGACTTCTATGGGATAAAGGCTCAGGACATGAAGTCGAAAAAGAGGACAAAAGAGATCGCTCTGCCCCGGCAGGTTGCGATGTATATCTCAAAGAAATGTACTGAGGGATCGCTCAATGATATCGGTAAGAATTTCGGAGGGAAAGACCATGCAACGGTCATCTACGCCTGCAAGCAGATTGAAGAGAGAAGAGAAAAAGACGAAGAGTTTAGCCGGAAGATTGAAGGTCTCATCAACAAGATAAAGACATAAGGAGGCTCTGAGATGAAGCTCAGCATTGCAAAGGACGAACTTCAGGATAAGCTGTCCAATATCCAGAACATCGTGGAGAAGCGGAATACGATGCCTATCCTGAGCCATTTTCTCCTCGACTCCGGGAAGAAGGGCACTCACATTGTTGCCACAGACCTTCAGATCGCCATCAAAGAGCCCATCACTGCAGAAGTCCATGTCGAAGGCAAACTCTGCGTCCCTGCGCGCAAACTCTTTGAGGTAGTAAGAGAGGCGGAAGGAGACATAGCAATAGAGTCCGATGACGAGCAGTGGGTAAAGGTACTTTATGGAAAATCGAGGTTTAGGCTTGCCTGCCTCCCTCCGGCTGAGTTCCCGGCATGGCCGGGCATGGAGAGCACCGAGGAAATCAGGCTTCATACCGCTGTACTTTCGGAAATGATCGAAAAGACCCTCTTTTCCGCCGGCGAGACGGACACGAGATATACCCTGAATGGACTCTTGTTCCACATCAAGCAGGGTGATAAGAACATGACCGTTGTCGGAACAGACGGGCACCGGCTGGCCCTGATCAAAAAGGGCCTGGATAAGACAGTCCAGGAAGAAAAGAAGGTGATCATCCCCCGAAAGGCTGCTTCGGAGGTCAGGAAGTTTTTTGGGACGACTGAGACCGTCAATGCTGTCTTCGGAAAGAACCACGTACTCTTCAGATTGGGAGAGGTCCAGTTTCTCGCGAGGCTCATCGAGGGTAGCTACCCGGATTACGAAAAGGTTATACCCTCGGCAAACGAGAAGCTCTTGACCATTGAAAGGGAGCTTTTCCTCAGGGCCCTGAGGAGGGTCTCTGTGATATCGAAGGAGCGGAGCAATGCGATCAGGATGGACGTAGCCGACGGCTCGCTGACGTTCTCGTCATCGAATCCCGATCTTGGGGAGGCAAAAGATGAGATTGGGGCGGAATACACGGGAGACCCCCTTTCCGCAGGCTTCAATGCACGGTATCTCATCGACAGCCTCAATGCGATGACCTCTGAAAGGGTCGTCTTTGCACTCCAGGACCCTCTCAGCCCGACCCTCCTGAAGGAAGAAGGAAGCGAAGACTACCGGTGTGTGATTATGCCGATGAGGGTGTAAGAGCTGTCCGTGAGGAAGCCAGAATCGAAAGGTGAATACGCACCCTGCTTCATCCCCGCCTAATTTCCCCATTATTGGAGAGGGGTATGGGAAGCGAAGGGTTGGATAGAGGAGATATGGAAGAGAAAGAGACGAAGAAAGAGAACCAGGAAACATACGGCGCAGAGGACATCAAGATTCTGAAAGGTCTCACTGCCGTGAGGAAGAGACCGGCGATGTATATCGGGTCCACAGGGCCCGAAGGTCTGCAGCACCTCGTGTACGAGGCGGTGGACAACAGTGTTGATGAATCTCTCGCCGGGTATTGCAACAACATCGACGTGATCCTCCATCATGACGGCAGCTGCTCTGTTATTGATGATGGAAGGGGAATCCCCACTGGCCCCCATCCCGGGGACCTTGAAGGTCGGACAGCTGCAGAGGTTGTACTTACAGAACTCCATGCAGGAGGAAAGTTTGAATCGAAGGCTTACAAGATATCAGGGGGACTCCACGGCGTGGGGATTTCAGTTGTGAATGCCCTCTCAGAGTGGCTTGAGGTCGAGATAAAGCAGAATGGCCAGGTCTTCCAGCAGAGGTTTGAGAGGGGACATCCGACAGGCCCCCTGACGGTCGTGGGAAAGACGAAGGGAAGGGGCACAAAGGTGACTTTCAAGCCCGACCCGGAGATCTTTGAGATGACCGATTTCAGTTACGACGTCCTTTCACAGAGATTGAGGGAGTTGGCGTTCCTGAACAGCGGACTCAAGATAACGATCCTTGACGAGCGGGTCGATAAGAAGCAGGAGTTTATCTACAAGGGAGGGATCGTCTCTTTTGTGGAGCATCTGAACAAGAACAAGGCCCCCCTTCATCCCAAGCCCATCTATGTCTCCGGTGAAAGAGACGGTATTAGTGCCGAGGTTGCTCTCCAGTACAACGACGGCTACTCGGAGACCATCTTTACCTTTGCCAATAATATCAATACCAGGGAAGGGGGTACGCACCTCATCGGCTTTAAGTCTGCATTAACAAGGACAGCCAACAGTTATGCCTCATCTTCGGGGATCATAAAGACCGGGAAAGAGGGTATCTCCGGTGACGATATCCGGGAAGGGTTGACGGCGGTTGTGAGCGTGAAGCTCCCGAACCCCCAGTTCGAGGGCCAGACAAAGATGAAGCTCGGCAACAGTGAGGCAAAGGGGATCGTCGAGTCGATCGTGAACGACGCCCTGTCCACTTATTTCGAGGAAAACCCCCCGACCGCGAAGAAGATAATCGAAAAGGCCATTCAGGCTGCCCGTGCAAGGGAGGCGGCGAGGAAGGCGAGAGAACTCACGAGGAGAAAAGGCGCTCTTGAAGACACAGGCCTTCCAGGGAAGCTTGCAGACTGTTCAGAGAAAGACGCCGCGCTAAGCGAACTCTTCATTGTTGAGGGTGATTCCGCAGGGGGCTCGGCAAAGCAGGGGAGGGACCGGAGGACACAGGCGATCCTGCCTCTCAGGGGAAAGATCCTCAATGTCGAAAAGGCCCGTTTCGACAAGATGCTCAGCTCCGAAGAGATCAGGATACTCATCACTGCCCTTGGGGCCGGCATCGGCGCAGATGACTTCGATATAGCAAAGATACGGTACCATAAGATCGTCCTCATGACGGATGCCGATGTGGACGGTGCCCACATACGTACCCTCCTCCTCACGTTCTTCTACCGACAAATGCCCCAGATTATCGAGAACGGTTATCTCTATATTGCACAGCCCCCCCTCTTCAAGGTCAAGAAGGGCAGGACAGAAAAATATATCCAGAACGAGGGCGAAATGCAGAACATGCTCCTGGAGCTTGCTGCGGAGGATATCGCCATACCCGTCAAAGGCCAGGAAGTGAAGGGGAAGGCCCTTATCCCTTTCCTGAAGCGTCTCTCGAACTGTGAGCGCCTAATCGAATGGTTCGAGAGACGGCGGAAGGACCCACTCGTCCTGAAGGCTCTCTTGAAAGAAGGGCTAAGCAAGCAGCTTTTGAAGGGGAGAAAGGAGCTTGCAGGGCTCCTCGAAAAGGTCAAGGCAGAGGTTCCCGGAGTCTCCTTCGGTGATATCTATGATGAGGAAGAACACGAGGGATACGGCGTCGAGATACGGAGGGACAATTATAAGATCGTTCTTGATACGAACTTTCTTCTGACCCCCGAATTCAGGGAACTCGAAACCCTCTACGGTTCCATTAAGGAGCTGGGCAAGGCCCCGTATACCATAACCACAAAAGAGGGGCAGAAGGACATGCAGTCTACAGCAGAACTCTACAACTATGTCTTTGAAGCGGCGAGGAAGGGTCTTTCGATCCAGAGATACAAGGGTCTCGGCGAAATGAACCCTCAGCAGTTATGGGAAACGACCATGGACTCAGACAAAAGGACGCTGCTCCAGGTGAGCATCGAAGACAGCGTCCAGGCGGATGATATCTTCACGATTCTCATGGGCGATCAGGTCGAGCCGAGAAAGGATTTCATCGTGAAGCATGCCTTGGAGGCGAGGAATATAGATATATAGGGTGGTGTGGTCTGGTAGAAGAAGGAAGCGTTTGAACAGGTGGGATATGGAGGGCATAGGGCATTACATATATAGAGGGCGAAGTTAAAGGCCCTTCATGAAGAGAAAAGGTCGAATTTCTCTTGGACAGTGGAGCCACCTATTCCCTGCTTCCGTTTAAGGTGTGGCAAGCGATTGGATTAAAACCTAAGAGGGCGTTAGAATTCAGGCTTGCAGACGGCACCCCGATTAAGCGCAACGTGTCTGAATGTTATCTCACCCTCTCCCATGGCGAAGGACATACGCCCGTAATTCTGGAAGAGGAATCCGATCAGGCCCTGTTGGGCATGGTCACCCTCGAAATCCTCGGGCTCGTCTTCAATGCCTTTAGCAGAACCCTCCAGCCCATGAAGATGCTGCTGGTGTGAGCGAAAAACGTTTGTCAATGGAAATATGGGAAGTGTCCCCCGGCGGCCTTGGGGACGTTGTTTCTAACTATGCTTTTCCGCATTGCGCCGTTCTGCCTTCTCAACTGTCCTCGTTATGCTAGTGTCAATGGTCATGTTAAAAGAGGAAAATTAAAAGAGGGACACTTCCCATATTTCTTTACAAATGTAAGCGGGTTGGCGGGGACGTTGTTGAATACGTTGACTTGTCTTGCTCTTAATAGAGAGGTAGCCCTATAGATGCCCGAAAAAATTTGACCTGCCCAATGCTGACATCGCCTAAACTTAGACGATTATTTGTGTAACGACAGAAATCTTCACGATGACAATTCACTTATTACGCTATGTACATGCATCACCAATGCTGTATAATAACGCGGGTGTTGGTGCCGGTTGAAAGGGGCCACGGATAGCGTGGGTGCTTTCGTAGGTTCGAATTCGTTGGTGAAGTATAAGAGAAGATGGGGGACTAATTGACTAATTAGGACTAATTAGGGACACATCCCCTATTTCTCGTTGAGCCTGCATGAAGTATCAGCATAACATTCCCGACATTATGCAGGCCGCCCGTAATATTCTGCCAATTATTGTTATCATTTTAGAAATGCTGAGGGCGGGCCTCACTGAAGAAGAGATGGAAGGCCATTTGGTCTGAGGACGTTCATACAAAGCATGGGGAAGAAACTTTACAAGAGATTCATGCTCAAGTCCCCGGGAAAACCAAAGAAAGGTAAAAGGAAATAGGGATGTGTCCCTATTTAAACTATTTAAGACTATTACTCTTAAGTCATGCGATCTTAAGAGGAACCATTAACAAAGTGCGTCAAAAGACGGATGACGTCAAAAGTGATATCATCCGTCTTTTGACGTATAGAGCTTATTTAGCATATTTATCTGGATTTTTCTTGAACTCATCTATGCAAGATTCGCAACAAAAATAATAACTCTTGCCTTCGTAATCGATTACAGGAGTACTTTTTGTGACTTCAAATTTGCCTTTCATCACAGGACATGTAGTAACCTTACCGATTTCACTCTGAGTAGGTTGACGAACAATTAACTCTCCAGCTGCTGCATATTTGCCAGGATTCGCTTTAAACTCTTTCACGCAAGGTTCGCAACAGAAATAGTAGCTCATACCTTTGTAATCGATTACGGGTGTACTCCTGGTGACTTCAAACTTTGAATTCATGACGGGGCAGGTTACAGTTTTGCCAATCTCACTCTGCGTGGGTTGACGCACTGCCAGTTCTTCTGCCAGTATTTTTCCCGTAATGGCAAGCATGCATACCAAGAACGTACTGACAATAATGATTGCGAAGACTCTTGTCTTCATACATCCCCCTTTCTTTAACTCGTTTGTAAACAAAATGGGCCACGCTCGCCTAAGGTCAATCCTTTGGTAGCTCGCCATTTTCCGTAAGTCCCGCCACTTTCAGTTCCCTTCTCACGGACGGGATGGTTTGGGCCGAACTCTGTTCCTCTTGATTTTCTTGTATCATGACAAAGGATTCTTGTCAAGTGAAGGAAAAGTTGACCAGCAGTGACCGCATTCCGTAATAGGAAAACCGCGCACATCTCCGTAAAGAAGAGGACATAAAGACCAATAGGATGTCTCGATCCTCCAGTTCCCTTCTCAGTGATGACAATCGCGTCGCGCATCTATCTTCCCCGAAATCCTTTTTTTAGCCCCTTATCAATAAAATATAATTATAGTACGTTACAATTAACTATATGCCGAGGACAGGAACAGCAATCTCGCCCCTCCATTACGGCAAGGCGCCATCATGGCTCTTCTCCAGGATGAAGGCCCTTTCCCGGGAGATTACCTATGCCATTGTCCGGGAATTCGGACAGCGGGAACTGCTTCAGCGGCTCTCTGACCCATACTGGTTCCAGGCATTGGGGTGTGTGCTCGGCTTCGACTGGCACTCCAGCGGATTGACGACGACAGTCACCGGCGCATTGAAAGAAGGGCTCAGGGGAATGGAATCCGAGCTCGGAATCTTTATGGCCGGAGGGAAAGGCGCAGCTTCGCGGAAGACGCCCGAGCAGATCACCTTTTGTGCCGAGTTGGTCTCGATCGACCCGGCACCCATGATCTACTCCAGCAGGATGTCCGCAAAGGTGGACAATACCGCGGTGCAGGACGGGTATCAGCTCTATCACCACGTCTTCATCTTCACAGAGAAAGGCGAGTGGGCGGTGGTCCAGCAGGGGATGAACGAGCAAACCAGGCAGGCCAGGCGCTATCACTGGCTCGGCTCAGACGTAAAGGATTTCGTGGTGGAGCCGCATAAGGCTGTATGTTGCGACGCGAAGAATGAAACGCTCAATCTGGTGGCCTATGAAAGCGAAGATGCACGGCAGACGGCCACCCTCCTTTCGAAAGAGCGACCGCAAAAAGTCATGAAGGAGCTGCAGAGGATTGAGACCCTCGAACTCCCAAAACGGCATACTCTCGCTGCTGCGCTGGACGTTGATGCAAGGAGATTATACAGGACCCTGATCACAACCTATGAGAGACAGCCCGAGAACTTCGAGGCGCTCCTTGGAATAGGAGGAGTCGGTCCGAAGGCCATCAGGGCATTGAGCCTCGTCTCTGAGATAATTTACGGCAAGGCGCCAAGCTACAGAGATCCCGCCCGGTTCAGCTTCGCCCACGGCGGAAAAGACGGCACTCCTTTCCCGGTGGACAGAAGAACCTATGATAAGACAGTCGAAGTGATCGAGTCTGCAATAAAGGCATCGAAGATCGGGGACCAGGAAAAGATGGATGCTCTCAGGAGAATGGGGAAGTATTTTGAGGCGTAGTCTGCAGTACTTATCCATTGTCTCGCCGGGAAACCGACGTGCGCTTCCCGGCAAGGGAGTGGCCCTTTGTGGCTATATAGACCTAGTCCATACAAGGGCCGGCGGCAAGCAAGACCCTGCTGATTTTTGGATGAGTCTTCCGAGTGGCGGATATTCTTTCTTATTGTGCAGGACAGATCATTCCTTGACAGGGCTCCAGGTCGCATCGGGATTATATGATTTCATCTCGCGAGCGATCTTGGTTGTCTCCGGTCCGAGGTTCTTCTGATAGACCTTTCCCTGCTGATTGACAATAAAGGTCATGATACCTGATTTCCCCCAGTTTGCGGGGAATGCGACAAAGGCAAAGCCCGCAACCATATTGCCGTTAATAACGTAATCGTATTTTCCCCCTGCAGCATGCTTTCCCTGTTTTGTCAGGATTCTAAAATAGTAGCCGTGAAATGGTGTCGACTCTTCCCTGAAGGCTGCCTTCTTTTTCTTATACCCCTCTTTCCAGGCCTGAGCAACGAGCTCGCCGAAGGGACTCACCTCTTCTCCCGGCTTCGTCCTCCAGAAAAGACCGTTCTTCCTGCCGGGGTCGCTTCGCAATTTTTGCGCATAAGCCAGCATTCCGGTATCCTCCCAATCTTTCAGTGCATACTCCCGTTGCGCCTTCACGTATGTACGGCAGACCAGTATGGCGGTGAGCTCGTTTTCACCAATACGGCGATTGAGAATCTCTTCCTTGCCCGCTTTCGTATCGAAAAACCACTGATCACCCTTTCTGGCAATCGGGATCGGAAAGGGCCAGTTTTCATCGCCTATATAAAGGATCACCGTTGAATCATTCTCCTTGACGAGATCGGTCTTCTCTGCCAAATGCTTCGCAAATGCCTCAAGTCCGGCGGCGTGCTGCACCTCATCATCAGTGAGAAGCTCTTTTCTGGCGGGCCCGAAAATCTGGTCCAGTTCGGCCGCGTCCTTTGACTTTACAGCTTCAACCATTGCCTTCAGAGCGTCTTCTGGTGAGGCAAAGTACCGTTGGGAAGCTGCGCCGACCTCCGGCACGGTCCCCATAATGACCAAGATTGCAAAAGCCAACAACATAGAGAAGAAAGCAATCCTCCGTTCTGATCTTAATGCGGAGCCATCGGGAATTGTCTTCATAGTCTCTTTCCTTTCATTATCCAATCATGTTCCCTGTTTGTGTGAAGCTTTTTAAGCCAATCCGCTCCAGTCAATGTTGTTTTCCACCGCCGCCGGGTGCACCACGTTGCGCAGGGCTGCCGCCCCTGCTTACCGGAGCTGGTGCAGTGTGACCTCCCACGTTGCTCTGGCGACTGGCCTGGCCGCGCGCACTTTGCGTCTTGACTTCAGCGGGTCCCCTATAACCACCAAAGGAAGCAGGAGCTTGAGGTGCAGGCCGCGGGGTGACGGCAGGAGCTTGAGGTGCAGGCCGTGGGGTCACAGCAGGAGCTTGAGGCGCAGGCCGTGGGGCGACAGCAGGGACCTGACGAGCGGGCTGTGGGCTAATAGTGCTACGGCTTTCCTTGCCGCGATTGCTCGATTGCTGCGTATTGGTCCTGGGGGCGAAGACGCCTCCCATAGGGCCCGTCGGCGTTGTACCCCTTCCCCTGACTTCAGGGGTGTGCGGACGCCTGCCGGGAGATCCCTCGGGTCGTGACGCCAAGAACCTGCCCGGATCTCCATGTGAAGGATCATGCCTCCATGTCTGATTGATGTAAGGTCTGCTCCTTTGGACATAAACATTCGTTATGTGCACATAGGGCCTTGCGCGATTGACCCACCCGGGGCGGTTCCATCCATGATAATAAACGTGGTGGTGGCCCCAGTCAAAGTCCAGGTCCAGCCAGCCTCCGATTGCCAACCGAAAGCCAAAGACAATGAAAGGGGAAATACCTGGAGTCCATCTTTGAACGTATATGATTGAAGGGTTGTACTGAGGGACATAAATGTATTGAGGTTGGGCAGGAAGAATCTCTATATAGTCGCCCTCGGTAGTGACACTTTGTTGATCGGTACTCACCAGATTCCCGAGGTTTTGCGCCCGCCACCTCAGACGCTGGATTGAATTTGTCACATCTTGCGGCTGGTTCAGAAACGCGTCCCCAATGCTGGCAGTCCAGTCCATGTCATCGGTCATCATGAAAAGAACATCGGGATAGTGGGCGATCGCCCTCACATTTTCTTCCCAAAATTGTTCGTCAATCCTTGAAGGGTCTCCGCCGCTTCTCAGCCATGCCGCTGCAGCTGCGAGTTCCTCAGGATACGTCGCTGCCGGAAGCATCTGGGCCAACAGAGGGTCAGGGTACAGAGCGATGGGTGAGAGGAGGTCGTCAAGCTCCTGATTGGTAAACAGGTATACCGATGACGAGTCGCCTCGTACATCCTGAATCAAGAGCAGGGCCGAAAGGCACAGTATAGAAAGAATCACAGAACCCCTTGCGCAGGTCCTTCTCAGAAAAGGCTTCTCCTTCACATCTTCGAGTATACCACTCAAAGATCATTCTGACCAGATCTCTTTTTCGAAGGGAAGGGTTTCCGCTTTTCGTGTATAGCCAAGGAATCACTTTTCCAGCGGTGAGGGTTTCGGTCTCTGCAGCATAGTCTCGTAATGTCACTGGATAGACTCAGCGCCTTGCACAGCGATTTGATCACGCATTAATCTCTCCCTCAGCAAGGTGTACCTTTGTTGAGGCTTGTTGTTCCTGATCGCTATTACCAGCGCCTTTTTTGTCCCGACGAGAACCACGAGGTTCCTCCCCCTTGTTATCCCCGTGTACAGGAGGTTCCGCTGGAGAAGCATGTAGTGCTGCGTAAGGACCGGCATCACCACAGCAGGGTATTCACTCCCCTGTGATTTATGAACCGAAACCGCATAGGCAAGGACGATCTCATCGAGGTCGGGATACTCATAGGCGACGGCCCTTCCTTCATAATTCACCATGACCTCCTGCTCTTCCCGGTCAATCTTCACTATCCTTCCGATGTCCCCGTTAAAAACGTCTTTGTCATAGTTGTTTCGGATCTGCATGACCTTGTCGCCGACCTTGAAAACCCTGCCGGCCCTCACAAGTTCATCCTTCGAGGGATTTAAGGTCTTCTGCAGCTCTGCATTCAGATTCGACGCTCCGACAACGCCACGGTGCATTGGAGTCAGGACCTGGATATCATCGACCGGATCGTAGTGGAATCTCTTGGGTATCTTGTCCCTGCAGAGTTCAATAATCTTTTCGAGCGCCTTCTCAGGCTCTTCAATCTCGAAGAAAAAGAAGTCCTGTGGCTGGGTCTCCCGATGGGTGAAGGCAGGCATGTTACCCTCATATACCCTGTGGGCGTTCACGATGATCATGCTCTCCTTCGCCTGTCTGAAGATCTCGTTGAGCCTTACTGTCGGCACCCGTCCCGAATCTATGATGTCCCTCAGGACGTTCCCGGCCCCTACTGAAGGCAATTGGTCGACGTCGCCAACGAAGACCAGGGTCGCCTCTTTGGGAACTGCCTTAAGGAATTGATCCATAAGGACGGTATCGACCATTGAGGCTTCGTCGATCACGATGAGGTCGGCCGCCAGGGGGCTATCTCCATCACGCTTGAATTTGCCCTCTTTCGGGCTGAACTCAAGAAGTCGATGTATTGTCTTGGCTTCCTGCCCTGTGGCCTCCTGCATCCTCTTGGCGGCTCTCCCTGTGGGAG
>Ga0335070_10002643_pt1 | contig 20822 bp, 11 predicted proteins | sample Lox_Sample_13_FD_206722 | JGI IMG/M metagenome (GOLD analysis project Ga0335070, IMG submission 206722) | Soil microbial communities from Loxahatchee National Wildlife Refuge, Florida, United States - Lox_Sample_1.3 | ecosystem: Environmental > Terrestrial > Soil > Wetlands | place: USA...
GAGCTACGGCGCGGGCACGTACCACCTCTGGATGCCGAACATGCCGGACACGACGCTGCTCATCCCGGCGTCCTGCCTGAGCCGGATCGACGAGGCCTGCCGCCAGCCGGGCACGCCGGGGACGCCCAGCCTCGACACGTTCTGTCCGAAAAACACGGTACCGCAGACGTGCGGCCAGGCCTGCGAGATCGTCCGCATCATCCAGACCATTCGCGGGCAGGGCGAAGGCGCGGCGCTCGAGGCGATGGCGCAACCGCCGAAGGTCGACGTCGAAGGCCTCGAGAAGCTCGCCGAGCGCTTCCCGACCGTCGGCGACGCCCAGGCGAAACCGCTGACGGTGCAGGGCCCGTCCGGCGACGCGGTCGTGCCGTCCTCCCCGTCGGCGACCGTCACGGACAAGACCGCCGCGCCGTCGACCACGGCGCCCTCGGCCACGGCACCGTCCGGTCCGGCGCCGGCGCACCGCAAGCTCTCCAAGAAGGAGATGAACCAGCTCATCGAGGCGCTGCCGCCGCAGTACAAGGACTTCCTGACGATCGTCGACCTGATCATCACGCCCGAGGAGAAGGAAGTCTTCCTCGAGATCCACGAAAACTACCAGCGCGACAAGTTCATCGACGCCTTCTGGAAGCGCCGGACGATCGACTCCGCGGGCATCCGCACCGACTACCGCGCCGTGTACACGCGGCGGGTGCAGCAGGCGATCGAACAGTTCGGCGACATCCACAACGACCGCGCGAAGATCTTCGTGATCGTCGGCCCCCCGGACGCGGTGATTCCGATCGACTGCCAGGACGTCTACGTCCCGCTCCAGATCTGGTACTACGAGCGCATCGAGCAGCTGAAGTCCAAGGCGTACCTCATCTTCTACGAGCCCTATGGCATGCCACCCTTCAAGCTGTGGCTCCCGATCGACGGCCGCGGCGTGCTCCTCGTGGGCGTCGGCACGCAGGTCACCGCGGCTCGGCCCGTGGACATCCAGCGCTGCTTCGACTGGCGCAGCGTCGAGCAGGCGATTCAGTACACGACCGCCCTCCTCGGCGGCGGGGCGTTCAGCCTCATGGAGAGCTCGAAGCTCTTCGCGCCCCCGCCGGTCGAGACCGAGGGCGTCGACACGATCCTCTCGATGACGACCGACCTTCACCAGGGGGCCTCGGACCTCGCCGTCGCCAAGCTCGTGCGCTTTCCCGAGATGCGGGCCAACAAGATGGGGGTCGACCTGTCGCTCCTCGTGCCGAAGGCGGAGCTGAAGCCACGGGCCCTCGGCGAGGAGGGCTTCTACAACGTGGACGTCATCGGCGAGGTCGTCAAGGACGACCGCCTGATCGACAACTTCAAGTACCGCTTCGACATCCCGGTCGAGGAGATCGGCGGCGAGAAGATCCCGCTGACGGTGCGGCGCTACATCTATCCGGGAACGTACAAGCTCGTCCTGAAGGTCTCCGACGGCAACCAGAACGCCGAGGGCCGCCTCTCGGAGCCGCTCGTGGTCCCCGACCAGCCCGACGCGCCGCCGCCCGAACTCGCCTCCGCCCGCGCCGCGGGAAAGGCCGCCGTCGGCAAGATGAAAGACGAGGGCCTGCTCCCGTCGGCCGTCTCCATCCAGCCGGTCGCCAAGGAGATCGTGACGGGCCTCCAGCGCTTCGAGACGCGCGTGGCCGAGGGCGTCAGGGCCGTGGACTTCTACCTGAACGGCGCCAAGGTCATGACGCGGACCAAGGCGCCGTTCGACGCCGACCTGAACCTCGGGCCGCTGCCGCGCAAGCAGACGATCCGCGTCGTCGCGTACGGCGCGACGGGCCGCACCGTCGGCGAAGACGAGTACACCGTCAACGAGGGGCGCGAGGTCTTCAAGGTCCGCATCCTGACGCCCGAGAAGGGCTCGAAGGTGTCCGGGCCCGTCAAGGTCGTCGCGGCCGTCGCCGTGCCCGAGGGCAAGAACCTCCAGAAGATGGAGTTCTTCTCGAACGAAGCGCGGGTGGCCACGCTCTACCAGGCGCCCTACGAACAGACGGTCAACATCAAGGACTCGAAGTCGCTCGGCTACGTCCGCGTCGTCGGGACGCTCGAAGACGGCACGGTCGCCGAGGACCTGCGCTACGTCAACGCGCCGCAGTTCGTTTCCGAGGTCACGGTCGACGCCGTCGAGCTGTACACGACCGTCACCGAGAAGGGGCGGCCGGTCAACTACCTCCAGGCCTCCAACTTCAAGGTCTTCGAGGACAACGTCGCGCAGAAGATCGAGGGCTTCGAGTACGTCAAGAACCTGCCGCTGTCGGTCGGGATCATGATCGACACGTCCGCGTCGATGCTCGAATCGCTGCCGGACGCCCAGCAGGCAGCCCTGAAGTTCATCGATTTCTCGGTGGGCGACAAGGACCGGGCCTTCGTCGTCTCCTTCGACAACGAGCCCTACCTGCTCTCCAAGCTGACGGGCCGGCGGGACAAGCTCATCCGCTCGCTCTCGGGGCTGCGCGCCGAGGGCTCCACGGCGCTCTACGACGCGATCATCTACGGCCTGTACCAGTTCACCGGCGTGAAGGGGAAGAAAGCGCTCGTGATCCTGACCGACGGCAAGGACACGGCCTCGAAGTTCGACTACGACACGCTCGTCGAGTACGTGAAGAAGTCGGGCATCGCGATCTACGGCATCGGCCTGAAGATTTCGGGCGCCGACCTCGAGGTCAAATACAAGCTGAACAAGCTCGCGCAGGTCACGGGCGGCCAGACCTTCTACATCGATTCGCCCAAGAACATCGAGGGCATCTACCGCCAGATCAACGAGGACCTGCGCAGCCAGTACCTGCTGACGTACTACTCGACCAACACCGAGAGCAAGGAGCGCTGGCGCAAGGTCGAGGTCAAAGTCGAGCCGACGAATCTCTCGGCGCGGACGATCAGCGGGTATTACCCGTAACCGTCGCCTCCGCGGCGTTCGGGATCTGCGCCCTTTCGGGCCGCACCGGCGTCCGGCTTTGCCGGATTCCGAGCGGGCCGCTTCGCGGCCCGACGGAGACGGAGGGACGGTGGCCACACCTTGCTCTCCTGTTCGGGAACCCGGTACGTCTCCTCACACTTGAGCTAGATTCGACCTCGTGCCAGCACATCCGCAGTTGATCCTCGCGTCGGCGTCGCCGCGGCGGGCGGAGATCCTGACGTCCCTCGGCATTCCGTTCGTGGTGTCGCCGACGGACATTCCGGAAGATCTCCTTCCGGGCGAGACCGCCGAAGCGGCGGCGCCGCGGCTCGCGGCCGAAAAGGCGGCGCGGGCGGCCGAGCGCTCCCCCGATTCCTGGGTCCTCGCGGCGGACACGCTCGTCTTCCTCGACGGAGGGACGCTCGGCAAGCCGCGCGACGACGCCGAGGCGGCGGCCATGCTGCGCCAGCTCGCGGGCCGCGAGCACGGGGTCGTCACCGCCGTGCACCTGCGCCGGGGCGCCGACCGCGGCCGGGGCGTCGCCGAGATCGCCCGCGTGCGGTTCTCCCCGATGACCGAAGCCGAGATCGCGTGGTACGTCGCGACCGGCGAGCCGCACGACAAGGCCGGCGCCTACGGCGTGCAGGGGCTCGGCGCCCGATTCATCGCCGAGATCCGGGGCTCCTTCACCAACGTCATGGGCCTGCCGGCCCGCGCCGTCTACGAGCTCCTCAGAAGCGCACCGGACCCCGCTCTCGGGCTTCTCGCTCTTTCTTCCGGTTGAGCTTCATCTCGTACATCCGCGAGTCGGCTTCCGCCAGCGTCCGGGGGAACTCGGCCTTCGGGCGGTGCGTCGCCCAGCCCACCGACAGCGTCGGCTGGACCTGCTCGGCCCCCGGAATGTGCGGAAGCTTGCGTCCGAGCTCTTCGGCCTTCTGGGCCGCCGACGCCTCGTCGGCCTGCGTCAGGAGCACCAGGAACTCGTCGCCGCCCCACCGGAAGACGAGGTCCGACTCTCGGACGCACGCCGTGAGGTAGTTCGCCACGAACTGCAGCACCTCGTCACCGATCTGGTGGCCGCGGACGTCGTTGATCTCCTTGAAGCGGTCGACGTCCACGAGCAGGACCGAGATCGCGCCGCCGTGCCGGCGCGACCGCGCGAGCTCCCGCCGGATCACGTCGTTGAAGTAGTGACGGTTGTAGAGACCGGTCAGCCGGTCGCGGATGCCCATCTCCCGTGCCTGCGAGTCGGACTCGACCAGGCGCTCCATCTCGCGCTTGAGCTCCGCCTGGCTCGCCTCGAAGAGCAGCAGGATGATGCCGACCGCGACCGTCATCTCGAGGAACATCTCGAAGAAGTGGGCGAACGCGTAGAGGTCGCCGAGCGCCTGCGCGTGGCCGTATCGAAACTCGCCCCACGCCATGAAGCAGCGCTCGACCGCCCAGAGGAAAAAGGACGCCGAGAGCAGGACGCGCCCGGCCGCCGAGCCCGGCGATCGGGCGAACGCCACCGCCGTGACGAGGTAGGCCGCGGCCCGGATCAACGCCACGGAGGCCGGGGGCGCGAAGGGCATCGCCAGGAGCCACGCGAGGACGAGGATCGGCACCGCCCAGAGCATGTCCACGGGCCGCGATGTGGCGCGTTCGTCGCGAAAACGTCGGACGCCCCGCAGCAGAAAGAAGACGTGGGCGAGCATCGCCACGTTCAGCGCGAACGCCGGGATGACCCGGCCCTCCGAGCCGCCTGCCCGGGTCGCCCAGAGCAGGGCCAGGCCCGCCAGGAAGAATCCCCACGACGCGATCCAGTCGAGAAACGCCGGCCGGCGGAACTTCCGATACAGCAGGAGCAGGACGATGAAGAGAAGGATCGTCCCCGCGGCCTGGACCAGCAGAGCGAAGGGCTGAGTGTCCATGAAGAGCTTTCCCGACAGTTTACGCGACCTCGGGCCCGGCCGGGGCCGTCCGAGGCGAGAAGACCCTAGAATCCGGAGCGCCGTGGAAGCGATTGCCTGCGTGGCGGACACCGTCCGTTCGGCCAGGGCGTCGGCGCGGGAGCTCGCCTCCCGCCTCGCCGGCGCGCGCATCGCCGCGTTCTCGCTCGAGGGCTATCTGAAGGCGCCGAGCCCGCCGCGCGGCGTCGTTCTCTGCGCCGGCGGGAATCGCGCACCGGCGGCCGCGGCCTTTCTCGAACGCGCGGCGCGGCGGCTGCTGTGGCCGGCGCCGGCGCTCCAGCTCGCCGAGGCGATCGGCGGCCTGCGCGGAGAGGAAATCGAAACTCCGGGTCAGGCGGCGGGGCGCCCTCCCGGCCCGGCGGCCCCCGAGCGGAGGAGAGCCCTCCTTCTCGAGGGCGTGGTGGACGCGGCGCGCGTTCGCGCCCTGTCGAAGACCTCCGCGCCGCGGGCGTGGATCGTCGAATCGCCCGGCCGCGTGCGTCTGTCCCGGTCGGCGCTCGCGCGCCTGGAGCGCGACGGCGTGCGCTGGTCGGCGCTCGTGCCGGTCCGCCTCGTCGCGCTCCACGTGTCGCCGCGACTGGCTCGATCCCCGAAGATCCGGCGCGGCCTCGTGCCGCCGCGCACACCCGTCTGGGTCAGCGGGGCGGGCCGCCGGCGCTGAAAGCCGCTTCGGCGGGCGCCGGCCGAGCCGGACACCCGCCAGAGAGGCAAATGCTTCTTCGAGGCCTTCTAGGCTCGCGCCACGTCGAAACGATCGAGGTTCATCACCTTGGTCCAGGCCGCGACGAAGTCCTGGGCGAACTTCTTGCCCGCGTCCGCGCTGCCGTAGACCTCGGCGATCGCGCGGAGCTGCGAGTTCGACCCGAAAACGAGGTCGATGCGCGTGGCCGTCCACTTGACCTGACCCGTCTTGCGATCGCGTCCTTCGAACGTCTCCCGGGCCTCCGACGTCGGCTTCCACTCGGTCGCCATGTCGAGCAGGTTGACGAAGAAGTCGTTGGTCAGGGCCTCGGGGCGCTTCGTGAAGACGCCGTGCGCCGACTTGCCGACGTTGGCGTTCAGGACCCGCATCCCGCCGACGAGGACCGTCATCTCCGGCGGCGTCAGCGTCAAGAGCTGCGCCTTGTCGACCAGGAGCGCCTCCGAGGGAACCGTGTACTTGTCCTTGAGGTAGTTCCGGAAGCCGTCCGCGATCGGCTCGAGCACGCCGAAGGACTCAACGTCCGTCTGCGCCGCCGACGCGTCCGTGCGTCCCGGGGTGAAGGGAACCGTCACGTCGTGCCCGGCATTCTTCGCCGCCTGCTCGACGGCGGCGCAGCCGCCGAGGACGATCAGGTCGGCCAGCGACACCTTCTTGCCGCCCGTGGCCGCCTTGTTGAACTCCGCCTGGACGCCCTCCAGAGTCTTCAGCACCTTCGCGAGCTCGGCCGGCTGGTTGACCGCCCAGTCCTTCTGGGGCGCGAGGCGAATTCGGGCGCCGTTGGCGCCGCCGCGCTTGTCCGAGCCGCGGAAGGTGGACGCGGCCGCCCAGGCGGTGGAAACCAGCTGCGAGACCGAGAGGCCAGACGCCAGAATCCTGCCCTTGAGCGCGGCGGCGTCCTTGGCGTCGATCAGCGCGTGGTCGACGGCGGGGACCGGGTCCTGCCAGATCAGCTCTTCCTTCGGGACCTCGGGGCCCAGGTACCGCGCACGGGGCCCCATGTCGCGGTGCGTCAGCTTGAACCAGGCGCGGGCGAAGGCCTCCGCGAACTGTTCGGGGTGCTCCATGAAGCGCCGGGAGATCTTCTCGTACGCCGGGTCGAACCGCAGCGAGAGGTCGGTGGTCAGCATCGCGGGCGCGATCTTCTTGGACTTGTCGTGCGCGTCGGGCACCGTCCCGGCGCCGGCGCCGCCCTTGGGCTTCCACTGGTGCGCGCCCGCGGGGCTCTTGGTGAGCTCCCACTCGTAGCCGAAGAGGTGCTTGAAGTAGTCGCCGCTCCACTTCGCCGGCGTCGTCGTCCAGGTCACCTCGAGGCCGCTCGTGATCGTGTCGTCGCCCTTGCCCGTGCCGAGGCTGTTCTTCCAGCCGAAGCCCTGGGCCTCGAGCGGCGCCGACTCGGGGTCGGCACCCACGTTCGACTCGGGGCCGGCGCCGTGCGCCTTGCCGAAGGTGTGGCCGCCGGCGATCAGGGCGACGGTCTCCTCGTCGTTCATCGCCATGCGGGCGAAGGTTTCGCGGATGTCCCGGGCCGCCGCGATCGGATCGGGGTTGGCGTTGGGGCCCTGCGGGTTGACGTAGATCAGGCCCATCTGCACCGCGGCGAGCGGGTTCTCGAGGTCCCGTTCACCGGAGTAGCGCTTGTCGTCGAGCCACTTGGTCTCCTTGCCCCAGTACACGTCCTGATCCGGTTCCCAGACGTCCGCTCGGCCGCCGCCGAAGCCGAACGTCTTGAACCCCATCGTCTCGAGCGCGACGTTGCCGGTCAGGATCATCAGGTCCGCCCAGGAAATCTTCCGGCCGTACTTCTGCTTGATCGGCCAGAGCAGGCGGCGAGCCTTGTCCAGGCTGACGTTGTCCGGCCAGCTGTTGAGCGGCGCGAAACGCTGCTGGCCCCGGCCGCCGCCGCCGCGTCCGTCCCCGGTGCGGTAGGTGCCCGCGCTGTGCCAGGCCATCCGGATGAACAGCGGTCCGTAGTGGCCGAAGTCGGCGGGCCACCAGTCCTGCGAGTCGGTCATCAACGCCGCGAGGTCCTTCTTCAAGGCCGCGTAGTCGAGGGTCTTGAACTCGCTGGCGTAGTCGAAATCCTCGCCCATCGGGTTGGACTTCTCGGAATGCTGCTGGAGCAGATCCAGCCGCAGCTCGTGCGGCCACCAGTCGCGATTCGTGGTGCCGCCGCCGGCGGCGTGGTTCACCGGGCACTTGCTCGCTTCAGTCATGGTCGTTGCTCCTCTGATGCCGTGAATGTTCGAACGGGGCCTCGACGGCCCGTTTTCAGGCGTTGATCAGGCACTGGCGGCGGCGCCGCGCCGGCACTTCCGGCACAGCCCGTGAAACTCGAGCGTCCGTCCCGCGATCGTGAAACCCCGGGCTTTCAGGCGCCGCTCGCCCGGCAGCGGCTCGGGCCCCCGGTCGATGTCCATCAGGAGCCCGCAGCGGTCGCAGGAAAAGTGGTCGTGGAGCGCGAGGTCCGCCTCGTAGCGGATCCGTCCTTCGCGCACGAACGAGCGCAGCCTCCCCTCCTCGACCAGGCGCTGCAGATTCCGGTACACCGTGCCGAGCGACACGCGCGGCAACTCGCGCCGGACGGCCTCGTACACCCACTCGGCGGTCGGATGCGTCTTCGTCCCGCACACGGCCTCGAGCACCAGTCGCTTCTGACGTGTCGAACGGCGGGCCGGGAGCGTGGGCGAGGCAGTCGTCATATCAGTAACGATTCGCATTATTGTTAGTGTCTCCGGCGCTGTCAATGGGGCGATCGCATCAGCCGGGACGCGCCGCCGGATCCTTTACAATCCGTGCGCTTGGAGACGGAAGACTCATCCTCTGTTCCCGCCGGGAGGGACTTTCCTCTCGGCGAGCCCGGCTTCACCTTTCAGGATCTCCACCGCGACGGCCGTCTCGCCGACCTCGACCGCGCCTTCCTGGCATATCTCGGCGGCGAGGACGCCGCGCTGGCCGACCGGCTGCGAACCCATCGCGCCGATCCGGCCTCGACGCCCCCGCTCGCGCTGTCTCGCCTCCTCGTGGAAGCCGCCCGGCCCCTGTCGGCGTTCGTGGCCCGGCTCTTCGGCATCGAAGAAGCACGCAACCGGCTGATCGCGGCAGCGGCGCCCGAGGCCGTGCTGTTCCGCTTCCGGCGGGACTTCCTCCAGCGCCGCGCCGTCAAGGCCGCGCTGCCCGAGGGCCTCGCCGCCGGGAACACCGCGGCCGAGGCGGCCGTCGCGCGGGCGCTCGAGCGTGGCCTTTACCCGGAGCTCCCCTGGGACGCGGATCCCGAGCTCGCGACGGCCCGGATGGTCGCGGAGCTGCTCGACCTCGAGTCGGACTTTCTCGCCGCCCTGCGGCAGAAGAAGAAGCCGGAAGTCTCCTCCGAAGGCCGCCGGAAGGCCCGAGCCCTGGCCGTCCGCGCCGCCTCGGCCGGCGCCGGGCTGCCGCAGGCGGGCGGCGAGGACGACGCCGCGCTGCTCGGTTTCCTCGAGAAGCTGCTCGAGCGTTACGCCGTCTGGTGCCACGCCCGGCTGAAAGTGCCGGCGCTGCGCGCGGGCATCCACGGATGGGTCTCCTTCAAGCTGCCCGAGACGCTGGACTACCAGCACCTGGTCCGCACGGAGAGACCCAACCCCGCTCTGCCCGAGGAGCGCGTCGGGCCGCCGGAGCACCGTCGCCGCCGCGAAGGGTTCGTCCTGACGGACCCGCGCATGACGCGCCGTGAAGTCCTCGGCGAGACTCACTACTGCCTTCTGTGCCACGAGCGCGAGAAGGACTCGTGCTCGAAGGGCTTCTACGACGCCAAGACCTCCTCCTGGCAGAAGAATCCCCTCGGCATTTCGCTCAAGGGCTGCCCGCTCGACGAGAAGATCTCGGAGATGCACGAGCTGCGACGCGAAGGCGACGCGATCGGCGCGCTCGCGATCGTGTGCGTGGACAACCCGATGTGCCCGGGCACGGGCCACCGCATCTGCAACGACTGCATGAAGGGCTGCATTTTCCAGAAGCAGGATCCCGTCAACATCCCGCAGATCGAGACGGGCGTTCTGACCGACGTGCTGTCCCTGCCGTGGGGTGTGGAGATCTACGGCCTCCTGACGCGCTGGAACCCGCTCCACCCGACCCGCCCGTTCCCGCGGCCCTATGCCGGGCGCAAGGTCCTCGTCGTCGGCCTCGGGCCCGCCGGCTACACGCTCGCCCACTACCTCTTGAACGAGGGCTTCGGCGTCGCCGGGATCGACGGCCTGAAGATCGAGGAGCTCCCCGCCGACTGGACCGGGTCCGACGGCCGCGGCATCCGGCCGATCCGCGACTACGCCGAGATCGCCCGGCCGCTCGACCAGCGGCCGCTCGCCGGCTTCGGGGGCGTCTCGGAGTACGGCATCACCGTCCGCTGGGACAAGAACTTCCTGACGCTGATCCACCTGACGCTCGCCCGGCGGCGCCGCTTCGCCATCCTGGGCGGCGTGAGGTTCGGGGGCACGCTGACGGCCGAGCAGGCGCTCGACCGGGGCTTCGACCACGTCGCGATCGCGGCCGGCGCGGGCCGGCCGACGATCATCCCGATGAAGAACAACATCATCCGCGGCGTGCGCAAGGCCTCCGATTTCCTCATGGCCCTGCAGCTGACGGGCGCCTTCAAGGACGAAGCGCTCGCGAACCTCCAGGCCGAGCTCCCGGCGGTGGTCATCGGCGGCGGCCTGACGGCCATCGACACCGCCACGGAGCTCCTCGCCTACTACCCCCTCCAGGCGGAAAAAACCCTGTCCCGCTACGAGAAGCTCGTCGCCGAGAAGGGCGAGTCGGCGATTCGCGCGACCTTCGACCCCGAAGAGCGCGACGTCCTCGACCGGCTGCTCGCCCACGGCCTCGCCGTCCGCAAGGAGCGCGAGCGCGCCCGGGCCGCCGGCGAGAAGCCGGACCTCGCGCGCCTGTGCCGCGAGTGGGGCGGCGTGTCGATCGCCTACCGACGCACCCTCGAGGAGTCTCCCGCGTACCGCCTGAACCACGAAGAGGTGATCAAAGCCCTCGAGGAAGGCATCGCGTTCGTCGAGTCCCTCGAGCCCGAGGAGGCCGTCGCCGACGAGTACGGCAAGCTCCGCGCGGTCCGCTTCCTGCGCGGCGGCTCGGGCGAGGTCGTCGAGCTGCCGGCGCGCGCCCTGCTCGTCGCGGCCGGCACCACCCCCAACATCACGTACGCCAAGGAGTACCCGGACGCGCTGCCGCTCGACCAGAAGCGGCGCTTCTTTGCGCCGCACCGGGCGGTCCGCGAGGACGGCGCCTGGAAGCTCGTCCCGGCGCCGGCCGAGGACGGCGGCGCCTTCTTCACGGGCTTCTCGCGGGGCGGCAAGTTCGTCACGTTCTTCGGCGACAACCACCCCGTCTACAACGGCAACGTCGTCAAGGCGATGGCCTCGGCCCGCAACGGCTACCGCGCCATCGCCGAGGTCGTCGACGGCCGCGCCGACGCGCCGGTTTCCGAGGGCGAGTGGGACGCGTTCCGGCGGCGCCTCGAGGAGGACCTGACGGCGCGCGTGGTCCGCGTCGAGCGCCTCACCCCGACGATCGTCGAGGTCGTCGTGAAGGCGACGGCCGCGGCGCGCAATTTCGAACCGGGACAGTTCTTCCGCCTCCAGAACCTGGAGGGCCGCGCGCCGCGCGCGGGAAAGACGCCTCTCCTGCTCGAGCCCTGCGCGCTGACGGGGGCCTGGGTGGACCAGGAGGCCGGGCTCCTGTCCATGATCGCCCTCGAGATCGGCGGCTCGTCGCGGCTCTGCTCGGTCCTGAAGCCGGGCGAGCCCGTCGTCGCCATGGGCCCGACCGGCACCGCGACCGAGCTGCCCGAGAACTCGACCGTGATGCTCTGCGGCGGCGGCCTCGGCAACGCCGTGCTCTTCTCGATCGGGAAGAAAGCCCGGGCGCTCGGCAACCGCGTCGTGTATTTCGCCGGCTACAAGAAGGCCGAGGACTTCTACAAGCGGGAAGAGCTCGAGGCCGCGGCGGACGCCCTGATCCTGTCGGTCGACCGCGGCGAGGCGATTCCCGCGCGGCGGCCCACGGATCGCAGCTTCGTCGGCAACATCGTCGAGGCGATGGCGGCCTACGCGGCCGGCAAGCTCGGACCCGTGACGATCCCGCTTTCCGAGGTCGAGCGCGTCATCGTCATCGGGTCGGACCGCATGATGGCGGCCGTCGCGCGTTCGCGGAAGACCGTGCTGGCGCCGTACCTGAAGCCCGACCACGTCGGCATCGCGTCGATCAACTCCCCGATGCAGTGCATGATGAAGGAAGTCTGCGCGCAGTGCCTGCAGAAGCACGTGGACCCCGACACCGGCCGCGAGGAGATCGTCTTTTCCTGCTTCAACCAGGACCAGAAGATGGATCACATGGACTGGGGCAACCTCGCCGCGCGCCTGCGCCAGAACACGGTCTCGGAAAAAATCACCAACCTCTGGATGGACCACCTCTTCTCCATCGAAGACCCGCGGTCCGTCTAGCCCCGCCCACGATCATCGCAGGCCGTGATCGGGGTCAGGTGTTCGCGTTCTCGGAGCGACGCCGCGATCTCGATCGAACCGAGCGGGAAAAAGAGCTCCGAAAACCGAAGACCTGACCCCATCGAAGCGCGCGAGCGGCTTGCGGGCGGTGGCTTTCCGTAAGCGACGGGAAGCCCGCGGGACTCGCGGGTCGGTCCTCCGAGCCTCGTGACGGGAGCCGGGCTCTCGTCGATCAGCGGGCTTTCGCCGGCCGAGCTTACGGCACCGAGGCGAGGAAGAGCAGGTACGGGTTGATCGCGACGCCCGCCTTGAAGTTGTCGTCGTCCTCGGGCAGGCGCGTGATCGAGAAGTGCAGGTGGGGACCGCCGATGACGTGGCCCGTTCGGCCCACGTACGCGATGACGTCCCCCTTGCTCACCTTGCGGCCGGCCTTCAGCCCCTGGGCGTAACGCGTCAGGTGGCAGTAGAAGAGCAGGTACCGGCCGGTCGCGTCCTTCTGGTAGAGCGAGATGCCACCCCGCTTCTCGCGCCGGAGCGAGACGACTTCGCCGTCGGCCGCCGCGAGGACCGGCGTGCCCTTGGGCGCCCCGATGTCGATGGCCAGGTGCTGGCGGTGCTTGCCGCGGGAGTTCAGGAACGAGTCCTTGAGGCGGCTCGCGTCCACTCCCTCGACCGGGATCTGGACGCCCGCCGTCAGCAGATCCGTCAGGTCCACGTCCTCCGGCCTCAGGGTCGACGCCGCCGACTTCGGGCGCAACAGGGATCCGAGCGTCCGGGCGACCCGCGCGAGGGGGTTCCCCGGGGGCGGGACCGCCTCGGCGACGTCGTCGTCAGGACCGTCCTGCTCGATCTCGTGCTCGTGGGCTTCGACGACGGCGTCGAACTCCCTGCACTCGGGCTGCGGGTAGTCGTAATGCTCCGCCGGCAGGTACGGGCCGTAGACCTCGGCGACCACCTCGGGCGGCGCCGCGGGGGCCGCCCGGCGGGCCTTGCGGGTGCCCTTCGCCGATGTCCGGGAGGGTGCCGGAGACGTCTTCCCCGCCGAACGGGTCGAAGCGCTCGCCCTGGCGGCGCCCGTCTTCGAGACCGTCGCCGTCGAGGGCGCCGTCTTCTTCTTGTGGGTCCTCGCTTCTGCCGTCGGACACAACAGCAAAGCGAACCCGGCGGCTAGAACCGCCGCCGGCAGCACCGACGACTTACGCACGAGGAGGGATTATCCGGAGGGTGGGGAGGGGCGTCAAGGCAAAAAGGCCAATCAGGTCAATTGTTTATGCTGATTCAGCATAAACGAAGCCAACACCGCCGTGCTCCTCTGCCGCCCGGGCGGAATGTCAGGCCCGCTCGAGGTAGCTGTTGTCGCGAGTGTCGATCTTGATCCGGGTCCCGGCCTCGACGAACTGCGGCACCATCACCTGGAGGCCGGTCTCGAGCGTCGCCGGCTTGTAGGACGCCGAGGCGGTCGCGCCCTTCATGCCGGGCTGGGTCTCGGTGACCTTGAGGGTCACGGTGTTGGGCAGCTCGATGCCGACGGGATTGCTTTCGTAGAAGTCCACGTGGATGGACGTGTTCGGCAGCAGGTACTTCATCTGTTCGCCGATGACCTCGTCCGAGAGCGTGACCTGGTCGTACGTCGTCTGGTCCATGAAATGGTGCCCGGCGGCGTCGGAATAGAGGTACTCCATCTCCCGCTCGTCGAGCGACGCTTTCTCGACCCGGTCGGTCGAGCCGAAACGGTGCTCGTTCATCGAGCCCGACCGGACGTTGCGCATCTTGGCCTGGACGAACCCCCGCAGGTTGCCCGGGGTCTTGTGGACCATGTCGTGGACGCGGTGAAGCTCGCCGTTGTGGATGATGAGCATCCCGCTGCGGAGTTGCGTCGCCGGAATCATCATGAGACCGCCCCCTCAAAAAGACGGCGAAATCTAGCAGAACCGGGCACAGGCGTCCAGCGAGGGCATGCCCGCGCTCAGGCCGGCGCCAAAGGAAAAGCCCCGGGTCGCCCCGGGGCTCGTCGAGACCGGATGCGCGGCCCGGTCTAGAAGTCGTCGTGGCGGTGGGGGTTGCGGACGGTCCGCGGCGCCGCCGGGACCGGCGCCATCCGCCGCGCGGGAGGCGCCGAAACGCTCGGCAGCGCGATCGCCGCCGCGTCCTTGTGCGTGGACGCGAGGACGTCCCGCCACATCCCGTAGGTGTAACCCCAGGCCCCGGCGCCGGACAGGACCGAGGAACCGGTCCCCGGGTTCGGGGGATTGGGCTCGAAGAGGATGGTCGACAGATCGACGTGGGGGAAGTTCTTGCCGGCCTGATCGTTCAAGGCCTGCCCGAACCAGTCGGCGATGACCGAGTAGCCGATCGAGGAGGGATGAACGCCGTCGAAAGAGAAGATCCCGCCCGTCAGGAACGCCGTCGTCAGGTGGATGCCCCCGATGTCGTAGCCGGCGGCCGCGACCTCGTTCAAACGCGCGTGCATGTCCACGACGACGGCGCCGCTGCCCGAGTCGCCGGTGATGATCTGGTTGTAGGCGTCCGTGGTCTGCTGGAGCAGCGCGATCTCGTCCGGATAGAGCAGGACACCCGCGTGCGGCCCCGTCGCGTCGACGTAGCCGTGCGGCAGCGGCAGGCCGGTCCCGCCCGCGGCCGTCGGAACGCCGACGCCCTGCGCCAGCAGCGACGAGGCCGGGAGGTTGACGAGCGTTCCCGGCGGCAGCGCGCAACCCTGGTCGGGAGGCACCGGGGTGCACGGGTACCCCGCGTCTCCCGGTCCGAGCAGGGGCACCGTCGAGCCGTTGATGAGGACCGGCTGCATCGTGGCCGGGTTGATCAGGATCGGCGGAATCGTCGTCGAGAACGGGATCACCGTGACGTCGGGAATCGTCGCGACCATGAGCTGGACGCCCGGTGGAACGCCCGCGATGATCGCGTCGTACTGCTGCTGAAAGTCGTCCGCGGAGATCAGGGTGACGCCGGGAACCACGATGCCCGACGTCGAGGCGCCGAGGGTGTTGTTGTTGCCGATCCAGAGCGTCAGGAGGGCGTTGCTCGCGGCCGGCGCCAGCAGGCTCCCGGCCTGCTGCACCGCGTTGGTGTCGTTGAAGGGCGACCCCGGGAAGTTGCGCAGGACCAGCGCCGAGATCTTCTCGAGATCCGAGCCGTCCGGGTTCACGCTCGTCAGCGACGTCAGGTCGCCGACTTCGGCCCCCGGCATGCCCAGGTTGTTGTACGGGCGCGGCAACAGCGCGTTCAGCGGGTTCCACATCTCCGACAGGGGCTCGATCGAGATCGACGTCGGCGGGGCGAACACGGCGCCCAGGCACTTGGGCGAGGAGCCGTTGGTGACGGGGCCCTCGGAAACGAGCGGCTGCTCGAAGTCGCCGCTGTACACGATCTTCGACAGGACCGCCGGGTAGGAGTTGACCTGGTTGCGCTGGACGAGGCAGCCGCTCTCCCAGCCGGCCGTCAGGCTGTCGCCGAGGGCGACGTACTGGTCGTACTGCTGGGCGGCGCCGGGCACGGCCGCCAGGAGCGCGAGGCCGAGGGCGAGCGGGGCGATGCGGACGATGGTCTTGTTCATGGCTCCCTCCTCGCCTAGAACGAAATCCGCAGGTCCGCCACCGCGGCCCACGCCGTCTCGTTGTAGATGCCGAAGAAATTGTCCGTGGATTCCGTCGTGACGCTGCGCTGCTTGAGCTTGATGTACGCGCCGCCGATGTCGACGCCCCAGGTCGGGGTGTTGTAACCGAAGCCGCCCGTGTAGACGTTGCGGTCGTTGTCGGCGAGCAGCGGTCCGACGTCCTTGGTCGGCTGCGGCGTGTTGTCGTAGTAGTAACCGGCGCGGATCGCCCAGGCGCCGAACTTCTTCTCGAGGCCGATGCGGTACGCCCACGAGTCGGACCAGTTGGTCTGGCGGTCGATGTCCGGAAGGCCGGTGCCCGGGAAGGTGATGTTCAGGGCCTTGAAGTCGGACCACTGAGTCCAGTCGGCCTCGAGGGCGACCGTGAACCCGGCGCCGAAGTCGATGCCGACGCCCGTGTTGATCGAGGCCGGGAACTCGATCTGGGTCGCGACGGGATGGACGCCGAACGGGACCTGGGTCGCGACGAGCTGGTCGAAGACCTGGTCGCCCGTCGGCCGCGGCGTGATCGTCGCCGTGCCGTCGTAGTCGACCGTGATCTTGCTCCGGTAGGAGGCGCCGATGCCCACCGAGGGGGCCGGCTTCCAGAGGATTCCCACGTTGTAGCCCCAGGCGCCGTTGGAGGTCAGGTCGCTGTAGAGCTTGGTGTGCGCGACGTCGACCTCTGCCTGGGTGAACGGGTCGACGGCCGCGGTGTTTCGCTCGAGCTGGACGCCGGAGAACCGGTAGTCGGCGCCGGCGGCGATCGAGAGCTCCGGCAGCAGCCGGTAGGAGAGGACCGGGTTGATGTCGGTCGTCTTGATCACGACGTTCTGCGAGATGAACCGACCGCTCCAGAGCTCCGGGACGTCCCATCGCAGGCCCAGGCCGTACGGCGCATCGATCCCGAGGCCGAACTTCAGGTCGGTGGTCAACGGAACGACGATGTAGAGCTGCGGGAGCGCGAAGACCTGGTTCTGCACCTGACCGACCGCGCCCACGCCCGGATACGGGTTGGTGCCGACGAAGGTCGCGCTGTCGCGCCCGAGCACCGCCGCACCGCCCTGGACCGCGAAGTGGTCCTGGAACCCGATGCCGGCCGGGTTGTAGAAGATCGCCGACGGGTCGTCGGCGACCCCCGCGAAGGCGAGGCCCATGCCCGTGGCCTTGGCGCCCTGGGTCATGACCTGAAAGCCCGACGGAAACGCAGGCCCCGCGACCAGCAGACCGATGGCCGCCGCGGCGAGAAAGACGCGCGGCAGCGGGACGTGATGGAGTCGTCTCACGATTCTCCTCCCTCAATTTTTCTGCATGGGGTGCGACCGATGGCGTGTTCCCTGTGCACGATTTGCGGTCAGCCTAGACCCCGGAACCCCGAAAGTCAAAGGAACGTGAGCCGTCGGCCGTGAGCGGTGAGCCGGAAGGGCACGCATTCGGTTTTCCGTTCACGGCTCGCCGCTTCCGGCTTACGATTCGAGCGCCGTGTCCCACGAGAGCGAGATGCCCACCCGCGACGGTTCGGCCGTCAAGTCCGGATCGCGCGAAGCGCCCGTCTCGGTCGGCACGATCCTCGGCGGCCGGTACCGCATCGACGGCGTCCTCGGCTTCGGCGGGATGGGCGTGGTCTATCGAGCGCGCGACCTCAAACTCGACCAGGAGATCGCACTCAAGCGCGTCCGCCCGGATCGCGTCTCGCCGGAGCGCCGCGAGACGCTGCGCCGCGAGATCATCCTCGCCCGCAAGGTGACGCACGAAAACGTCTGCCGCGTCTACGACCTCGTGGAGATCGAGGGCGAAGAATTCGTCTCGATGGAGTACCTGCCCGGGCGGACCCTCAAGGAGCTCGAGGAGAGCGAGGGAACGCTCCCCCTCGGCCGCGGCCTGGCGATCGCCAAGGGCATCTGCAGCGGCCTCGCCGCGGCCCACCGCATCGGCGTCCTCCACCGCGACCTGAAGCCCGAGAACGTCATCGTCGCGGAGGACGGCAAGCCCCACCTGATGGACTTCGGCATCGCGATCGAGAGCTCGCTCTACCGCGGCGACCTGGGCGACACGGTCCCCGGCACGCCCCAGTTTCTGGCGCCGGAGCTTCTCGAAGGCAACGCGCCGGGACCGTGCACCGACGTCTACGCGATGGGCGTGCTGCTCTACGAGATGTTCACGGGCCGCGTCCCCTTCGACGACAGCGACACGGCGCGCCTGGTGCGCCGCGTTCTCTCGGAAAAGGCCCCGCGGGTCGAGACGTTGCGGCCCGACCTGCCGCCGGAGCTGCGCGACATCCTCGAGCGCTCGATCGCCCGCGACCCCGAGGCGCGCTTTCCGGACGCGACGGCGCTCTCCGACGCGATCGCGGCCTTCGAGGGGCAGGTCCTCGACCGGGTCCTCGCCGAGGTCTCCGTCACGCGCGCCCGGATGGTCAAGCTCATGGTGATCCTGGAGGCGAACAAGTCCCTCGCCGCGACCTTCGACCCGACGGAGATCCTGCGCATCATCCTCAAGACCGCGACGTCGGAGACCGACGCCGAGCGCGGCACCATCTTCCTGAAGGACCCCGCGACCGGCGAGCTCGTGAGCCAGATCCTCGAGGGCGGCTCGGTCCGCGAGATCCGCCTGCCCGTCGGCGCCGGCATCGCCGGCACGGTCGCCGAGTCCGGGAAGATCGTCAACAGCGCGGACGCTTATCTCGACCCGCGGTTCGACAAGAGCACCGACAAGTCCTCCGGGTTCAAGACCGAGTCGATTCTCGCGGCGCCGATGCGCACGCCGACCGGCGAGATCGTCGGCGTGGTCGAGATCCTGAACAAGCGACGGCGCCATTTCACCAAGGAGGACGAAGAGTTCCTCGCCGAAGTCGCCACGCACGCGGCCCTCGCCGTCGCGTCCGTGCGCGAGCACGAGACCGCCGTGCGCCGCGCGCGCGACGACGGCGCCGCGACGATCCTCCACGCCGTCGCCCCCCTGCTGTTGCCCGCCGCCTGGCCGGCGGCGCCGGGCTTCGACTCGGCGCCGCTGCGGTGGAGCGCGGCCACGCCGAACGTCCTCTTCTACGCGGTCGCGGCGCGCGCGGGGCGGCTCGCCCTCCTGCTCCTCGAGCACCCGGGCGGCCTGGCGGAATCGGCGGGGCCGCTCGTTCGCGCGCTCGGCGTCGGCCGCCGCCTGCTCGAGAGCGCGGATGCCGCGGCCGTCGTGCGCGGCGTCGCGACGGCCGAGCCCGCCGTCGTTGCCACGGCGGCCTGCTGGGAGGGCGACCGTCTCCACCTCGCGGCCCGCGGAGCGCCGATCCCGTTCCTCCTGCGCTCCGGCCGCCCGCTGCCCTTCGAGCTGTCGGAGTCCGGCGACGTCTGCCAGGTCGTGCTCGAGACCGCGCGCGGCGACCTGCTGGCGCTCGTCTCGACGGGGCTCGGCGCGATGCGCTCGCCGGCCAGGCCGCCCTCGCCCGAGAAGGCCGTCCAGCACCTGGCGCGCGCGGCCGAGACGCAGCCGCTCTCCGCGGCGTTCGCCGGCCTCGTCACCGAGTGGAAGAAGGCGGGCTTCGAGCCCGGCGACCGCGACGTGCTGCTGCTGGGAGCCAGGAGAATCTGACACGCCGGGGCGAGACCGCCTTCGACCGGACGACGCCCCCGGCCGCCCACCGTCCCGGAGGGAGAGGGCGGCTCTTCCCTCTAGGGCAGCACCGCCACCGCCAGCGCGCCGGGACCACCGTGCGCCCCGAGCGCCGGGCCGCACTCCGCGATGAGCACGTCGGACTCGGGGTAGCGCGCGCGGATCTCGCGGGCGATCTCTTCGGCCGCGTCTTCGGCGTCGCAGTGCGCGACCCCGAACCGGCGCGACGCGCTGACCCGCTCGCCCGCCTCGGCGAAGAGCAGGCGCATCATCTTGCGCCGCGCCGCGTCGTAGCCCCGCGCCTTCCCGGCCGCCTCGACCCGACCGTCGCGCGTGAGCGTGAGGATCGGCAGCAGCCCCAGCAGCTTCGCGAAGAACCCGCGAGCGGCCGACACGCGCCCGCCGCGGATCAGGTGCTTCAGCGTCGGAACGGCCACGAACAGGCGCACCCGCGCCGCGGTCTCGCGCGCCACGTCGGCCACCTCCGCGGCGGTCCTGCCCGAGCGCGCGGCCTCGGCGGCCGCCCGCACCACGAGGCCCAGGCCGACCGAGACGTTTCCGCTGTCGACGTGGGCGATGTCGGTGCGGGGAACCGGCCGCGCGCCGACGAGGGCCGCCTGATAGGTGCCCGAGAGGTTCGACCCCAGGTGCACCGACACGATCGCCCCGGCGTGGGTCGCGACGTTGTCGTAGACCTGCGTGAAGTCCGCCGGCGGCGGCTGCGACGTCTTCGGCGCCACGTCGGTGACCGCGAACCGGCCGTAGAACTCGGACGGCGTGATCGTCACCTTGTCGAGGTAGTTCTCGGAGCCGAAGTAGACGCGGACCGGCACGACCCCGACGCCGAGATCCTCGAGCATCGACTCGGGCAGGTCGCACGTCGAGTCGGTGACCACGCCGACGCGCGAGGCGCGGTTCTTGTCGAAGTGCGACTCGTGCTGGGCGCGCATGTCCTCGACCTTCGTCTGGGCGACGTCGGCGTAGCGCGCGGCGACCGCGAAGAGCTTCTCCGGCTCGTTGGTGTGGATGTGGAGGCGGATCTTCGAGGCGCCCCCCGCCATGACGATCGAGTCGCCGAGGAGGGCCGCCTCGCGGCGCAGCTCCCCGCGGTCGATCGCGTCGCCCTCGAGGAGCACCTCGGTGCAGTACCGAAAGAGGATCGCCTCCGGGCTCTTGTCGAAGACGGCCGCCTGGATCTCCTCCGGGGCCACCGGCGTGGGCGCGGTCCGCGCCGACTCGCGGAAGTACTTGACGATGCCCTCGAGGAGGTAGACGAAGCCCTGCGCGCCGGCGTCGACGACGCCGGCCTTGGCCAGCGCCTTCATCTGCTTCGGCGTGTTCTCGAGCGAGGCGCGCGCCGCCTTGAGCGAGTCGGGCAGGAGCACGCCGAAATCGCGGACCTGCTCCGCGCGGTCGGCGACGTGCCGGGCCCAGTCGCGGATGACCGTCAGGATCGTCCCCTCGACGGGCCGCGCGATCGCGGCGTACGCCGACTCGGCGGCCTTGACGACGGCCGCGCCGAAGGCGCTGGTGGTCGCCCGCGGGGAATCGGGCA
>Ga0335070_10002644_pt1 | contig 20822 bp, 20 predicted proteins | sample Lox_Sample_13_FD_206722 | JGI IMG/M metagenome (GOLD analysis project Ga0335070, IMG submission 206722) | Soil microbial communities from Loxahatchee National Wildlife Refuge, Florida, United States - Lox_Sample_1.3 | ecosystem: Environmental > Terrestrial > Soil > Wetlands | place: USA...
CGTACGGGCGGGACTGGACATGCTGGAGACAGCCGTCACTCAGGCGTTGACATGACCATGACGGCATCACGGCATACTGCAGTGCGTGGAGGATGCCCCGGGGGTTCTGCGGATTCTCCGCGAACACCATGCCGGCTGGGTGGCAGCTAGGAAGAAAGGCAAGTGAGGTGAGAGCACCACAACCATTCATGAGTGGAGGCTCGCGATGAAGTCCCATAGCCATATCATCTGGTGCCTGTTCGCGCTGGTCCTGATCGTTGGGTGCGCCTCAACCAAGGTGTCCGGGCGTCAAGAATATCAGGGGGGAAAGATCCCTCGCCCCGGTCACATCTGGATATACAACTTCGCTGCCACGCCCGCCGAGGTTCCGGCCGACTCTGCGCTCGCCGGTCAGCAAGTCGAGCATCCGGCGCCCCAACCCCCCGAGCAGATCGAAACCGGCCGTCAGATGGGCACTCTCATTGCGACGCAGCTGGTCGAGGAGATCCGCGGCATGGGACTGCCGGCGGCGCGGGCTTCGAATGGAACGACGCCGGCGATTAACGATCTTGTACTCCGGGGCTACCTCCTCTCGATCGACGAGGGCAGTGCGACCAAGCGCGTTGCAGTCGGATTCGGCTCCGGGGCATCCGAGTTGAAGGTTGCGGTCGAGGGCTTGCAAATGACAGCCCAGGGACTACGAAAACTCGGTTCCGGCAACGTAGATGCCGCCGGAGGTAAAACCCCGGGGGGTGCGGTTGGAGTTGCCGCCTTGGTTGTCACCAGTAGCCCCGTGGGCCTCATCGTCGGCGGCGGGGCGAAAGCCTATGGGGAGTACAGCGGTAGCGCCAAAATTGAGGGCCGAGCAAAGGCGATTGCGAAGGAAATCGCAGACCAGATTAGACCGAAATTTCAGCAACAGGGTTGGATCAACTGAGGGAATTGGTGAAGATGTTGAACTGGATGCTGCTCTTCGTGCCGGTCACGGTGCTGCTGGAATACGCGAATCCCTCGGGACATGTGTGGATCTTCATCGCTTCCGGTCTCGCTATCATCCCCCTCGCCGGCTGGATGGGACGGGCTACCGAAGAGGTCGCGAGCTATACGGGAGAAGGGGTCGGCGGCCTTCTCAACGCGACATTCGGCAATGCCGCCGAACTCATCATCGGGGTGGTCGCGCTGAACAGTGGGCTTTACGAGGTCGTCAAGGCCTCGCTCATCGGCTCGATCATTGGTAATGTCCTCTTAGTGCTCGGCGCGGCGATGCTGGCGGGAGGCGTTAAGTTCAGTGTGCAAAGCTACAACGCACAAGCGGCTCGGTCGCAAGCGACGATGTTGACGCTGGCGGCCACTGCGCTAATGGGACTGGCCGTGTTTCGGTCGCAGGTAGGGACTGGATATGCGACGCTTGAAATCAATCTCAGCGTCGCCATCGCCTGCATGTTGATCGCCGGCTACGCGCTCAACCTGTGTTTCGAACTGATTACGCACAAGACGTGGTTTGCGGGAGAGCGGAGCGAGAGCGCGGAGCCGACTCGGTGGAGCCTCCGGCAGGCGCTTCTCGTCCTTGTCGGGGCAACTGTGCTGGTGGCCTGGATGAGCGAGATTCTGGTCGGCGCCATCGAGCCGGCGACGCACGCGCTGGGCCTGAACTTCCTCTTCGTCGGCGTGTTCGTGGTCGCCATCCTCGGCAACGCCGCTGAGCATGCCACCGCCGTGCAGGCGGCAATGAAGAATCGCATGGATCTCTCGCTGTCGATTGCCATCGGATCGAGCGTCCAAATCGCGCTGTTCGTCGCACCGGTGCTTGTGCTGTTCAGCCACGTCGTCGGTCCTGCACCGATGGACCTGATCTTCCGCCCCGGCCTCGTCTTCTCGGTCTTCATCGCCATGCTGATCACCGCCCAGGTGGCCGGCAACGGCGAGTCCGACTGGCTGAAAGGTGCGCAGTTGCTCGCTGTCTACATCATCCTGGGGCTGCTCTTCTTCTTCGCACCGGTACCCGCCATGATGGCGCACGGTCCCCGATGAGCCAAAGCGGCAGCCATGGGAGGGGCCGTGGCGGCCATGGTGCGATGGGCTCGTAATTACATCGCTTTGACCAGTTCGGCAGACCATCGGGAGTTGATTCAGCAGCAGTGTTCTCATATCGGCACGAACAAGAGAGCCGTCTGCAGACCCTGGAGGTTGTCCTGCACGATCCGGTCCCCTCGATTTTTGTCGGCTGTGAGCGTATTCTTTCTCCGGTTAATAACCAAACCTCTTCTCGATATGTCGTTGTCGGGCGAATGACAATCCAACACATTTGAATGAGTGTCACGTGCAGAAGAGATATCTCGTTGATCGGTTGCCTGCAGTAACCCGTAGCGTCTGACCATCAAGTAACTGGGAGCATGATTCATATGACTACAGCCGTAGGTTCTCTCACCACACGTCCTTCGTGGAAGGCCCTCGAAGTCCACCACAAGAAGATGCGGGAGATACATCTCCGAACGCTCTTTGCGGATGATCCTAAACGGGGTGCGCGCATGACAGTCGAGGCTGTGGGACTTTTCCTCGACTACTCCAAAAATCGCATCACCGACGAAACGCTCACGCTCCTCATGCAACTGGCGGAAGAGTCCGGCTTGCGTGCGCGGATCGACGCGATGTTTCGCGGGGAGAAGATCAACATCACGGAGAAGCGAGCCGTCCTCCACACCGCGCTCCGCGCCCCGAAAGGGGCGTCGATCATCGTCGATGGTGAGAACGTGGTCTTAAAAGTCCATGCGGTGCTCGACAGGATGGTCGACTTTTCCAACCGGGTCCGGAGCGGCGCGTGGAAAGGCCATACAGGCAAGTGGATTCGCAACGTCGTCAATATCGGCATCGGCGGCTCCGACCTCGGGCCGGTGATGGCGTATGAGGCGCTCAAGCATTACAGCGAGCGGGAGATGACGTTCAGATTCGTCTCCAACGTCGATGGAACCGACTTCGCCGAAGCGGTTCGTGATCTCGATCCGGCCGAGACCCTGTTCATCGTCTCGTCGAAGACGTTTACCACAGTTGAGACAATGACGAACGCGCAAACCGCACGCGAATGGTTACTCGCGGGCCTTGGCGGCGATGCCGCGGCGGTCGTCAAGCACTTTGTCGCGGTGTCTACAAACGCAGAGGAGGTGGCGAAGTTCGGGATCGACACAGCCAACATGTTCGAGTTCTGGGACTGGGTCGGCGGACGGTATTCCATGTGCTCGGCCATCGGCCTTTCGACTATGTTGGCCATCGGTCCGGAGGATTTCCGGGCCATGCTGAGCGGTATGCACCTCATGGACGAGCACTTTCGCACCGCACCATTTGCGCAGAACCTGCCGGTGCTCATGGGCGTGCTTTCCGTGTGGTACACCGACTTCTTCGGGGCCCACACGACAGCGGTCCTTCCGTACGAGCAGTATTTGAAGCGGTTTCCGGCATACCTGCAGCAGTTGACGATGGAGAGCAATGGCAAACATGTCACGCTGAATGGACATGAAGTGACATACGAGACGAGTCCCATTTACTGGGGCGAGCCCGGCACCAACGGCCAACATTCGTTTTATCAACTGATCCATCAAGGAACGAGGCTTATCCCAGCGGATTTCATCGCATTTCATCACCCTCTCAATCCCCTTGGTCGTCATCATGACCTGCTGATGGCGAATGTCTTCGCCCAAGCCGAGGCGCTCGCGTTCGGGAAGACTGCGGAGCAGGTCAAGAAGGAGGGGACGCCGGATTGGCTTGTGCCTCACCGGACCTTCGAGGGCAACCGGCCATCCAACACGATTCTTGCCGAGCGGCTCACGCCAGACGTGCTCGGCAAGCTAGTGGCTCTCTACGAGCACATCGTCTATACGCAGGGAGTGATCTGGGATCTCGATTCATTCGACCAATGGGGCGTCGAACTTGGTAAAGTGCTGGCCCAGCGCATCATCCCGGAACTCGAGAGCCAGAAAGAGCCTGCGCTTAGCCATGATAGTTCAACGAACAACCTGATCCGGCGCTACCGTGCGAAGGGTCGGGCCTGATGGTGCGGCGAGCTGTTGTTGATTCCTGCATAGTAAAGCGAGAACCGTGGACCATTCGTGTTGAAGAAAGGGGTTCATGATGCAACTCGGAATGATCGGACTCGGTCGAATGGGAGCGAACATGGTGAGGCGGCTGCTGAAGGGGGGCCATCACTGCGTGGCCTTTGACATGTCGCCGAAAGCGGTCACAGAACTCGTTCAAGAAAAAGCCGTGGGAGCCTCGTCGCTCAGCGACCTCGTCAAGAAACTGGAGAAGCCGCGGGCGGTATGGCTGATGGTACCGGCAGCGGTGACGGACAAGACCATCGCTGATCTGTTGCCGCATCTCGAGCCGGGAGACATTGTGATCGACGGGGGCAACTCCTACTATATTGATGACATCCGTCGTGCGAAACACCTCGCGCCCAAGAATATTCACTATGTGGATGTCGGCACGAGCGGCGGCGTGTGGGGACTCGAGCGGGGATACTGCATGATGATCGGCGGCGAGAAGGACGTGGTCAAGCACCTCGATCCCATCTTCGCGACGCTGGCTCCTGGCATGGGCAACATTCCACGGACCCCGAAACGCGAAAAGATCGGAGGTACAGCGGAACAGGGTTATCTGCACTGTGGCCCCAACGGCGCCGGCCACTTTGTGAAGATGGTGCACAACGGGATCGAGTACGGCCTCATGGCCGCGTACGCCGAGGGAATGGGCATCTTGCGGGATGCCAATATCGGCAAGCAGAAACACGACGTCGATGCGGAGACTACGCCGCTGCGGGATCCGGAGCACTATCAGTACGACTTTAACCTCCCGGATATTGCCGAAGTGTGGCGGCGTGGCAGCGTGATCGCCTCGTGGCTGTTGGATCTGACGGCTGCCGCGTTGATCGAGGATTCCGCCCTTGCAAAATTCTCCGGCCGCGTGTCGGACTCGGGCGAGGGGCGGTGGACGATCAAAGCCGCCATCGATGAGGCCGTGCCGGTGCCTGTGCTCTCGACGGCGCTCTATCAGCGATTCAGTTCCCGAGGCGAAGCGGATTACCAGGACAAGCTGCTGTCTGCCATGCGGTTCCAGTTCGGCGGCCACCACGAAAAACCGGCCAAGTAATGGACATCGCATGAACGCGCTCCCCTCCGATGCCCTCGTCTTTTTCGGGGCGACGGGCGATCTCGCCTATAAGAAGATCTTTCCGTCTCTGCAGGCGATGGTGAAACGCGGCTACCTCGATGTGCCGATCGTCGGTGTCGCCAAGAGTGGGTGGAATCTCGAGCAGATGCGGGCACGGATGCACGACAGTCTCGAAAAGCATCCCGGCGGCCTCGACCGTTCTGCCTTCGAGAAGTTATGCGGTTTGTTGCGGTACGTGGACGGGGACTACCAGGATCCCACAACCTTTCAGACGATCCGCAAGGAGCTCGGCTCTGCGAAACGGCCCCTCCACTATCTGGCGATTCCCCCTGTCTTGTTTGGAACGGTCATAGAGCAGCTGGCAAAATCCGGCTGCAATCAGGGAGCGCGTGTTGTGCTTGAAAAGCCATTCGGGACTGACCTCGCTTCGGCGGAAGGGCTCAATCGCATCCTCCTGGCAACGTTTCCGGAGACGACGGTCTTCCGGATCGATCATTATCTCGGGAAGCGACCGATTAAGAACATGCTGTACTTTCGCTTTGCGAACGCTCTCCTTGAAACATTTTGGAACCGCACACATGTCCAAAGCGTACAGATCACCATGGCGGAAGACTTCGGCGTCCAGGGACGGGGGCCATTTTATGATAAGACCGGCGCCATTCGTGATGTCATCCAGAATCATTTGTTCCAGATCCTCGCCAACCTGACCATGGAGCCTCCGCTCAGAATGGACAGCGAATCCATCCGGGATGAAAAAGTGAAAGTCCTGAAGGCCATTCCACCTCTCGACGAAAACAACCTTGTGCGGGGCCAATTCCGAGGTTATCGCGCAGAGAAGGACGTGATGTCGGATTCGCAGACGGAAACCTTCGCGGCCGTGCGCCTGGAGATTCAATCATGTCGTTGGCAAGGAGTGCCGTTCTTCATCCGTGCCGGCAAGTGCTTGCCGGTCACATGCACTGAGATTCTGGTTCGGCTGCGGCGTCCCCCTACCGCATATCCGGCCGCGAGTTTGTCGCCAAATCATCTGCGATTCCGCATTAATCCCGACACGACGCTGGCGTTCGGCATGATGGCACCAAAAATCGGTGATGAGCGGGTTGGGCAAGTGATCGAGGCGTTGGTCAACCGCAACGCTCAACCGGATGAGGTGGATGCCTACGAACGTGTATTGACAGACGCGATGGCCGGTGACGCCACCTTGTTTGCCAGGCAGGATTATGTGGAAGAGGCCTGGCGAATCGTCGATCCGGTGTTGAAGCAGCGGACGCAAATCTATGAATATGATCCGAACACTTGGGGGCCGGCTGAGGTGGAACGAAAAGTGATGCCTCCCGACGGCTGGGTTAATCCGACCGTCTCTACGTGAAACGTAAGGCGAGAGGCGAGTACGGAGGGTTTGTCTCGTGTGTTTGATTTCTTTTGTTTGTTTGGTTTATCTCGTTCATCGAACGCAAGGCGCCAAATAAACCAGATGAACTAAACAAACTAGATAAACCAGATAGACCAGACGAACCAAACAAACCAGATGGACAAGAGGTTGAACTTGAGCCTGGCGCAGATACTCGAGCAGCGATGCTTCTTTCTGTTTCTGGCGCTCCTGGCTCTGTTGATCGCACTGCCGTTTCTGGCCGAGACTGCTCACGGCCGGCTGATACTGACGCTCATCAACGTCACCGTGATGTTAACCGCGGTTGCAGCGGTCGGGCGCTCTCGGCTCTCACTTGTCATTGCGGTTTTTCTGGTTGTGCCGGCGCTTGTGTTACGGATTCTAGCGATCGGATCGAGCATGCCAGGGTATTTCGCAGTGTCAATGGCATTCAATGCTGCCTTCTATACCTATGCGCTCGCCGATCTCCTGCATTACGTGCTTCAACGGGACGTGATGACCGGCGACAAGCTGTACGGCGCCGTTTGTGCGTACATACTGATCGCCGTATTATGGGCCAACCTGCATGGCGTGGTGCAGTATGTCTACCCTGGCGCCTATGGCTTCGGGGGAACGCCAAAAGTGCTCGACATGACGGAGTTGATCTATTTCAGCTTTACCGCACTCACGACATCAGGTTTCGGTGACGTGACCCCCCTGTTGGCCCAGTCCCGCTTCCTGACGATCCTGGAGATGGTGACGGGCGTGATGTACGTGGCCATTCTGATCGCGCGCCTGACCGGTGTCTATCCGGTCGTGGCAAAAAAGCCGTAATGCAACAGACATTTGAATCATAGCCACGGCACCTCATGAAGATTGACGTGCTGCCAGACGCCGACTCAGTCGCCCGCGAAGCGGCCGAGATTATCGCCCGGGAGGCTCGAGCAGCTGTAGCCGCGCGGGGCAGTTTTGTTATTGCCGTGAGCGGGGGCCGCACGCCCTGGATGATGTTGCGCGCACTCGCACATCAGGACATGCCGTGGGACAAGGTGCATGTGGTGCAAGTGGACGAACGAGTGGCCCCCGCCGGGCATGCCGATCGCAACCTGACGCATCTACACGAGACTTTGCTCAAACATGCGCCGCTGTCTGTGGGTCACATTCATGCGATGCCGGTCGAAGCTTCTGACCTCCAGGCGGCGGCAGCACAATATGCCATGACCCTTCAAGAACGCGCCGGTTCGCCGCCTGTGCTTGATCTGGTTCACCTCGGGCTTGGACCCGACGGCCACACGGCGTCGCTGGTTCCAGGGGATCCGGTACTGAACGTGACCGACGCAGACGTAGCCGTGACCGGGATCTACCAGGGAAGACGCCGGATGACATTGACCTATCCCATCCTCAATCGCGCGCGATGCATTCTCTGGCTGGTTACCGGCAGCGAGAAGGCTGGAATGCTCACCCGCCTGCGCGACGGAGACCGATCGATTCCAGCCGGCCGTATTCACCAAGCCCAAGCGCTTGTGCTGGCCGACCGGGCAGTGGCCGCATAATCGGGCTCAACGCCTGCTCTCAATCGGAAATCAATTTCCTAGCTGAGTCTGCTCAACGGCTGAAGTGGAAAAGTGCGAGCACGTACAATGCGGACGCCGCGAGCTGGCAAGCCGTGATCAAGAGGCCGTAGCGCAGCCACTTCACGAAGGTGACGCGTTTGCCGTTCTGCGCGCAGATGCCCACGCTGACGACATTGGCAGAGGCACCGATCAGGGTCGCGTTGCCACCCAGGGTAGCGCCGAACATCATGGCGACAAACACGGGAATCGTGCCAGCTGGCCAGTCGGTGAAGTGGACTCCAAGCGCAGCCTCGGGGACTGCTTCAACCGCCACCAGGTACCCCTTGACCATCAAGATCGACGCAGCAACGACCGGGATATTCGCCAGGAGGCTCGACAGGAGGCCGATCCCTGCAATCAACCCCAACGCAGCGAGCGCGAACTCCGTCCCAAACCATTCGTACAGCTTGAGCGAAAAGTTCTGCAGCAGCCCGGTCTTTGTGATGGCCTGGACCAAGAGGAAGATACAGCCGAGAAATACCAGCGTCTTCCAGTCGATATCACGGAGCACATTGTCCACCGACTCAATTCTGGCACCATAGATCACCAGCAACGCCAGCGAGGCCGCGATGATAGCTGCTGGCGGCGGACCAAGGTGGGTCGGCAGATCCTCGCCGAACAAAAACAACCCGACCATAATCGCCAGCACCGCAAGCGCCAGCAAGGCGAATCCCGGCCGCTGGAGGTGTTTCTCAGACTCTCGCGGCGGCAGGCGCCGCTGGACGCGCCACAGATCTGGCATGAGCAGCGGCAGCAAAGGAATGAGAACAAGCAGCGAAAGCAACCCACCGAGGCTCACCTTGTGAAGGTACTGGCTGAAGGTCATGCCGATCGAGCTGCCGACGAGGAACGTGGCTGGATCGCCGACAAGGGTCAAAAGCCCTGCCGAATTGCTGACGATGGCGGTGAGGATCATCGGTCCGACGAAGTCTACTTCTAGCGCCGTCGCGACGCGGATGATGATCGGGGCAAGGAGGATTACCGTCGTCGCGTTGGGGAGAAAGGCACACAATGGCGCGACGAGAGCGACAAGCAACAACAGGAACCGCTTGCCGCTTCCCCGCGTTGCACGGAGATAGACGGTGCCGATGCGGTCGAAGATGCCTGTGCTGGCGAGGGTGCGCGCGACCACCATCCCACCGAACAGTAGCGCCAGCGGCCCGCCGGCAGTCCTCACGGCCGCGATCACATCATCCTCGCTGAGGATATTGAATCCGAAGAGCAGACTCACGCCAAGCAGCGTTGCGACTGCCATGTCGATCACGTCGAACGCGATCGCCAGAATCACCGTCCCGAAGACTGCCATCGTCATATAGATCTGCAGTTCGGTCATGCTTGACTCCTATCGATCAGCGGAGAGGCGGGGAGTACATCAGGCCGCCTTGCGTCCAAAGACGATTCAGGCCTCGCTCAAGATGGACCGGGCTGTGACTTCCCAGGTTGCGTTCGAAGATCTCGCCATAGTTGCCCACGCTCTCGATGGCGCGCAGTGCCCATTCGGGATCTGTGCCGAGTTCTTGGCCCAACCCTCCGTCCGCCCCCAGCGCCTGCCGTAGAGCAAGATGCTTCGCGCTCTCCCGGATGGCGCGCACATTCTCTTGCGTAATGCCGTTTTCCTCCGCCGCGATAAGCGCAAAGAGGACCCAGCGCACCAGTGTCAACCAGTCGTCGTCGCCGCTCCGTACGGCCGGCCCGAGCGGTTCTTTTGATATGCGTTCTGGAAGGATGTTGAAGGTCTGGCCAGCCGGTGCACGCAAACGCGCAACGGCGAGTTGGGAGACATCCGATGAATAGGCCTTGCAGCGGCCGGCGAACAACGCATCGGCGACTTCGATCGCAGAGTCAATCACAAGCGGCCTCACGCTCAGGCCTCGGGCCGCGAAGTGGTCGACAAGGTGACGCTCGTGAGTGGTGGCCTTCTCGACACAGATCGTTGCTCCATTGAGCTGAGCGACTGATTTCACACCGGCTGTCGCAGGGACCATGAAGCCCTGCGCGTCGTAGAGGAGAACTCCGGTATAGAGGACTTTGAGACCCGCCTCACGGTTCAGCGTCCATGTGCTGATTCGCGCGAGCAGGTCGACAGCATTGGACTTGAGCGCGGGGAATCTTTCCGAGGCCCGAAGCGGAACGAATGTGACCTTCCCGGCATCGCCGAGTACAGCTGCGGCCACCGCGCGGCAGAAATCCACCTCCAGGCCGGACCAGCGTCCCGCTGCGTCTTTCATCGAAAAGCCGGCGATGCCGTTGCTCACTCCGCAACGCAACGTTCCTCTGGATTTAACTTGCGCGAGCGTGTCGGCTGCCGTAACGGCCGGTGCAAGCCAAAAAATGATGAAGAGTGCGATGGCGGCGGGAACTAAGCTCTTTCCGGACTCATGAACAATTCCCATTGAGATGGTCGGGAGTCTCCCGTTGCAATAGGAACCGAACAAACGGGCGCAGTCTAGCGAGAAACGAGGAGAAAGTCACCTGGTAAAATGGAGCGATAGGACCGAGATTTCAGAACGATTTGAACATGTAGCGAGTGCCGATCTCGATATTCCAATCGTACGCTCCGATGACATTTGTCCCCCAAATCCCAACACCGGGACGCAAATACACCCCCCATCGTCCCACTACATTCCGACCAAGTTCGAATTCGGCCGTCATACTGCTCTTCGTTTTCTGCTGCCAATCGATTTGCCAGACCCCCTGCACAGTGGTCCACCAACGCTCGGCCCAAATGGTATTAATCTGAACCGAGGCATTGGTGAGAGAGATGTCCTGTCGAGAAGGATCGCCGCCGGCCGAGACCGAATGTTGGAACACACCGAACAGGAAGGACTCCCATTGAGGGAGGAAACGGCCTGTGGCGATGATTGGGCCAACCGTATACTTTCCAGTTCCTAAAATGTCGTCAGATGCGGTGGGAAATGAGGAGGCGGCGCCGATCAAGAAGGCGTATTCCGGCGTATTGTAGGCGCGCCACCCGAGTACGGCTGATACATTGCCCAAGCCTTGTGCACTGCTCATGCCGGGAATATTGGGGTCGAGCCACCGGTGGACTGGCGTATCGACTCGAAGCAACCAGTTTCCCTGGAATGGGATGTCCACTCGGGCGACAGTATCGGAGAGCCGAGCGCCATGAGACAAATCGGCGTATTGAGAGGAGAGCTGCACACGGCCCACGATCGCAGTGGGATCGGTTCCATACTTGGCGGCGAGCTTTCTGAGTCGCTCGGCTTCCGCGAGTTCTTCAGGAGAAAGTTTGGGCCTCAGTACTGGCGGGAGAAACCCGGGTTCGCGACGCGGACCTTCAGGCTTCTGTTCCGAAGCGGAATCGGGCTCGCTGGTGGCGGAGGTATCGGCGCCCTGATCAACTGGATTGTCACTCTCGCTCTCGTGGGAACTTTTCGACGGCTCCGCTGCGGATGCAAGATGCAGGCTTCCAATCCAGAGCCAAATACCCAATACTGAGCAGAGGCCCACCAAGACAATCCCGCACCACGAATCTCGGATGCAAGATCCGCGTTTTCGGTAGCTGGTGAAGGTCGCAATCACTATGCGCATTCATTCTTCACACTAAACCCTATTTCGTCAACCGATTCGATCCACCGATTGTTTCTTATGACACGAGAGGGGAGAGATGTTTCTCTTGAGACAACGATGCGGTGCAGCGACCGACGTATCGATCACTGAGAAGGCGGTCCAGGTTTTGGGAACTGTTCGAGCACGCGTTGAGAAAAGAACGGGGTCATGAACACCCACCGCGCGCCGAGTTGTACTGTCCAGTCCAAACCTAAAAATGTATCCCTTCCCATCACTCCCGCGCCGTATGAGGCAAAGACGTTCCAATGTTGATCGAACCGGTGGCCGACCTCGCCCAGCAGGTTCATCGTAGTCTTTCGGTTCTGGTTCCAATTCATGTCCCATTCCATGGACGCAGTAGTCCACCATCGCTCAGACCAGATGGTGTTGAACGCTGACGTGACCCGCATGAAGTGGAGGTTGGCGCGGCTGGGATCACCTCCGACAGAGCTGTAGTCCTGGGCAAATGTAAAGAACAACGAGCGCAGCCTGGGTAACGGGACCGCCGCCGCGGCTCCTGGCCCAACGGTATATTTTCCTGTACTCAGTTGATCGTTCGAGCCTGTCGGAAACGTGGCATCGCCGCCGACGAATACCGCCAACTCCGGGCTGGCATACACTCGCCCGCCAAATCGAACCAATAGATCGCTCGCGCCATTCGTCGTGAATCCGCGGGGCTGGTTCAGGTCGGCCCACACATAGGGCATGGTCACCCGCATGATAAAGTTGGGTGTGATGGGCAGTCGGGCCTCTGCAGTCGCCGTATCGGTGCGCAGATTGTGGAGGAACGTGTTGTGCCCGTATTCGAGTTGATAGTATCCGTTGATGGCGGTCGGGTCGGTTCCGAATACTGCCGCCGCCGCCGACAGGCGCTTACGTTCTTCTTCAAGGCGCGCCTGCTCCTCAGGTGTGGCGCCGTAGAACCGCGACTCCATCCGGCCAAGCACGCCCCCCGGCTTCTCCTCCGCAGATTCGGTATGTTTATCGTCTTGAGCTTGGGTTTCAGCGGTTGGTGAGGCATCTGCGGCAAGAATTTCAAGTGGAAAGAGACTGAGCCATAGAAATAGACAAGCGGTCACTGTTACAGGGATTGATGTCACGATCCGAGTCAGCGTCCTTCCATTGGAAGCTGTTTGAAGAGGCGTTCGGGAATCAAAGGCGTCTTGAATAGCCAGCGTATGCCGGCCTGCACCGTCCAATCTACGCCCAATGGCGTATTGTCTCCCGTAATTCCCACGCCGGGTCCGGCAAACACGTTCCAATGCCCAAACCGGTAGCCGACCTGGCCCACTACGTACGACGCGGTTTTTCGGTGCACATTCCAATCACTGTTCCAGGTTCCCCCGACAGAGGTCCACCAATTCTCGGACCAGATGGTGTTGAAGGTCCCTTGGACTTGCATGAAGTGGACGTCGGGGCGGGCGGGATCGTCGGTAACGGAATTGTAATCCTGGACCACAAGATAGAACATGGAGCGCAACCGGGCCAACGGGGAAGCCAGCACGACGCCCGGTCCAAGGACATACGAGCCTGTGCCCAGTTGCTTCTCCGAGGCCGTGGGAAACAAGACATCGGTCCCGAGGAACACGGCGACATACTCGCTCGCATACACCCGCCCACCGACGCGGAGGACCAGGTCACTGGTGCCATTTGTCGGAAATCCCTGCCGCTGGTTCTGATCGGCCCACACATAGGGCATGGTGACCTGGACGCCGAAGTTGGGCGTGACCGGGAGGCGGATGACGGCAGTTGCTGTGTCCAGACGAAGACCATGGGTGAACTCAGCGTGCCCATACGTGAGTTGATAGTAGCCGATGATGGCGGTCGGGTCGGTCCCGAATACTGCTGCCGCCGCCGACAGGCGCTTACGTTCTTCTTCGAGCCGCGCTTGCTCTTCAGGTGTGGCGCCGTAGAACCGCGACTCTATCCGGCCACGAAGGCCCCCCGGTTTCTCCTCCCCCGATTCGGTACCCTGTTCGCCTTGAGTTTGCGTTTCAGCAGACGGCGCAGTATCTGCCGCAAGAACTTCGGTTGGCAGAAGACCGATCACGATGAGCAGCCCAACGCTCATAGCGGCCAGGATCGATGTCATTGGAAGGAAGAGCTCTCGATCCCTGCGCAGGTCGAAGGCCATCTAGCCAGCCCCGTGTCCATGCTCCGCCGCAGGTGAAGACTTAGGCGACTCTTTATACACCCATGCCTCAAGAAGCCGGTATGAGACGGCCAGCACCATCGGCCCGATAAAAATCCCGACCAGACCGAACGCGATGAGGCCGCCAATAACACCGGCGAGGACCAGGAGCAACGGCAGGTCAGCGCCCTTCTTGATCAAAATCGGACGCAAAGTATTGTGCAATACGGGACCAGTTATGATGGTCCACAGGATCAGCATCAACCCCCAAGCGATTGATCCCATCCAGAACAGCCAGATGATTGCGGCCAGCATGACCAGTCCCGCTCCGACCTGAGCCACCGCAAGCACAAAGATGATGGCGGTCAGGATTGTCGCAAAGGGCACGCCGGCGACCGCGAGGCCGATGCCGCTCAAAATAGCTTGCACAAACGCCGTCACGACGACGCCGAGCGCAACGGCACGGATTGCTTTTCCGGCAAGAATGACTGTACTTTCACCCTGCGCTCCGGCCAGCCGCAAGCCAAAGTGGCGAATTCCTTCTGCCGCCGTTTCGCCGGAGGCATAGAGGATGGCCGAGACGACCACAGTGAGCAAGAACTGGAGGGCCATCATGCCGAAACTGCCGATCTGCGCAACGAACCAGCCAACGACTGCCCCGGCGTAAGGAGCGAGCTTCTTCGCCAGATCCTCTTTTCCCAAAACGGCCAGGTCGCTCCACGCTTGCGCCGCTCGCTTGCCGACGAGGGGAATCGTCTGGAGCCAGTCCGGAGGTTGCGGCAAATGAAGCGTGGTTAGAGCTCCGGCCCAGCCGGTGATGACGTCGGCATTGGAAACAATCGTTCCGATCGCTAGCGACAGCGGCACGACGAGCACGAGGAGAAGGATGCAGGTCATCACGACGACCGCGAGCCCGCGCCGTCCCCACAACCATCCTTGAATACGCAAGAGGACCGGCCAACTCGCAACGACAATCATGGTCGCCCAGATTATCGCGGGCAGGAACGGCCGGAGGATCCAGAGTGAACCGGCGATGAGCCCACCGGTGAACAGCACCGCAAAAATTGTACGTGTGATGTCCTGTGTGCTGGCAGCTGAAGCCATGAGCGAGCCCCTCCCTTATTCCGACCGCGACGAAGTATTGACTATCAACGTAATGATCGTAAGTGGCATTCGACGGAGATCTGCGCGTGCAAGCCGCCGGGCATGATGAGGTCACGTGGTAAGAGACACATGCCCCGAGGCGCTTGGTGATGAGACAGATGCTGCTACCATTACGAGAGTGAACTCAGTATGAATAATGTGGGCCAGGTATGATACGCTCGCAACGCAACCAAAGATCACTACGACGCTGAACCGACGATTGAATGAGGGCAATCACCCCCACTTGAGCTTCATCACCAGAACCGCTCCGGAAAGCACGAGCGTTACCCCGGCGGCGAGCATCACGGAGACCAACCCGACAACTTCAGTGACAGCCATGGCGGATCTCGGACGACGGCGACGATTTCCTGGGGCACGGGACGCGACTCTAATTTATCCCCAAGAGAATAGCAACATGTCCAACGCATCATTCGGCGCTCAGCCTTCACGGAGCACCAGGCCGTCGCCTCTGAATCAACCATGTCTACGTTGCAGGCCAAAAACTCTCACGCAACGGTGCCCATCATGAAACGCGGCCTGTGCGCAAGCATTGCCACCTTCATCATGTTGCTCCTCGTGAGCCCTTACGCTGCGGAGGCAGGCGTCGTCGTGCTCAAGAACGGCGATCGGGTCACCGGCCGGATCATCAAAATGCAAGATAAGCGGCTGGAGATCGATCCCGGGTATGCGGATATCATGAAGATCAAATGGGAAGACATCAGGAGCATTACAACCGACATTCCCATGTCGATCCAGCTGTTCGGAGAGGCGGACATGCCCGAGACCGTGGAAGAAGGCAGGGCCCACCGGATCTTCGTGCGCACGCTCGGTGAAGAGGGGCCGATCCGGCTCGAAGACGTGCGCGCGATCAATTTGTCGGAACAGGACTATCGTGGATACATCAGCGGGGGGGGGAACCAAACATCCGGCAACACAAAGACCCAGGCGTTCAATATCACCGGGAACCTCACGTATCGGAGACTCGAGCATCGCTTCATCCTGGACGGCAAATATAATCGCGCGCAAGCCGACAACGCTGACACAGCCAATAACGGCGCCTTCAGTATCAAGTACGACTACTTTGTGACGCGTCGGGCTTACGTGGGGGGCTTCAATCTTGTCGAAACGGATCAGTTCCAGAATCTCAGCATACGCAACACCAGCGGCGCTTTGCTCGGGTACGATCTTCTCGACCGAGAACATCACAATTTGTCGATCGGCGCCGGCCCAGCAGGCGTCTATCAGGACTTCACCACGGAGGCAGCGACCATCACTCCCTCAGCGACGTGGCTGTTGCGATACCAATTCATGTTCCGCGGGGATGACGTCGTCTTTTTTCATAAGCAACAGGGCTTTAGAGATTTGGGCCATGGATCGGCCACTCGCATCAATGCCGATCAGGGGATTCGGGTCTCGATCCTAGGAACAAACTGGCATGTGCAATTTGAATATGATCTCAGATACAACTCGTTACCGGTTTCTGGCCGCAAGTCTACGGACACCAACGTCATTGTTGGATTGAGTTACGACATCAAGCCCTGACCCTCTCGGTCTCTCTCTTCTGCTTGTTGCTCCCCTTGACTATCCTGACAATCCAAATCAGCACCCATATCAAATCCCCTTCGTCTTGGTCTAGAATAGCAATGAACTTTCTGGAAAAGTCTCATGCCACAGATGGTCCATCAAATGCTCAGTGTCCTGGTTCTCGCAGGTCTCCTTCTTGGGTCGCAGGGTGGCCTTTCCAGGGCAGCCGAGATAGACCCATCGGGGAAAACTGCGCTCGCGTTGCAGTGTGCCGAACGGCTTGAAAAGTGGTTCCCCCTGATCACCATTCAAACGAAGGAGCTTGATCTGGAACACATAAAAATCATTCGAGTCGAGCAGCAGCTCGTTGTCATTCCTCTGAAGCAGCCACATGGAAACGTAAGGGGAATACGCTGGCAGCCCAAAGAGCTGACGGAAACATTGGACTACATCCGGTTCCTGCAGCAAGGAAAAATCGGTGCTGTGAACGTGTTGCCCTTCCTTTCTGATCCAGCCGAATTGTACATGAGGCAGGGAAACGTCTTGGACGAACTGAAGGGGTGCCAGCAAAAGGAGCACGTTCAGGAAGCCCTTGGACAATGCACGGAGTGCACCGTACGGGAATGGCTGAATATCAAACCGTAAGACGCGATGGACCAAACACAACGCTCTGTGGTAACAAGCGCGAGCCCATGAAGGGAAACCCAGAAGAGGAGCCCATGAAATCAAGAATAACAAGAGTCAACATCCTGGGCGCCACCCGCGCCGTCGTGAGCGTTTTCGTAGGGCTGACGTTGTGTAGTCCTGTGCTTGAGGCCTGGGCACTGCCCACCGCCATAGAATTGCTGCAGGAGTTGCAGGTTTCGGATAGCGACCGGCAGAGCATCCAGGAAGGCAAAATTATCACGTGGAGCACCACTGAGGGATCGGACCGAGAACTTGCTCTTGGTATGGCCATGCTGGCCAAGACAAAACCTGAAAATCTTGTCCCGCTCTTTCGTGAGGCGGCGGCGTTTAAGAACGTCTCGGCGATCATTGCGTATGGCAAGATTGTGGGCGAAGGGACCGTGGCCGACTTCGCGGGGGTGAAGCTGGCTCCAAACGGAGAGAAGGAAGCCCGGCGCTACCTCGAAGCGAAACCGGGCGACGACCTGAATCTGGACACCAAGGAGATCGCGGCCTTTCGAGCGCTGAAGTCCGCCAGCAAGGATGGGGCGGTGCCGATTCAGAAAGTGGAGGCGCTGATACGCGAGGGGTTGCTGGCGCGCTACCGGGCCTACCATTCAAAGGGGCTGGCAGGCATTGCGCCGTACGCACGCAAAAGCGGACATCAGACCCTTGCGAGCGACGAACTGTCCATCGCGACGAAGCAATCGAAGCTCATGGCCAAGTACCTCCCTTCCGTGTACAACGCATTGCTCAATTATCCGTCCCTTAAGTTCAAAGAAGCCGATGAACTTGAGGAACAGTTTTTCTGGGTGACGATCGAAGTCTTCGGGCGTCCGACCTACGTGCTGTCTCACCGCTTGCGCTTCCGGATCGGCGAGGCCTATGTCTCCGTTGATCGCCACTACTACGCGAGCCATGATTACAACAGCCTGCAGCAAGGAGCCGTAGCGCTGCCAACGACGAACGGGATCGTTGTGACCTATCTTAGCCGTGTGTCAACCGACCAGGTCGCCGGATTTGGGTCCTCGGCGAAGCATCCTGTGTCTCGTGCGCTGATGGCGCCCTACCTCAAGGATCTGCTCGAAGCCCTTCGGGCCAAGGCTGAGAAGCAGTAGCGCGATGCTGACTCAAGGCCATCAGCAATCCTGACGCCCCGACATCGGGATCTTCAGCTGACTGCGCAATTGCCCGGACCTGCTGCCCTGGTGAAGGTGAGTGTGAACGGAAAGAACGAGGCTCCTTGCGCAGACAGGCATGGATGAACACAGAGTGACATCTCCCCGGCCTCCAGAAAACCAATGCCGGCCCAATAAGGCGAGGCAGACCGAGTGCGGCCAGGGAGAATTGGAACGAAAACTCTACGGCGCCAATGCCTCTCTAGGCCTTATCAAAACAGTTCATTTTGGACATGTCCAAAAACCTTCCCGATGAAATATTCGTTGACCAGTGAAATTTCATAGGGTTTCGTGTCATCGTACGGTGAATCAAAAAGAAAGCTCTATGGTAACGATCTCAAGCCCATGAGGGGAAACCCAGAAGCGGAGCCCATGAAATCAAGAATAACAAGAGTCAACATCCTGGGCGCCACCCGCGTCGCCTTGAGCATGTGGGTAGGACTGGTGTTATGCAGTCCTGTGCTTGAGGCGTCGGCGCTGCCCCCTGCAGATGAAGTATTGCGGGAGCTCCAAATTTCGGACAGCGACCGGCAGAGTGTCCGGGAGGGCAATATTGTTACGTGGACAGCCACTGAAGGATCGGATCGGGAACTCGCCCTCGGCATGGTCTTGTTGGTGAAGACCAAGGCTGAGAATCTTACCGACCTCTTTCGTGAGGCGGCTGCGTTCATGAACATTAAAGTGATCACTGCGTTCGGTAAGATTGGGAACGAAGGGACACTGGCCGACTTTGCAGGGGTGACGCTCACTCCAAACGGCGAGAAGGAAGCCCGGCGCTACCTCGAAGCGAAACCGGGCGATGACCTGAATCTGGACGCCAAGGAGATGGCGGCCTTTCAGGCGCTGAACTCAGCCAGCAAGGATGGGGCGGTGCCGATTCAGAAGGTAGAGGCGCTGATACGCGAGGGATTGCTGGCGCGCTACCAGGCTTATCACACGAAGGGGTTGGCAGGCGTCGCGCCGTACGCGCGCAAGAGCGGACCTCATCTCCTCGCGAGCGACGAGCTGTCCATCTCTACGAAACAATCGAAACTCCTTGCGAAGTATCTTCCCTCCGTGTACGACGTGCTCGTCAAGTATCCGGCCGCCACCCTAAAACAAGGCGAGGAATTCGAGGAACAGTTTTTCTGAATTAATAGCGAAGTCTTTGACCGTCCGACCTACACCCTGTCTCACCGCATGCTCTTCCGGATCGGCGAGGCCTATGTCTTCGTGGATCGCCAGTACTACGCCAGCCATGAATACAACTGTCTGCAACAAGGAGGGGCGGCGCTCCAAACGGAGGGCGGCACGGTCGTGGTCTACCTCAGCCGTGTCTCGACCGAGCAGGTTGCCGGATTTGGATCCTCGGTGAAAAAGTCCGCCTCTCGTGTCCTGATGACACCCTACTTCAAGGACTTGCTTGAAGCCCTTCGGGCGAAGGCCGAGAAGCGCTAGCGTGGTGCTGACTCAGGCCGATCACGAGTCACAATGCTGAGTCATTGAATATTCAACTGACTGCGCAATTGCCCAGGCTGGTGCCCCGGCGAAGGCAAGTATAATCTGTGAGGGCACTCCCTCTGTGGCCGAGTCTATGGTTCAATCTTGGTGATCTTCGACCCCTGCAGCCCCAACCCCGCCATCAGCCCCTGCTGGCTGAAGATGAAGGCATAGACGTCGCTCCGGCCCGTCGTCGTCGTAAGACTTTTCCCCGCGCCTTTTTCCACGACGACGATGCTGGGACCGACCCCGACCTCCCACCCCGAGCTGTTGTCCAGATACTCCAACGCTTTCTCGTTCATGAAGAACATGACGTAGCCGAACGATTGCACGCCGGCCTGAAGACCGTAGGATGCCGCCGTCGTACTGTAATACCCGACGGTTGCCCCATCTTTTTTAAGGGCGCCCTTTCCATAGTGGGCCCCGACGATAAAGCCACCCTTCGTGATGCTCGGAAACACCAAGATGCCTTTGGCCTCCTTCCGAAACGTCTGCGCCTCCGGTGTATCCTCGAGCAGTTTCTTGAATGCCGCATCCGCGTCACGATCGATCTGCGCGGCCGCCGCGGATTGCCCTGCCGACGCGATCGAAGTCTGAAGCGAGACCGCGAATCCCAGAGAACAAAGTAGCATGATCAGCGTTTCGTATCTCATTGGTTGTTCCCTCCCGGAAGCTCTCTTACATGGTTCGTTCCTCTTGCCCATTGGTGCTGCGTGTCACTTCATGATGGTCCCGCTGTCCACTTCAGCTCCTCTGCCTCCTCCTTTCGTCTTTGTTTACTCGGCCTAGCTCTCGTCAGGAGAGTGTACGGTTTGCTTCTTTCGATGAGCAGCCAAGTCATGCACGCAGGCGGCGTCCTCGGACGATTTATCCGTCCAGGGACCGACACCCATGTTGACCTGACCTTGAATGTGCGCCCCTTCTTCCATCGAAAAGGAGGCGGCATGAACGTCACCGATCAGGATAGCAGGCTTGAGGAGCTGCACCTTCTCGGTCGCGGTGATGGTCCC
>Ga0335070_10002645_pt1 | contig 20819 bp, 18 predicted proteins | sample Lox_Sample_13_FD_206722 | JGI IMG/M metagenome (GOLD analysis project Ga0335070, IMG submission 206722) | Soil microbial communities from Loxahatchee National Wildlife Refuge, Florida, United States - Lox_Sample_1.3 | ecosystem: Environmental > Terrestrial > Soil > Wetlands | place: USA...
AGCCGACTCGCCCGCACCCCCCCTCCCCCCACCCCGATATGTCGAAACAAAGGAGTTAGCGATAGAGTTGTTGCGAAGTCGTTTGGAATCAATGCGAGTTCCGCAAAATATGTCGGGCAAAGGGTTTAGCGGCGCGGGTTTCAAAGAGCTGACGAGCGGCGACCGTAGGGCCGCAACTCTATTATAACGCTCGGGTCAAGTGGAAAATTAGCTGAGAGCTATAATCAAGATTGTGCACGAATGGAATCAATGGGTTAGAGGGCAGGATTTTTCTACAAATCTGGGGCGCCCAGACAAGCACGAGTGCTCCCGCCCTAGCCAGAAGCGGGCTAGGACGGGCCACCCACGTCTCTGGTGGTGCGAGGCGAAGGCCGGGCCCCCCGCCGCGGGCCACACCCCAGTTCATTGTCTGACGACAGTTATGCCCCGCACTGCTGCATAATGATTTATTTCATCAGCAATCCGACGGGGAGGATATTCGAGTTTGTTAGGGCCTTTCATCTTGTTGCCCCATAAAGATACTTGATCCATCCACACGATCCTCGATCGCGGTGGTAGGCGATCTATTCGTGCTTTGATTGCCTTTAGTCCATGCAAGGCTGTCTTTCTATCAAAGACTTCTTCGGGCGCTTTCGTTCGGTTCGTCGTGTAGAGCAAACAGAAATTCCACCCGCCATTCGAACCTCGCCAACTGTAAAGCTCATACGTATACAGCAGGTCCTTTTGATCTTTTGGCTGTTGCGTGGATCCAAAGACGGTTAGTGACCAACAGGTGAGCCATACAACGAAGAGTCTTCTCATACATTGCCTCTTATTGGTTAGGCGCACACATGGTTCCGCACGGGTTGTCATATCCCCATGTCCACGCATCTATGTCGGGATCCGGGACTTGCGAAACCATGTCTGACAGGCCGTGTTTGGAAGACCACCCACCGTATGCGTCCGACAAAGGGCGGGAAACGATGCTGCCTCAACCCGCGATCCGGCGCAACTCCATCTTCCAGGTGTTCAGCTTCACCGGCCCGGCTTCACCGAATGCGTAATATCGATAACTGCTCCAGCGCCACTGCTCCGGCGACGTCACCAACCCGCGCATGACCGGATTCCGATGCATGTACTTGAGCTTCTCGATCCGCTTTCTCTCACTCCACACGTTGAAATCGTAGAAGCGGAGTTGCCAGAAGTGTCGCAGCCGCTCTTCATCCCATAACCTCATCTGCCGCGCGTCTTTGCGCCGCTCCGGGCGCAGCAGCTTTCGGGCGACGCGTTGCTTCAAGACCTGCATCACGGTGCCGAGACTTCCCTCTTCGAGTTCGTTGATGAGCAGATGGAAGTGCTCGGGCATGACGACGTAGCCCACCACCACGCAGTCGTACTTTCTGCGGACTTGCTCCAGGATATGGAGGAAGGTGTCCCGGCGGCGCGCACTGCCGAGCAGCCGCTGACGACGGTAGCAACTGCAGGTGATGAAGTGCAGATGCCGCGTCCCGTAGTAGCGCCGGAGTCCTTTGGACATGCGGCGGAGCCTAGCTCAAACTGCCCAATTCGCGCAGTGATATTCTCCCGCCCTTTGCGCCCAACCCCACGGCGCAAAGGACGGGGCACCCACAGTGGGGGAATGGTGCGAAGAGAAAGGCCGGGCCACCCGCCCCTGAGGTCGAAACCGTAGCCGCCGACTTGATGCGGTTCAGTTGGTCGTAGTCATAGTTCACCGAACGGGTGTTATCGCGGTTGTTCACGATCTGCCAGACGTTCCCATTATTGCCGAACACCTCAGAGCTTGTACGCTTCGTGCGATACCTCTGTCCAGCTCTCAGGCAGTGAGCGCTTAGGATGCTTCGGATCAACAAACAACACAAACAGTTCATTGAGCCGTCGATCCGAGAACGTCAGCCGAACCTCTATGAGACTGTCATCATCCGTACAGATCACCAGCCTCCCAAGATAGCCTGCCGAAGAAGCTGCTTTCGGATTCTGTTCAGGGTCGCTCAGCACTATGCTTAGCCCTTCGTCACAGGGGCCTTCCGCGATAACTTGGGTTCGGCTGATGTCGGTATGCTTCCACTCATCCCTGGTCTGCAAGATTTCACGCACCCATGCCGCCTCTCGCAGCGTCAACGGGCGAGGCTCGATTTCTCTTATGCCATTTTTCACAGAGACACTCCTCACTTCTGGCGGGTTCTATAAAAGGCGATGTCAAGAGCAAACACTTTTCCCGTCCGCTGGGGAGCGGATCTGCTCTGACGTCGAGCCCCTCTCGTGTTGTTGAGCGCGTTCTGCACGGACCTTGGTTCGGGTTCGCTTTCCGTCGGCGCCTGCAAGCTGCTTGGTGTTTGCCAACCATGGTTCTATGTGAGACTCGCGTTCTCATCCGCGCGGCCTATGGCTTGGATTGGGTTGTCCGAGGGGGCATACGGTGGCCCGTGAGACTCGCTGCCTAACCCGCCCAGGATACTCACCCTCGAACCCGAGCGCTCCGCTTCGGCGAACCGGTGAGCCGTTCGTGCCGTGTTGCGCTCAAGCTGCTTGCATGGTCAGTTGTTTGGCCTCGAATGCGACTCCTTTCTTCCACAGCACCAGTGCGATGGCGGCGATCTTGCGTGCTAGCGTCAGCCGCGCCAGCTCCGGCGCAATCCCGCTGTCCACCCTTCGTTGGTAAAACTCTCGCAGCGGACCGTCGATCGCACTGGCTGTCGTCGCTGCGCTCTTGAAGACGTTTTTCAGCTCGTGGTTATGGTTCCAGTTCAGGCCGCGCACCCAGCAAGCTCGCTCACGCCGGACCAGTTCGCCGTCTTCGAAGCGGTAGTCGGCCGAACTTCTCGTCTCCAGCGCAAGGCCGCAGTAGCTCCAGAACTGACGCTTCGTGCGGAACCGGTACGGCGTCTGCACGCGCGCCACCAGCACCGCCGCGCGCAACGGACCCAGGAACGGCACCGTCCGCAGCCACTGCACCGCCGCGTGCTTCTGCGACTCGGCCATCACATCGTGCCGCGCTTGCCGGCGCAGCCTCTGCAGCAGGTCCAGCTCTTCGAACAGCCGCTCGGCGCGCCGCTGCAGCCCCGGCTCCTGCAGCTTCCCCAGCCACTCGGCCCGACGCCGCGCCGCGTACAGCTTCTTGCCCGCGCACGCGATCGCTTGGCTGCGATACACCGCCTTCAGCCGCGCCATCACGCGCGTCGTGTCTTCCGTCAGCGCCGTGTAGCTGCGCACCAGTTGTTGCAGCGCCCGCGTGCTGCTCTCTCCGTGATACACCGGCGACAGCAGATCGCCTCGCAACAACTCCGCCAGCTTGCGCGCGTCGATCTGGTCGCTCTTGCTTCCCGATTTCAGCAGCACGTTCTTCCGCGGATTGCACACCACCACCCGCCCCACCCGCCGCACCAGCACGTCGTACAGCCACGCCGAATGCGTTCCTTCTTCGAAGGTCACGTGCAACGTGCCTCGCAACCCGCCGAGTAACTCCATGATCGCCGACGCCTTCGTCGCCACCACCGACGTCATCAGCAACTGCCCCTGTCCGTTGATCACCGCCACTGAGATCGTCGACTGGTGGACATCCAGCCCCACGTACTTCACACTCTCCATCGGGTGTTCCTCTCTTTCGACTGTGGTCACTGTTGGTCACAGCAACCGCAGCCTACTCGAGAGGGGCGCCCTTTTATCATCCGTGGCCCGGCCCTTCTAATCATGCGTAGCAGGATAGCAATGGGGGAAGGCAGTGCAAGTTACGGGAGTGATTTGTTCTGATTTCGGAACAAAACCAAATGTGGGTGCACCGTTCTTTGGCGCGCTGGTGTTGCGCGACAAAGGGCGGGAGGCGCCACTGCAAACCCCGGTCCCCGTGTCCCCCCGTGTTTCCAATCTCCCGCCCTAGCCAAAACCGGGCTAGGACGGGCACCCACTTCTGTGGTGGTGCGAGGCGAAGGCCGGGTCACCCGGCCTACACCCGGGCCATGGGGATGGGGGCGGCGGTGCGTTCCAGTTTGTCCCAGGAGAAGGGGCGGCCGTCGATGGCCCGCTTCAGGGTCTTGAACAGCACGATGGAGAACAACTGGCGATAGGCGAAGCGCTGCAGCCACACCTGGCTGAGCAGGAAAATGTCCTCCTTCTGCCGGGCCTCCTTGCGTTCCAGCAGGAAGGCGATGGCGGAGGCGGCGAAGTCGATGATGAGGAAGGCGAGGAAGTACACCACCAGCCGGTAAAAGTCCGAGGGATTGGTGGAGTCGGGGTGGAAGTAGCGGTTGATGCCGTAGGTGACCGCCCCGAAAACGAACATGATATCGATGAAAGGCGAGACCAGGGGCAGCAGGATCTGGAAGATGAGGATGTTGGGGAGGGCGATCCATCCCAGCTTGCCGCCGCGGCGGAACGCCGCCTTGTGCTTCCACACCGCCTGCAGGATGCCAAAAGACCAGCGGAAACGCTGGCGCATGAGGCCATTGGCGTTGCATGGGGCTTCGGTAAAGGCCAGCGCGCGATCTTCATACTCGACGCGGTAGCCGGCCTGGAGCAGGGACATGGTGAGGTCAGCATCCTCGGCGACGGTGTCCACCTCGAACCCTCCGGCCTCGCGGACGGCCGCCGTGCGCCAGGCGCCGATGGCCCCGGGGACCACGCTGACCGCACCCAGGAGGTTGAGCGCGCGGCGCTCGAAGTTCTGGCTGGTGATGTACTCAAGCGCCTGCCAGCGGGTCCAGAGGTTCATGCGGTTGCCCACCTTGGCGTTGCCCGCGACCGCGCCGATCTGGGAATCGGCGAAGTTGGGCACCAGCCGGGAGACGGCGCTGCGGGCGATCACCGTGTCGGCGTCGATGCCGACGAAGATGGGCTCGTGGACGTGCTGCAGGCCGTGGTTGAGGGCCTCGGCTTTGCCGGAGTTGGGCTGGGTGAGGAGGAGCACGCGGCCGTCGGCGATCTCGCGGCGGAAGGCAGCGCGCGCTACTTCCAGAGTGTCGTCGGTGGAGCCGTCGTCGATGCAGATGACGCGCAGGTTGGGATAGTCGGAACGCAACGCCGCCCGGATGGTGCGCTCGATGACCTTCTCCTCGTTGTAGGCCGGGATCAGGATGGCGACCGCCAGCTGGTAGTAGGGCTGATCGGCGTCCGGGTCGCGAGTGGCCCGGTGGTGACGGAGCAGGCGGTCCAGCACCGCCAGCAGACCGACGATCAGCAGGCGCGCGCTCATCAGCACGTCGCCCAAGCGGAACACCCAGGGAATGAACCAGAAGTAGACCGTGCCCAGCATCCAGAAGGCGAAGAAGTTGACCCGCGCGGACCAGCGCTCGCTGTCGGGGATGGGTGGCATCACGTCGGCGCGGGTCTTGTGGAGCAAGGTGGAGACGGGCACGAGATGGTAGCCGCGGGCGCGCAGCTCGCGGGCGATCATGGGGATGGCGCGCACGGTCTCGCTGCGATTGCCGCCGCCGTCGTGCAGCAGGACGATGTTCCCGCAAGGATGGGGGTCGCAGCGCTCGCGGGTGATCGGGTTCTGGTCGAGCTGGGTCAGGATGGACTGCACGATCTGCTCGGCGCTCGGCCGCGGGTTCTCTTTCCAGTCGTTGGGATCGATCTTGTCGCCGACCGTGATGTAGCCCAGCGACTGGGTGATCTCCAGCGGACGCACCTGGTCGGCGGTGTCGGGCTCCTGGTCGATGGAATAGGGCGGGCGGAAGTAGAGCGGGTGGGCGCCGATGTGGGCGGAGAACCAGCGCTCCCCCAGGTTCATCTCCACCGCCATGAAGCGGCGGGAGATGTTGCTGATGTCGGGGTGGGTCCAAGTGTGGTTGCCGAGTTCATGCCCCTCGTCGTACATGCGCCGGACCAGGCCAGGAAACTGCTCGGCCTCGACCCCGATGACAAAGAACGTGGCTTTCACGTTCTCGCGCTTGAGGGCGTCGAGGATGAGCGGCGTCCACTTGGGGTCGGGGCCGTCGTCGAAGGTGAGGGCCAGGTCCTTGGGATTGCCGCCATACTGCTCGACCTGGTAGGGCGTGGGCAGGTCGCTGAGTACTTCGTCGGTGATCAGGCCGGTCTGGGGATCCACCTTGACCTTGCGCTTGCCATGCGTAGGGGTAGCAGTGATGCGAAGGATCTCGCCGTGGCCCTCGTAGTCCACGTCCTGGCCGGGAGGGACGTCCTGCAGCTTGCCGGGCGCGAGGGGCTCGCCGGGGGCGTCCCAGATCGCCCACAGAGACCGGTCCTCAGAGCCCAACCGCCAGAGGGCGAAGGTGGTGACGCCGAGCTGCTGGGCGGCGCGCATCTGGTTGAGGGCGGTCACGGCGCTCAGATACCAGACGTCGTGGCGGCGGTTCTGCTCGTCCTCGTAGGCGTAGTGCGGGTTCAACGAATCGCCGTCGAATTCGATGTCCGCTTCCGACTCCTGGGCATGCAACCAGGCCGTCTGGATGGTGATGTCATCGACCGCGCCGGGCAAGCCGGGATGCTTGCGCCCGCGGGCGGGCACCGGCGCGGTCCAGTCGTAGCCATAGGCGCCGATGGCGACGATGAGCTTGTCGCGGGGCACCACCTTCAGCGCCTGCTGGAGGTTACGGGTGAAGAAGTCCTGGGAGGCGACAGGACCCGGGCCGCTGGTGGCGGAGTGCTCGTCGTAGTCCATCAGGATGATGCCGTCGCTGTGGCGGGCGATGTAGCCGTAGTCGTAATCGTCGTCGTCGGCAGGCAGGTTGACGTACAGCTTCATGCCGGCCGCGTGCAGATCGTTGTTCAGCTCGTTGATGAGGGCGCGGAAACCCGGCTGCGCCGCGAAGGGTACGTCCTCAAAATCCACGCACAGCCCGCGGTACCTGTCGGAGGAGAGGAAGAGCGCGACCTGCTGCCGGAAATTCCGGCGGGCCTCGGCGCTCGACAGCATCTGGCCGAGTTCCTTTCCCATCCAGCTCCGGGTCAGGGTGTTGAAGTTATTGACCAGGGGAAAGACCTCGGTCTCGGACTTTTCCTGATTGAGCAGGCGCATGACCTTGTCGTCCACCGGCCGGGCGGTGGAGCCGCTGACCACGTCAAAGAACTGATTGAGCGAGGTGACGCCCTGGAGCTTGCCGTCCGGGGTCAGCATGTGCAGCCATTCGGGAAACAGCAGGTCGATCTGGGGAAGATACTCCTTGAGTGACGCGTAACTGGCGGCGTCCCATTGCACGTAGTAAGCCGCGCGGATGCCCTCCACGCTGTTGAGTGGGATCTGCGACGGCTTCTTCGTGGTGCGGCGGCTCACGGGACGAGGCCGCGCCCGCCGGCGCTCCTTCTCCTTGAGCCCCTTATAGGGACGTGGAGGTTGCGTCAACAGCAGATTGGGCAGGTTCTCGCCGCGCAGGATGCTGACCACGAAGACGATGATGACCACCGTGATGGTGACGCCCAGGACGTCGAGGATGCGCCGCAACCAGCGCCAGCGCCGGCGCTTGGGGTCGTAGAAGACGGGAGTGGCCATGAAGGAGTGCTCTCTTTATCGTAAGGCGGCGAAGCCGGGTGGCGCAAACCGCCGCCCTCGGCTGCCGGCGTCTGTTATATTCCGCGCGTGCGCGCATGGCTGCGCCAACACGCCATTTTCTTGCTCGTCTTCACCCTGGCCGGGCTGGCCCTACGGCTGGTGTTCCTGTGGAAATTCCGCTTCCTCGCCGGGGACTCGTTCATTTACGGCGACCTCGCCAGGAACTGGATGCAGCACCACGCCTACGCCATGACCGAGGACGGCGCTCTGGCGCCCACCTTGATCCGCCTACCGGGATACCCGCTGTTCCTGGTGGCGATCTGGTCCATCTTCGGGATCGAGCACTACACCGCGGTGATGGTGGCGCAGATCCTGCTCGACCTGGGCACCTGTTTTGTGGTGGCGGAAGTGGCGCGGGAGACGGCGGGAGGGCGCGCGGCGCGTATCGCCTTCGCCCTCTGCGCCCTGTGCGTTTTCTTCGCCAATTACGATGCCACAGCTCTCACCGAACCGCTGGCGATCTTCTTCGCTGCATTGGCACTGCTGGGAGCGGTAAAGGGGTTGGATCGGCTGCGCGAGCAACGCTGGGTGACGTGGTGGACGGTGTGCGGGCTGGCGACCGGCGCCGGCGTCATCCTGCGGCCGGATGGCGGCATCCTGCTGGCGGCGATCGGCTTGTACCTCTTGCTGTGGACGATACGGCAGGGCGACGTCCGGCGGGTGGTGGCCGCGGGCCTTCTGGTGGCGGCGTTGGGGCTGGCGCCCCTGGTGCCCTGGACCATCCGCAATCACCGGGTCTTCGGCCAGTTCCAGCCCCTGGCGCCGCGCTACGCCAACAATCCCAACGAATACGCCCCGACCGGCTTCTACTCCTGGGTGCGCACCTGGATCGTGGACTACATCTCGGTCGAGGACATCTTCTGGCACGTGCCCGGCGAAGAATTGGACGCCAGCAAGCTGCCGGCGCGCGCCATCGATTCGGAGCCACAGCGGCTCCAAACCCTGAGGCTCTTCGAGACCTACAACCAGTCGCTGAAGATGCCACCGGAGCTGGACACGCAGTTCCGGGCGCTGGCTGAACAGCGCATCGCAGCAAACCGCTTGCGTTATTACCTCTGGCTCCCACTCCTGCGGGTGGCGGACATGTGGCTGCGGCCGCGCACGGAGGCCCTGCCGCTCAACAGCCGCTGGTGGGAGTTCCGTGACGATCCCAGGGGTTCCGCGATCGGCACGGCGCTGGGCGCAGCGAACCTGGCGCTGATCGTGCTGGCCATCGTGGGCGCAGTGCGGGGGCAGGTGCGCTTCGCCGGCATCATGCTGCTGTGGATCGTGCTCCGCTCGGCGTTCCTCTCCACCCTGGAGAATCCGGAGCCCAGGTATGTGCTGGAGTGCTATCCCGCGGTGCTGGTCTTCGCGGCGGCAGTGTTCCGCAGAAACAACCAGACGCCCTGACGGGCATCTTCAGGAACATTCCAGGGAAGTGGGCCGCCGGGTCATTGCTGGTGCTGCGGGCGGTCGCTCATGCGGAAATTATTGCGGAAGTGGTCGGAAAGCAAAGTGATGGCCGGGCGGTTCTTGCTGGGATCGGTCTGCGCCAGGTAGCGCATGGCCCCTACTAGCAGGCGCTGCCCTTCGACATACCGGGAGTCGCTCTTGCGGACGCGCTTCGCCCGCTGCGTATCGGGGGGCACCGGAATCGTAAAAACCTTGGCCATATCACACCTGGATGATTGGGTCTCGGTTTCGGTTTGCGCGCCCGGTCGAGATTCGGCCCGGAGGATTTCGCGAGTATAGCCCGGCATCTACTCTGCTACAACGATTTCCTTTGTGCAGTGACGTGTAGCCGCCCAGTTACCCCCGGGGGTTAACCACCTTGGTATGCCCCGTGGTCTTCAGTTGGAAGGCATCGTCGGGAATCTTCTCGTTCAGCTTGATATTGCTGTACTTAGCCAGGCGGAAGTTGCCGCTGGGCTCGAAGAACTGCTGCTGTACCGAGACCCCGCGGGCCGGGTCGATCCACAGCAGGATACGGTCGAAGACACCCCGGGCCTTCTCGGTCTTGGGGGTGAGCTGGAGCTTGGCGGCGTTCACCCCGCCGGCGGCTTCGTTGCCCAGCAGCTTGACGTCAAAGGATTTCAGCATGTCATGGCCCCGCCCGCCGAAGCCCAGCACCAGGAAGCTCTCGATAGCGCCCTTGTCCTTGCCGGCGGCGTACTCGGTCACCTGGTCGATGTTGGGCTGATAGAGCCGCATCCTGTCTCCCTGGTAAAGCACATACTTCTTGTCGCCCGGGGTGTCGCCATTGATGTCGGCGGCCATCTGGATGTCTTTGCCGCTGCGGCGGAAGAACATCTTGCCGGACTGCTTGGTGGTCTCGTTGACCACCTTTTCGTACTGGTCCCAGACGAAATCGGTCTCGGCGGACTTGAAGCCGGCGGCGGCCGAGTCCATGCGGTCCAGGACCGCTTCCAGGCCGGGTTGCTGGGCCGCGGACACCGTGGCCAGCAAGAGAACGAACAGGCTCGTGATCAGGGCTTTCATCATCTGGTTAGATGCTCCGGAGCGGCTGCGGGTCACGGCCGGGCGACATGGGCGCGGTAAGCCATGACATGATGGGAGCCGTCGCAGACTTCCTCATAATGCTCGATGCTGATTTCGCCGGAGATGGGCTCGATGATGCGAAGTAACTGCTTCTCGACGGCTGCGTCCTGGCCGGAGCCGCAGCGCGGCCTTGGCCCCGGTTTGACCGCCGTGGCATCCACCTGGTAGACCAGCCCGCCTTTGTCCGGATAAACGACTACTCCGGTTTGATGCGGGGTGCGCTCGGTCGGTTCGTCGTTGAAGTTCACAAAATAGGGCGAAACGAAGATGAAGAGCAGGATCAGGGTGACCATGACGTCGTAATGGAAACTGCCGCGCGGGTAGGTCCACCATATGTAGCCCTTGATCGTGCTCCAGACGCGGTTCATGGCCGCCTAAAGTCTAACAGTCGCTAGTCGTTGGTCGCCAGGTCCTAGAGCTTTCGAGGAACGATCCGGTCCGTTCCGAGATACGGCCGCAGGACTTCGGGTATCAGCACGCTGCCGTCTTTCTGCTGATAGTTCTCGACGATCGCCACCCAGGTGCGGCCGACCGCCAATCCGCTCCCGTTCAGGGTATGCACGAATTCCGTCTTTCCCTTCCCTTCCGGCTTGAAGCGGATATTGGCGCGCCGTGCCTGATAGGACTCGAAGTTGGAGCAGGAGGAGATCTCGCGGAAGAGCTGCTGGCCTGGCAGCCAGACTTCGAGGTCGTAGGTCTTGGCGCTGGCGGCGCCCATGTCGCCGGTGCAGAGCGTCACCACGCGGTAGTGCAGCCCGAGGCGCTGCAGCACGGCCTCGGCGTCGCGGGTCAGCTTCTCGTGCTCGTCCCAGGACTGCTCCGGACGGGTGAACTTGACCAGTTCCACTTTCTGGAACTGGTGCTGGCGGATGATGCCGCGCACGTCCTTGCCGTAGGAGCCGGCCTCGCTGCGGAAGCAGGGGGTATAGGCGGTGAGCGAGATAGGCAGGCGAGCGGCCTCCAGCACCTCGTCGCGGTACAGGTTGGTGACCGGCACCTCGGCGGTGGGGACCAGGTACAGCGTCTTCTCCCCGTGCGGCACCTTGAACAGGTCGGCCTCGAACTTGGGCAGCTGTCCAGTCCCATACATCGAATCGGCGTTCACCATGTAGGGAGGCAGGACCTCGGTGTATCCGTTCTCACGGCTGTGGAGGTCGAGCATGAAGTTGGCCAGCGCGCGCTCCAGCTTGGCCCCCAGGTCCCAGTACACGGCGAAGCGGGCGCCGGTGATCTTGGCGGCGCGTTCCAGGTCGAGCACCCCAAGGCTCTCACCCAGCTCCCAATGAGGCTTGGGCGTGAAGTCGAATCGCGGCGGCGTACCCCAGCGGCGGACCTCGACGTTCTCCTCCGGCGTCTTCCCCACCGGCACCGAGTCGTGCGGCAGGTTGGGGATGCCGGCCAGCAACTGCCGGAGCTGGCTGTCCTTTTCGTTAGCCTGGTCCTCCGCCGCCTTGATCCTCTCGCGGAAGCCTTTCATCGCCTCGATCTGGGCGGTGGCGTCCTGCTTCTGCTTCTTCAGGCGGGCGATCTCTTCCGAAGCCTTATTCTGCTGGGCTTTGAGCGATTCGGCTTCGGTGATCAGACGGCGGCGCTCGATATCGAGGGTACGGAAGTCGCCGAGCACGACATCGGGCGACATGCCGCGGTCGCGCAGCTTGCGTTCTACCAGGTCCAGATGCTCACGGACGAATGCCAGGTCGAGCATAAGAAACCAGTATCGTAGCAGTCGGCAGTCGTCAGTCGCCAGTCGTCAGCGCAAGACAAGGCCGGCGTCATCCTGAGGGCCTTCAGGCCCGAAGGATCTCGCGTGTGCTCAGGCCATGCCTCACTGCTCGCGAGATCCTTCGCGGCTAAAGCCGCTCAGGATGACGCCATGAGAGTGACCGCTGCTGACTGCCGACTGACGACCGGCGACTGGCTGGCGTAAACTAGCCGGAGATGCGAATTCCGCTCACGCGCACCTGTGCTGTCCTGGCACTGCTGCTGGTGCTGATCCCAAGCTGTTTTGCTTCCGCCTACGACGGGCGGCCGCGCCTGATCGTCATTCTGGTGGTGGACCAGCTCCGCGAAGACCTGCTGGAGCGCTTCCACGACAGATTCGGCCCTAATGGCTTCCGCCTGCTGACTGACCGCGGCGCCTACTTCCCGTCCTGCTACTACGATTACGCGGTCACCCGCACCGCTCCGGGACACGCCACTCTGCTGACCGGGGCCTATGCCGATGGCCACGGCATCATGTCGAACCGCTGGTGGGACCCGCAGTCGAACAAGATGATCTCTCCGGTCGAGGACCCCCGCGCGAAGCTGGTGGGACGCGAGGGTGGCGGGGCGTCGCCCAGGAACCTGCTGGGCTCGAGCCTGGGGGACGAGCTGAAGCTGGCCACCGGAGGCAAGGCGCGCGTCTTCGCCATCGCCCTCAAGGAATATGCGGCGGTGCTGAGTGGCGGGCACGCCGCCGATGCCGCCTACTGGACCACCGACGACGGGGTGTGGGTCACTTCGTCTTACTACCGCCCCGAGCTGCCGAAGTGGGTGGGCGACTTCAACGCCAGCGGCCGCTCCGACAAGTACTGGAACCAGGAGTGGAAAGACGCTTCCGGCAAGGTGCTTTGGCGGACCGACCGCAAAGCCGGCAGCTTCTTCGACGTCGTGGGACCGAGTCCTTACTCCGCCGACTATGAGCTGGAGTTCGGCCGCGAGCTGATCACCAACGAGAAGCTGGGCAGCGGCCCCGCCACCGACGTGCTGGTCATCGGTCTCTCGGGCTTCGATGAACAAGGCCACGCCACCGGTCCCGACTCGCCCCAGATCGCGGCTGCGACGCTGGCCCTCGACCGGCAATTAGGGGATTTCTTCGACTTCCTCGGGCAAAAGCTGGGGCTGGCGAATGTGTGGATCGCGCTCTCCGCCGACCACGGCGTGGCTCCCATGCCGGAACATGCCAAAGAGCTGCGCGTGGCCGAGAACGTCCGCTACGACCGCCGCAAGATGGTCGAAGAGATCAACCGCCAGCTCTCCGCCAGACTGACGCCCGGCAAGACGACGCCGTTCGTCGCCGGCTTCGATCCGCCCACGCTGTTCCTGAACCGCCAGGCGTTCCCCAACCAGATCGACGAACAGGCGGCCGAGGCGCTTGTGGGAGAAGCCGCGGAAAAGCAGGGCATGAGCGGCTACTTCACCCACGCGCAGCTGGCGCGCGGCGAGGTACCGGCAACCGAGATGGGCCGGCTCTATCTCCACAGCGCGGGACCACTGCAGGGCTGGTACGTGATGACCATTCCCCCACCATTCTCCGTGCCCAACACCGGACATTCCACCGATCACGGCACGCCCTATTCCTACGACCGCCACGTGCCCCTGGCGATGTTCGGGTTCCCCTTCAATCCCGGCATCTACCGCGCGCCTGCCGAGCCGGTGGACCTGGCGCCCACGCTGGCGGTTCTGCTGGGCATCAACAAGCCGTCCCATGCCGTGGGGCGTGTGCTGACGGAAGCGCTGCCCAAGGAGTCGTCGCGATGAGCACGCCCGCTCCGCTTCCCCCCAGCCTGCCGGACATGAGCGTGACCTTCTGCGGCATCCGCTTCAAGAACCCGGTGATCGCCGCCAGCGGGACCTTCGGATACGGGGTCGAGTTCGAGGACATCGTCAACCTCGACAAGCTGGGCGGCTTCGTGGTCAAAGGACTGTCGAAGGAGCCCATGCCGGGCAATCCCCCGCCGCGCCTGTTCGAGACCGCCGCCGGCATGCTCAATTCCATCGGACTGCAGAACATGGGAGCGCGCGCCTTCGTCGAGGAGAAGCTGCCGCTGCTGCGCAAGATCAAGGGCACGGTGGTGATCGCCAACGTCTTCGGCTACACCCGCGAGGATTACGAGACCACCATCCGCATCCTCAACCAGGGCGAAGGCATCGCCGCCTACGAGCTGAACGTCTCCTGCCCCAACACCAAGCGCGGCGGCATCATGATCGGCAGCGATCCCGTGCTGCTGGAGGAGGTGGTGGCCTCGGCCAAGAACGCCGCCGAGCGGCCGCTGATCGTGAAGCTCTCCCCCAATGTGACCAGCATCCCGCAGATGGCGCGGGCAGCCGAGAACGCCGGCGCCGACGCCATCTCCCTGGTGAACACCTTCGTCGCCCTGGCCATCGACGCCGAGACCCGGAAGCCGCGCATCTCCAATGTCACCGCCGGGCTGAGCGGGCCGGCCATCAAGCCCATCGCGCTGCGCATGGTGTACGAGGCGGCGCACTCGGTCGACGTGCCCGTGATCGGCATCGGCGGCATCACCACCGCAGCGGACGTGGTGGAATTCCTGCTGGCGGGCGCGACCGCGGTCGAGGTCGGCACCGCCAACTACTTCGATCCCTGCGCCACTGAAAAAATCGTGGACGGCCTGCGCAACTGGTGCATCGAGCACCGGGTGGACAAGATCACCGACCTGATCGGCGGCCTGCAGACGTGATCCATAGATGGCGTCATGCTGAGCGTGCTTCAGCGCGCGAAGCATCTCGCGTGCAGCGACAGGGTCGTCAGGCACACGCGAGATCCTTCGGGACTAAAGCCCCTCAGGATGACGCCAATTGGCGACTACGAGATTCTCTGCTTGAGCTCTTCCGGGATGCGGTCGCGGACTTTTTCCGGCAGCCGGTCGTGCAGGGCGCGGGCCCCGGTCTTGGCGGCGTCCACCATCACCAGCGGCGCGGGCGTAGCGATGGCCACCACCACCCACATCAGGATGGAGAAGCCGAAGCCGCCCAGGGCGATGATCTCCAGGATCAGGGCGTGGCGGGGCGAGAAAGCGCGCACCGCGACGAAGGCCACCAGGAACAGCATCGCCGAGATGGTGGCGATGACGATCAGGGAGATGTCGATGGTGCGGTGCAGTCGCTGCCGGGAGCGGCAGCGGGCGCATTCGGCGAAGTGGGCTTCGTAGTCGCCGCGCATCTCCGGCGCCAGGCTGGAGATGTCGTACCGCCAGCCCGCCAGGATGCCCCCCACCACCTTGTCAGTGCATTGGTGACTCATCCGAATCAAAGCCGGATCGGGTCGAGCACGGCGTGTTGCGCCGCCAGCAGCAGCCGGTTGTGCAGCAGGTTCCGGCACGGCTGAAGCGCAGCCTCCGCCGTGCGGCGCGCGATCTCCGGGTGATTATTCTGCTCCGAAAGATGCGCCAGCACCACGAATGCGGCACTTCCATCATAGTCGTTGGCAAAAAAATCCGCGAGTGTGCCATTGGACAAATGTCCCACCCGCGACCCCACCCGCTGCTTCACCACCCACGGATACGGCCCGGTCCGCAGCATCTCCAGGTCGTGGTTGGATTCGATCACCAGCACATCGCACCCCCGGACATGCTCACTGACACTTCTTGGGATGTAACCGAGGTCGGTAACGATGCCTGCCTTCACCCCGTCACAGCGGAAGGTAAAGGCCACCGGATCGGCGGAATCGTGGGGCACGGTAAAGGGTGTCACTTCGATGTCCCCCACAGTGAAACGATGGCCGGCAGAAAAAAGTTCCAGGCGGGCGAGATCGGAATCGTCGCACGACCGGCCCCAGGCATCGTTGGCCGGGCCGGTCATGAACACCGTCGCCCGGGTCTTGCGCGCCATGACCGGGAGGCCGCTTACGTGGTCGGAGTGCTCGTGAGAGATCAGGATGGCGTCGAGGCGGTGCGCGTCTTCCCCGGCAGCGTGCAGGCGGCGGAAGAGCTCGCGGCAGGAGAGCCCGCAGTCCACCAGGATGCGCGTCTTCGCGCTGGCGATGAGAGTGCTGTTGCCCTTGCTCCCGCTGGCCAGCACGGCGACACGAAGACTCATTCCGGCAGCATAGCCGGATGCCGCACGCGGCGGGAGTAACGACTTAGTAATTATGTGTGGAAGGAGTGGTCAGTGGCCAGTGGCCAGAGTTTGTTTGCTGACCACCGGCCACTGCCCACTGACCACTTATTCTTTCTCCTGCCAGAGGATCTCGACCGCCCGCCGGCAGAGTGCGCCCAAATAGCCTCCAATGACGGCGGGAAGGACTGCGGCGAAGGCATATCCGACACCCTCCCAATGCTGCAGGTGCTCGACTCGGACCAGCACCACCCGCCCGACGACCAAGGGCAGCGCACAAAGCAGTCCCCAGCGCCACGGTTGCTGGCGGCGCCAGATGCCCAGTCCCATGGGGAACATGGAAGCAAGCGCCAGGGTGACACCCTTGTCGTCCAGCTTCACATCGGCGAAGACGAGCAGAGCCGCCAAGGCAATGCCCACCAGCCACACCGGGATGTCGCGCCGCATCACTCAGTACTTGTAAAACCCGCGCCCGGACTTGCGTCCCAGCCAGCCGGCGTCCACGTACTTGATGAGCAGCGGACAGGGACGGTACTTGGGATCGCCCAAGCCCTCCTGCATCACCCGCATGATGTCGAGGCAGACGTCGAGGCCGATGAAATCAGCCAGGGTCAGCGGCCCCATGGGATGGGCCATGCCCAGTTTGAAGACTTCGTCCACCGCCTCGGGCGTGGCCACGCCTTCCATCACCGCATACATGGCCTCGTTGAGCAGCGGCATGAGCACCCGATTGGAGACGAACCCCGGAGCATCGTTGACCTCGACCGGCGTCTTGTCCAGTTTCTTTGCCAGCTCGAACACCGCGCTGAAGGTTTCGTTCGCCGTGGCCAGGCCACGGATGACCTCCACCAGCTTCATCATCGGCACCGGGTTGAAGAAGTGCATGCCGATGACCTTGTCGGCTCGCTTGGTGAGCGCCCCCAGCTTGGTGATGGAGATGGACGAGGTGTTGGAGGCCAGCAGGACCTCCGGCCGCAGGACGGAATCCAGTTCGCGGAAGAGCTGGGCCTTGATCTGGAATTGCTCGGTGGCGGCCTCGACCACGAAGTCGGAGGCGGCCAGCTCCTTGCGGTCGAGCACCGGGCGGATACGCTTGAGCGCCGCCGCCTTGTCCTCGGCTGTGAGCTTCTGCTTGGCGACCTCGCGTTCCATGTTCTTGTTGATGGTGTCGAGCGCGCGGTCGAGGAAGCGTTGCTCCACGTCGCACAGGATCACGTTGTGGCCGGACTTGGAGAATACGTGGGCGATGCCGTTGCCCATGGCGCCGGCGCCGACCACGCCGACGGTCTTGATGTCCATAAGTGCCTCCAAAGATATGAAGAGAAACGGATGAGTGTAGCAGAACCCAGTCGGCAGTCGTCGGTCGCCAGTCGCCGGCAAAGAAAAGAAGGCGGGCTGGTCGCCGCCTTCCCTGACTTCTGACTCCCGACTCCTGACTACTCAGTCGGCGTATCCGAACGTCATCTGCACGCCCGAGACCTCGACGATGTCGCCGTCGTTGAGCTGGTGCTGGCCGCTGATAGGCTGGCCGTTGACCTTGACCACGATCTTCCTCTCCGAGGCCGAGATCAGGTATTTGCCTTCGCTGCGGTTGATGGCCGCGGCCACCTGCGGCTTGAACCAGCCTCTCAGCTTGATGGACGCCATCTCCGACTTGCCGATCACCGTCATCTTGCCGGTCAGCGTGTAGTTCGGCTGGTCCGTCTTCCCGGAGATGACGCTCAGGGTGCCGACCCGCTCCTTCATCGGCGGTGGCGGTGGAGGCGGCGCCTGGTACGCCGATCCGCCCGCGCCCGCAGGTGGAGCAGCCGCGGCCGCGGCGCCCCCGGCTTTCATCTGGGCCATCATCTCCTTGGCCTTCTTGGTGTCGAGGACCATGGTGGCTTCCATCTTGGGCACCGGCTTGGTCGGCACCTCGGCCATGGTATGGCCGGTGGGCGCGTCCTCGTGCCACTCGTCCTTGAAGGCGAGGATGTGCTTGCCGATCAGCACCGAGTCGCCGTCCTGCAGCGCTTGCTTGGTGATGCGCCGGTTGTTGATGAAGGTCCCGTTCAGGCTGTTGTTGTCCTCGACCACGTAATGATCGGTTTCCCAATAGATCTTGGCGTGGTGCCCGGAGACCGCAAGGTTATCGATCTGGACCGTGTTATCGGGGAGGCGTCCGATGGTGACCAGGCTTTGCCCGAGCGTGATCTCCTTCAGGACCTTGTCTTCGAACTTCAGAGCGAGTTTTGCCATTTGTGGACTCCTCCGGGAAAGATGCTCCGCCACCAGGATTGCTTCACCAGGCGTACCAGGACGCAGGTGATGTTGTCGTCGCCGCCATCGTCCCGGGCGGCCTGGATGAGGTCATCGACAGCTCTTTCCAGAGTGGGTGCGCTCTGGATCAGCTGCAGGATCTTGGGATCCTTGACGTGCTTGGTCAGGCCGTCGCTGGCCAGCATGAGGACGTCGCCGGGCATGGCCATCATGTCGTCCACGTCAGGCTCGACCGTCTCTTCGGACCCGAGGGCGCGGATGATGATGTTCTGGATGGTCGAGGTCTCGGCCTCCTCCAGGGTGATCAGGCCGCGGCGCACCTGCTCCATGACCAGCGAGTGGTCGTTGGTGAGTTGGCGGATCTCGCCGTTGCGGACCAGGTAGATGCGGCTGTCGCCGACGTTCACGATAGAGAAAAAGTTCCCCTTCAGCGCCACCCCTACCACGGTGGAGCCCATGCCCGCGTGCTCCTTTTGCTTGCCCGCGGTCTCGAAGATCTCGGCATTGGCCAGTTGCACGGCGCTGGCCAGCGCATTGGCGCGCTGCGACACTCCTTCGAACTGCTTGCCGAAAGGCGGGAAGGTACCGTTCTGGGCATGTTGCCGGAAGTACTGCAGCACGGTGTCCACCCCAAGCTTGCTGGCGACCTCGCCCGAGGCCGCTCCGCCCATCCCGTCGCATACCACGAAGATGCCGAAGCGGGTATCGTAGCCGAAGTTATCTTCGTTGTTGGTGCGGATGCACCCCAAATCGCTTTTTCCGGCTACTTGGACGGCTAGGTTCATGCGGAGGTTCCTGGGTTGACTGCGCAATCGTACCGCAACTCGATTACCTTCGTGCGGCTTTCACACACCAGCGCCGCAAGCCATGCGGCTGCGCGGGTCTCGGGGAGTTGGCGGATTGTACTCAGGCAAGTTACGGATTGGCAAGGGCCTTCCCGAACTCGACACCTCCGGGGTAACCCGTTCATGTCAATCCGTGGCCTTCCCTCAGGAGTGCTTCTTGGCGGCGACAGCCAGGCGGGTCTCGGCCCGTGCCAGCGCGTTGAGCGCGCGCTCGTAATCGATGTTGGGATCGCCGGACTTGAGGTGCTGTTCGGCCCGCTGGCGCTGCTCCTCGGCGCGCTTGACGTCGATCTCTTCGGCGCGCTCAGCGGTCTCCGCCAGGATGGTCACCTTGTGGGGCAGCACCTCGGCAAAACCCCATGCGACCGAGAGGCTCACCGTCGTCCCATCCCGACGATAGCTGATCTCGCCCACCGCCAGTTCGGTGATCAGCGGCGCGTGTCCCGGTAGGACGCCCAGGTAGCCCTTCTTGCCGGGGATCTGGACCTCTTCTGCCTGGTCGCTGACCACCTTCTTGTCGGGCGTGACGATTTCGAGTTCGAGAGTCTCTGCCATCTTCTTTGTCGTCGGTCCTCGGTCATCGGCCGCAGGCCATCCCAATCTTGCTGACGACCGGCGATTGCTTATGCTGCCGCCGCACTCTTCTTCATCTGCTCGGCGGCTTCCTGCACTTCCTCGATGCCGCCCTTCATGTAGAACGCCTGCTCCGGCACGTCGTCGAGCTTGCCCTCCAGGATCATGCGGAAGCCCTTCACCGTGTCGCCGATCTTCACGTACTTGCCCTTGTGCCCGGTGAACTGCTCGGCCACGTGGAAGGGCTGGGAGAGGAAGCGCTGCATCTTGCGGGCCCGCGCCACCGTCTGCTTGTCGTCTTCGCTCAACTCATCGATCCCCAGGATGGCGATGATGTCCTGCAAGTCCTTATAGCGCTGCAAGGTGCGCTTCACGCCCTGGGCGACCTCGTAGTGGTCGTCGCCCACGATGCGCGGGTCGAGGATGCGCGAGGTCGAGGCCAGCGGATCGACCGCCGGGTAAATGCCGATCTCGGTCAGGGCGCGGCTCAGTACCGTGGTGGCGTCCAGGTGGGCGAAGGTGGTCGCCGGTGCGGGGTCGGTGAGGTCGTCGGCGGGCACGTAGATGGCCTGCACCGAGGTGACCGACCCTTTCTTGGTCGAAGTGATGCGCTCCTGCAACTCGCCCATCTCGGTCGCCAGGTTGGGCTGATATCCGACGGCGCTGGGCATGCGGCCCAGCAGCGCCGAGACCTCCGAGCCCGCCTGGGTGAAGCGGAAGATGTTGTCGATGAAAAGCAGCGTGTCGGACCCTTCCTCGTCGCGGAAGTACTCGGCGACGGTCAGACCGGTCAGGGCCACGCGAAGACGCGCTCCGGGAGGCTCGGTCATCTGGCCATAGATCAGCGCCGCTTTCGATTCCTCCGGCTTGCCGGGCTTGATGACGCCCGACTCGCTCATCTCCAGCCACAAGTCGTTGCCCTCACGGGTGCGCTCGCCGACGCCCGCGAACACGGAGTAGCCGCCGTGCTGCTTAGCGACGTTGTTGATCAGCTCCATGATCACGACCGTCTTGCCCACGCCTGCGCCGCCGAACAATCCGATCTTGCCGCCCTTCAGGAAGGGCTGGATCAGGTCGACGACTTTCACCCCGGTCTCGAACATCTCCGCCCTGGTGGACTGCTCATCGAAGGCCGGCGCCAGGCGGTGGATGGGACGGGTCTCTTTGTGCGCTATCGGCCCCAGCTGGTCCACGGGTTCACCGATGACGTTCATGACGCGCCCCAGCGTGCCCTTGCCCACCGGCACGGAGATGGGGCCGCC